>Ga0123342_1003777_pt1 | contig 23863 bp, 15 predicted proteins | sample Turbeawhitnodule_FD_89960 | JGI IMG/M metagenome (GOLD analysis project Ga0123342, IMG submission 89960) | Root nodule microbial communities of legume samples collected from Mexico - Turtle bean Mexico white nodule | ecosystem: Host-associated > Plants > Roots > Nodule | place: Mexico: Nepantla... | reverse complement strand
ATATTTAAGTATATATTAAATTTTTTAATGTTTATGAATCTTACGATTCACGATACGAAACGATTTACGATTCATAATATCAGCTCTCCGATACACTACTTGTATCTCGATTCTACTACCATGATGCAGGATTTGTTACTGACAAAAAATCTATCTTTGGGTACTTTTTGTTTCTGAGAGAAAGTCTGGTGATCTCTTGAAGCGGGTATCTTGTTCAAGTGCAAAGTAGTGCAAATGATTGTGGAAGCCTGCTTATTTTTGTGTAGCGTATGTAGCATGACTGTATAAACGTTCTTCTTGGGTCTTTGAATGATAAAATTGTATTTCTAGTGTTCTGCCCATGGTATTTTGAGTGAGGTTCCTTTGGTGGATTCATTACGGGATTCAAAAGCACTAGTCTTGAAACATCATACATTATCAGATAACTTGATACATGGTCTTTCACTGTTAAGTGTTGACTATTTAAGGCAATTGAAAATAGACAATCAGCGAATTATATTCTTACTCCATCAAAATCATTTTAGTAGTGATCTGTAAGGTGTGACACTTTTATAGTTGTTAAAATTGAAAATTTGGGTGCTATTTGTTCTCATAACAAAGGTTTAACTATCTTACCAGCTCAGACAATTCATTTCCGATAGTGCAACACAAGTACTAATTGGAAACAATTAGTTCTTATTTTATTAAGTATTGGTTTTTAATGTTTTGAAATAAGAATGATTTCTCTACAATTATCTTTTATTTTACTTATTTTTCCAAAATTGTCTATCCTACATTATCTGCATTAATGTATGTTAAAGTGAAATTAGTACTCTGCAATATTTATTTAGCATTGAAATAGTGGGAACAGGATGTGGTTTCTGAGTTATTGCTGTGTAATTTCACAGGACCGACTGCCTGAAGGTCGTGTTGTTTATTGCTCAGCAACTGGGGCATCTGAGCCTCGCAATCTGGGTTATATGGTTCGACTTGGTCTTTGGGGAGATGGGACGTCATTCTTAGATTTCCGTGAATTTCTAGGTAGTTTCTTATCTATTCTTTCCCTATTTAAAAAAAATACAATTTAACTATTAATTTTCATTTTTCTTTTCTTTTGAACATGCTTTTCTATTTCTTTCTCTCAAAATAATTTTTTTGATAAATCCACTCATGGACCTTTTCCCCCTTTCAAAATACTTGCTTGCTGCTGCACATTTTGGAGGTATATTGTATCTGTCTAGTTGATGATATCTTTATTCTGATATACATTCTTCTCTTTGTTTGATGACCATTTTTTGTACCTATATTTTTATTTTACAATAGTTTATGAATAATATTTTATGATTGGTAAGCATGCATTTATGATAGATAACTAATATTTTATGATTGTTTGATTTCATCTTTCTGTAACTAGGTATTATAGGATGTTTAAAGAATTTGTTATGTCTTTGCTTTCTACTTGTGTTTCTTGTCCTTGATGGCCTCATCTCCTAAGTCTGTGAAGTTAACAATTCGAAGTTAAACATCCAGGTGCTCTGGACAGAGGGGGTGTTGGAGCTCTTGAATTAGTTGCCATGGACATGAAAGCAAGGTTATAATATTTTCATGTACACACCAACCTACCTTACCGAACATGTATTCTTATGAAAGATAAATTGTTTTGCTTCATTTATCTTGTTTTAGGGGTATGTATTTATGCCGGACGCTTAGCTATGAAGGTGCAGAGTTTGAAGTTATTGAAGCACCATTAGAAGAGAAAATGATGGTAAACGGAATTTATTTGTTATTATTTATGGAACCTATAATTTCTTTAGTGAAGAAACAGTGGAAATTATCTGGTAAAAAAAGGGAAAAGAAAGGAAATTCCATCAATGAGTTTCAGAAGGCTGGTTGATAGTTATTTTACATTGTATAAAATAATTAGCCATTTCTTTTTCTGATAATTGGTCTGTGTTTCATTGGTTTCTGCTTGTCAAAGTCAAACATATTTGTTTGTATCAATAAATACCGACATTATGCAGTCACATGCATGTATGTTTTCAGATATGATTTTTGTTTGAGCATGTCTAATCAGGAATGTGCTTTCTCTTTCTCTTTGGTGAACTGCAATTTCTTTTTCTTTTCTTAAGTATGATATGAGAAAGGGATTGAAGTATTAAGAAACTGGAGATGTCTCCTGGCTGCAGATTGTTCAACTTTCTTTTGATATAATTATAACATGCATGGTCAACTGAATTCAATATTTGTCTTATGATCTTATTTCTCATAATAAACATAGGAAATATATAAAAAGGCAGCAGAATTTTGGGCTGAATTACGAGTAGAATTGCTGTCAGCCAGTGCCTTCCTAAATGATAAACCTAATTCTAGTCAACTGTGGCGCTTATACTGGGCAAGCCATCAGGTATTGAAGTTTATGTGGTAGATTCAATCTGTATTTGGATTCTTGTGTCTGTGCACTAATATTCATTGATGTTTTTGTCTGTTCATATTCCTTGTAATGCTGTAGCGTTTCTTTAGACACCTATGTATGTCTGCTAAAGTCCCTGCTGCTCTGAGACTAGCGAAGCAAGCATTAGTTCAAGACAAATGTGTAGTCATTGGTCTTCAGAGTACTGGAGAAGCAAGGACAGAGGAAGCTGTGACAAAATATGTGCGTATTTGAATTCTCTGTTCATTGCAGTTCATTTTCTTATATGCTTTATTATTTTGAATAGGGTTCTGAACTTGATGACTTTGTTTCTGGACCTCGAGAATTGCTGCTTAAATTTGTGGAAGAAAATTACCCTTTACCAGAAAAACCTGAACTTCTCCCAGGTTTGAGATTTGTTTTTCTAAATGATTCTCATTTATTTATTCATTGTGCATTTAATCGTTCTTCTTTAATAGGAGAAGATGGGGTGAAAGAACTCCAAAGGAAGAGGCACTCTGCAACTCCTGGTGTTTCAGTAAAAGGCAGGGTCAGAAAAGTGGCCAAGTGGCAACCTCCTAGTGATGCTGAAAGTGATGAAGAATCTGAAAGTAAGTCTCTTAGAAATAAATTTTGGATGAATCCTATGCACTTGTCCTTGTTTCTCTTGTGCCTCTGTAAGTGAAAATAAGGTGTCACTTTTGATATTATTATCATCATTATTATTGAAAGCAGAAAATACATTCTTAAACCATACGGTTCTTGGAATTTGAAATTTGCTCAACCAATGCAAAATAAACTTGTAGGATATATTTGAGAAACTGAATAATTGCAAGAATAGTTTTAATCGTACACCAGTCCCTATTTTCCAATTACTCCTTAAAACTTTGATTGCATTAAACATTAGTTCTGTGACAAATTGTTAGCAGATAGTACTTGAATGTTTGCATGATAGATGATGATAGGAGTTGTTTCTGCTGAGAAGTGCACTGACCACTGTATCATGCATAACCATATTTAATTTTTGTTTTTCTCTTATTCCATATTGAATTAGTGCCATTGACATGTGATTATTTTATTTGTTTGTTATGTTTTTATCCATTTGACCCACTTCATTGGCAATGGAATATTAAAAGCAACATTGCGATTAATATAACCTTCTTATTCTCATGAGTCATGATATCCGATTTTAAAAATAAAATGTTAGAAATTTGAAATTTGCTGGGTTGCTTGTTTGCATTTTACAAAGAGTCCTCTGGTTTGGTGCAGCTGACTCTGGTGTTGAATCTACTGATTCTGATGATGAGTTTCAAATATGTGAAATTTGTACTACTGAGGAGGTGATTTTCTTTGCTTTTTAAGCCGTTTAAATTGTTTCAATAATGGAGATTCAGTAATCACTTGATTTCCCTTCAGGAAAAGAAAAAAATGCTACAGTGTTCTTGCTGCGGTAAATTAGTCCATTCCACATGCTTGATGCCACCAATTGGGGATGTAGTTCCTGAAGAGTGGTCATGCCATTTGTGTAAGGAAAAAACAGATGAATATCTTCTAGCAAGACAGGCCTACATAGCTGAACTTCAAAAGAGGTATAGAATTTAAACATTACTATTGAATTCTTGGGGTCATGTTTGCATGGTGAAAATTCTCATTTCATGTCGAATAACCGATGAGTAAAGAAACTGATTGTATGAGATGCATTATCTTCTGTTAACCAAAATTAGGAGGTAGAAAAAATTAATATAAAAATAGGAAATTGTTAATTGATGAACATGTTCTTACATTATTTCAGGTATGATGCAGCCTTGGAACGCAAGACAAAAATATCAGAGATAATTCGGTCTTTGGATCTTCCAAATAATCCTTTGGATGATATTGTTGACCAGGTAGTGATCATATGCTTGATTTACATTTTTGCTTTGAAGGACACTTTTCAATGTGAACAGAACATAACTGTTTAAATACATTGTTTAAAGTTAATTTTAAAGTGATAACATATAGATGGAAGGGAGCAGCTAACTCTTTCCTGGCTACAATTATTACAATTTAATATGCAGCTAGGAGGCCCTGACAAAGTTGCAGAAATGACAGGAAGGAGAGGCATGCTTGTGAGAGCTGCTACGGGCAAGGGTGTAACTTATCAGGCTCGTAACACGTAAGTTGTTGTTTGCCTCCCTAATTATTACCAACACTGCATTATATCCTATTACTAATTTCTGTGTATACCTCTTTAGAAAAGATGTCACCATGGAAATGGTTAACATGCATGAAAAGCAGCTCTTTATGGATGGTAAAAAGTCAGTTGCTATTATCTCTGAGGCAGGATCTGCTGGTGTTTCATTGCAGGCAGATAGACGAGCTGCTAACCAGGTGGGAAAAACTTATTTGATAGAAACCATTATGCTTGGAAATTTCTAGTATACTGAACTTTGAATATGTATTCTAAGCATAATTTGTTGTCATTTGTTTCTCTTTCTGTACTCTCTAATCTTTGCCCAACAGAAAAGAAGGGTTCATTTAACCCTGGAACTTCCATGGAGTGCTGACCGGGCAATTCAACAGTTTGGAAGAACGCATCGATCAAATCAAGCTTCCGCACCAGAATACAGGTCATTGAGCACCATTGATTAACATCTTTTGCATTCTATTTGTTTGGTTGCGTATTGGTTCAAGAAGGAAATCTTATTGGAACTCTTCAATTCATCCCTTGGAACCATATCGCATCCCAGATATGATGAAATAGGATGAATTGAGGTGGTATTTTGTAAATACATAGTTATCTTGAGTAAACTCACTATTTCTTTATTTTCCAACTGTATAGAAAAGATGTTTCTTTTGTTCTTTCTTCAACAATTTATGATCTCCACTAGCTAAACTCATTAATTGTTTCCACTCTATGGCTTCAAACAGGCTAGATATTTAACATAGAACTGAGGCTTAAGGAAAATGATTATGTTTGAGGCTCTTTTTGGAGATGAGAAAGAAAGATGAGGAAAAATCAGTTAGGAAGAGGATAAATATTATTAAAACTGATGCTATAACCTATATTTTGGAAGGAGCTGGCTTCCATATTTTTGTATTGCAGGATTGTGTAAACTATCATGTGCAATTTACTTCTCTTAACATCAGTGTAATTGCCTAGCCAAACTCCATTATTGTGTCAATGTCTTTACTCAAATGGAAGTTTTTCATAGATGCAAACTTGCTGCCTTTCTTCTAAGCAAAAAATTGTATTGTTGGTGTGAATTGGTTCACTATTATCATGTCACCTGATAACATTTAAAAAGTTAGGATTGAGACACTTTAACCTGATCAGATCTTAAAATAGTTTCAGTCGTGAGCTTTGTTGATGCTTTATCTAGATGTCACACCACACCAGTTGAACCTAATCTCTATTACCATAAATATTGTACAGGATACTCTTTACAAATCTTGGTGGAGAACGAAGATTTGCATCAATTGTTGCCAAGAGATTAGAATCTCTTGGTGCTTTGACTCAGGGTGACCGCAGGCATGTTGAATTTATCAGTTTTCTTTTTAAAATGAGCTGACATTGATGAACATTTTGGCTGTTATTCCTGACATTTTTTGTTTGCAGGGCTGGACCTTCATTGAGTGCTTATAATTATGACAGTGCCTATGGAAAAAGGGCTCTAATGATTATGTACAAAGGAATAATGGAGCAGGTTTCATAATATTTATTGAAATTAAGAAATATGGATATTGAAATGTGTAAAAGAAAAAGATTGGTCAAATACATCTACTGACAATTTTTTTTTCAGGATTCTCTGCCTGTGGTACCTCCGGGATGTTCATCTGACAAACCAGATACAATTCATGATTTTATTGTGCAAGCCAAAGCTGCTCTGGTATCTGTTGGAATAGTAAGGGACACGGTCCTTGGTAATTCATTCATTACTCTATTCTAAAAGTTAGTTTGCTTGGTTTGGTAATAATTAAATTTGTTTGTCTATAAGTGTTTGGTAATATTACCATAATTAAATACGTGCTTCCTATATTTGTAGGTAATGGTAAAGATCTTGGAAGATTATCTGGTCGCATTATTGATTCAGATATGCATGAAGTTGGGCGGTTCCTCAACAGGATTTTGGGACTACCTCCTGATATTCAGAATGGGTCTGTTTTTTGCGAATTAAATTGCTTGATGGTTGTAAGTTTTGGTATTAGATTCAATATAGTAAATACTACTGTAACAGGCTATTTGAATTATTTGTGAGTATCCTGGATCTTCTTGTTCGGAATGCTCGCATTGAAGGTAACCTTGACGCAGGCATTGTTGACTTGAAAGCTAATGTAATTGAATTACAAGGAACTCCAAAGGTTAGTTTCTGCTGGACCTCTTTTGACAATTATTTATACTAGTTTTATTATAAAGCTAATATTGATGGGAAATTTTTTCACTTCCATGCAGACTGTTCATGTTGATCAATTGACTGGGGCCTCAACAGTTCTGTTTACATTCGTCTTGGATCGTGGGATCACATGGGAGGTACTTGTTTTTTTCTACTTGACCTGAATGATGGTGTGTTTTACGCTGATGCTGACTTGTAATTTAATATTGACATGTCAGTTGGCAAGTATGATGCTGAATGAAAAGCAGAAGGATGGACTTGGTTCAGCCAATGATGGCTTCTATGAGTCCAAGAGGGAGTGGTTGGGGAAACGTCATTTCATTTTAGCATTTGAAAGGTATATTTCATATTCCTGTTTCCTTAATCTAAGATTCTAATTTTATTTTTTATTTAATGTTCCAATACTGAAGTAGATGCAAATCTTGATGTTCCAATATTTGTTAAGGTTGCACAATATAATTTCTGGGCTTGTTTTATGTTCACATGGATGGAAACCCAAAGAGGAAGAAACTGCAGGCCTCATCTTTTTCCCTTTTGTTTGTTTCTTTCATTTTTTTCCCATTTTTGAATTAGGAGCTTCCTTAATCAACATGATATCCAAGATGATTTTTTCTTGCCCTTTGACATGAGTTGACGTGTATAGTGGCAGTAGGTTCTCCAACAATGAGTTGTTTGTTGTGTTATGAGTTGACTGGTCACCTTACTTTGATGATTGGAGACTTTGCTTTAGTGTTTGATAGCAATATTGTCAAAATTTAGATACTTTTACCTTTACACTGTTAGGACACAAAATAAGGATAGGATTTGGAAGGTATATTATAGGATAAATAAAAAATAAAGGGCGGTTAGTAGCGGTTAGTGGTGGTTAGTAGTAGTTAATGGTTGCGGTTAGTGGTCTTTAAATAAAGACCAACTGGTTTAGTGAAGGGTATGTTTTGTTGTCTATTCAGTTTGATAGACAGGGAAATCCTGTGTAAAAGGAATAATGTTTTCCTTTGTGGGCATTCGGAATGTAAAGTACAGAATTATTAATACAGAAGATTATTCAGTAGATTTTGGTGTTCTTGACTTATTGTTGGGTGTGATTTTCTTGGTTCCTAACATACACACACATACATGGGGGGAGAGAGGACGAGATAAGAAGAATAACCTTCAAATAACAATTTTTAATGGTCTTAATTTAAATGAATAAAAATTATGTAACTTAGGCATCAAACCTATGCTCAAGCCTCAAAGCTAACTTTATCCTAAATATAAAATATAATATTTTTTTTGGATCACATAAAGCTGTCACCCAGCATAAAAGGAAGAGGCGTGAGAAAATCTAAATGTCAAGATGGTATAAGAATATATCCAATATCCATTTCAAAGATCACCTACCATATTTATCCGCACATCAAGACCAGTTGTACTAGGTGTGAGGGGATGTATTGGAAAATACCCAAGTCTCATGTTGGTTAGAAACACAGTTTGGAAAGAGTGTATAAGTGGGGGATGATCCTCGCCTTACAAGCTATTTTGTAGGGTTGAGTTGGGTCCAAAATCTAAATGTTATGTGCGTATGTGGCAAAAGATTGGCAGTTGCACATTAACAACATTGTACCCAATCACACTCAAATCCATCCATCCATCCTGCAACAAAGATTGATGACGAATGTAGGTGTAGAAATAGAGAACAACTCCTTATCTCTAATTGAGAGCAATGAAAAATAGAGGCTTGTGTCTTGCATGAGAGATTGACCAAACAGGACAACATTGGAATGAAAAATGAGGTTAGGTTTGCTAAAAAAACACTTGGGTTGTTGGATCCTCTTGTCTAATGAAGATCTTTGATTCCACCACCATTTTGTAGTCTCCCTCGAAAATCACAGCATGGTTCTATGTGCTAACAGTCTTCTGAAGAAATGAGATCAAAATCCACATGAAAACTGTGTTGGAAAGTCCCACATTGCTTACCCCAATTTTTGGAATGTGGCTTATAGAATTGTTGGGCAACATCAATTCGTGTCAATTGATTTTAAAGATGAAATCTGACAAGGCATCAGAGCCTATAGCTTGTTTTAGTAATTGCCTATTCCTGCATCACTACTTGCTTTAATTCTTGGAGTGCAACTCATATATCTATTGGGTAACTTCACTGAATTCACATTGGGTTTAAGATGAAATTTGACGTGGAATCAAAACCTGTAACTCATCTTGGTAATTGTCTATTCTAGTAGGCTTGCCTTGTATGGTAGATATACGAGGGTATGTTAGGAAGTCCCACATCACCTACCTTAATTCTTGGAAAGCAACTATTGGACAAACTTTTACGATGAAATCTGGCAAGTTGTAGAATCAGATGATCCCATGAATTAATTTCTGGTTTTGACAGTGGTGAGACATTATCAGTGTGACTAAATGGAAAAGGTTGGATTGGAGTTATTCATGACCACAACAAAACCTTGATGTTTTCAATGTTTGAGAGAAACATTCTCAACCCTCAGTGATTTATACCAAAGGATTACAAGATTAGATGCCTCACATTTTGGTATTTCCCAAATATTGGTATCGCCTTCAATACTGTTTTTACAATGAATGTTAGCGTTTAATGGATATAAATATCATGTCAGGGAAAACTGGTTTCAACCTGCTTGTTTAAGTGAAGCCTTGCTTTCTCAAATTTAAGTGAAAAACACTTTTACACCGAATGTCTCGTAGATAGTCAATGCAGAGAACTGTTCAAATCACCTATTGAGTTTATTATGGAATCTATAGCTGAAAGATAAACTCTGGAGAAAAGTCAAATCATTCATGGTAATACGAAAATAGTTGATCTCTGATAAAGTTGTCTTTTACTATTTATTTGTGTAGCTTGGTTGTGGCTTAAAATCTTTTTTCATTTAAAAAGAAAACAAGAGAGTAGGAAATTAGTAATAGAAGATATACATTCATAAAGCAAGGCATCAAGTATTAATGTTTTTGTGGTCATTGTTCTTAATTATCTGATTTTGTCAGTATTTCCTTTCATTTTGTTACAGTTCTGCTTCGGGTACGTATAAAATAGTTCGACCCCCTGTTGGAGAATCAAACAGGTATGTATTTCCCAGTAATCAAGCCTTGTTGATCTGTTCAGTTTAATTGTATTTTTAACCCCCATTTCTCTTAAATATATAGGGAGATGCCTCTGTCTGAATTAAAAAGTAAATATAGAAAAATTTCGACTTTAGAGAAGGCTCAGTCTGGTTGGGAAGAGGAATATGAAGTTTCATCCAAACAGGTATAATTCTAAGTTACTTTTCCCTATTTGTAAATTTGCAAGAAAGTCGATGTGATTGAAATCTTGAGGCTTGACAAAAATTAGTCGAGGACAGCTTGTGACTGTTTAAGCATATGCCAGTTTTATTTGAGACAAAATTAAACAATAGTTTATTTATTTGTTACAGACAATGATGGTAAAAATTTATAAGATATCATTCCCTTTTAACTGTCTATTTCTTTATTAGCAAGGGGACAAAGTAAACATTCATGAACAAATGCTCCAAGAACTTTTCTCTTTGTACTGCCCTCTTTAGATCAACTTGTCATGTATTCTGAACTGGTGTTGCACTCGATTGGTTAAATTTATAAAACATATAGATGGATGGAAGCGAAAAAAAAAAAAATATATATACTCTTGTTGACTCACGCAACTTCTTACCTTTACTGGCAGTGCATGCATGGTCCCAATTGTAAGATTGGCAACTTTTGTACAGTTGGTAGAAGACTACAGGAAGTAAATGTCTTGGGTGGTCTCATCCTTCCTGTGTGGGGAGCCGTAGAAAAGGCCCTTTCAAAACAGGTACTTCTGCAGCATAAAAGTTGCCAGGAACTAAAACATTTTATTGAAAAAGGCTTATTAATTAAACTGGTCATTGGAGCTGAATTTTGAAATGATGAGGTTTGCAGTGTGAAATATCTAGCAGACTGTGTTGGATTATGATGTCAGTTGATATGATTTATTATAGTATTATTCGCACAAATCCTGTCTTGAGTGTACATTAACCTTTTGAGGTTCATAAGAATTTATTTCTTCCATTAATGTTTTCTTGGGGTTGGATCATTTATTCAAAACTTGTGACTGATTATAAGATATATTTTGATTGATAGTACTTTCAGAAATTCCTTAAAATATATTTGTCTCTGAAGAAAACTAAACGTGCAAAACAAAATCTGTACAGGCCCGGCTAAGCCATAGGAGGTTACGCGTTGTACGCATTGAAACTACTGTGGACACCCAACGTATTGTTGGGCTTCTTGTTCCTAATGCAGCAGTGGAAACTGTGCTTCAAGGTTCTCTCTCTAAAACACATTCATATTTCTGAATATGCACTCATTATTTCCCTACATAGAACATAGAAATGGATATAATTGTCTGGAAGTGATTTTCTTGACTTAGGTACAATATTGAACAAGTTTAAGATTAAAGTTTTTCATGATTTTATTTTTTGCCCGGACTCATTTATATAGTTTGAAAAAGTTAACCTCCTTTATATGCACATAGCATGGTATTGTGCAAACGGAATATTGTGCAACCTAGGGCATTTACCTTGGTTTTGGATTTACTTGCTAATAGTATGCAAGTATTAGTATCCCAACGTGTGCTTCATGTAGATGGTATAGTTTTGTGGAGAGAATCTTTGGAATTAACTATTTTTCAATTATGTATGATCAAGCACAATGAATAAGTTAACCAAAGATGTGTTGACAATGGATTGGTGAAATGAGAGATAATTCTCTATGGCAAGGCATACTATTTAGGTATTTACGATTTAACGTGAAAAGTCATACATAGGGACCTAAACCATAGGATCTAAGTTTAGATTTAATGGACTGATATAGATGTTATTTGTGATGGAAAGCTGCTGCTTAAAAGGAAAATTTCAACATATAGTATTTGGTTAGCAAGCTCTACGGTACTGATTGTTGAAAAGTATAAATAAAGTGTAGCGAAGATTGAATAATAGATGAATTTTCTCTCTGTTTTGATCTATTTAATTTTTTTTTGTCGATTTTGATGTAGCAACTAACCTAATTGTTTTTTGAACATAATTTACAGGTTTAGCATGGGTTCAAGAAATTGATGATTGACATGTGACAATAGGATTTGCTCAACTCTTTTTTAACGAAGTTTGAATTTAGGTACCTCTTTTGGCAGTTGCTTGTGCTACCACTGACATTCGGTGTCTTCGAATGTCGACAAGCAATTTTTTTTTCCGAAACGGCTCTACATTGACGCAGAATTTTTTGAGGGGAAGGACTCCATCTCTTCGCCCCGCAACACAATTGTGCAGTCTCATTTTTAGTATTATTTTGTCACCCATTTTGGGATGTAATTCGATTTTGTATATTTGTGTAAAGATGATTCACTGAAAAAGTGAAAGAGTAGATAGCTAGGTTGTATCACATATAGTCCAGTCAATCTGAACTAGTTTGTATCAGATATCACGAATGATTACTGAAATCACAGTTGAAGTAAATATTCCTTTTCAGCAACATTGATTGTCCCAAACATAGTAATACAAAAGCATGCCATACCAAACAAATTATTCTCTTTTTCTGCACTAGAGGACAACTTATCAGCACACAAAAGAACCTTCAACATGGTGATCACTGCAATAGAGTCCTGGTCGTTGGCTGAAACCTCCTCTCTTCAGCTTATCCCTTGCCTTCAATACAAGTTCTTGATTTGTGACTGCACCACGACTCTCCTTAATTATAGCCTGTATTGCATTGCTGAAAGCTCCATAAGCATTGGCAGCATTACCAGAAGGGCTTGCATCTGCAGAGGTCTGATCAGTCTGACAACCGCTCAACAGAATTGCTCCGTCTGGAAAACGAGGCTTTGTTGATCCAGCATATGCTTCGTATTTACTGTCTACCTTTGTTTCCATGGCAGGTTTTGCATATCCATTATCGTTTGCATCCAGCTTTTGCTTGAGAAACTCTTGGGCGAGACTGCCCACCAACCCCAAGATTCCACCGTGCTTGTCACTTCCACCATCCCCGTGTTGGAGTTTGTTCAAGATAACCTTCATGAACTTCTTTACTTTAGGGCTAGCATCTTCCCCAAAAATATCATAAAGTGAAAGTCTGAATTTGCCAACATCGATATCATTTTTTCCAGTTTTCTGCTTGAGTATCTCTATGACAGTAGAAAGTGGCAATGACCTATTCTTTACATGGCCATACTGCTCATGTGGAAGTTCAATGTCCCTATCATCAGCTTCGTCGTCATGCTTGTGTCTATGATGGCGCAATGATGAAGGAATATGAATTCCGCGAGACTCAATGGCATCCTCCACAGTACGACGTAGAAAACTGGACAAACCAAAGCCAGAACCAGAATGCTGCCCTTCTCCCTTTGTACTATTTCCTATCTGCTCCTTAGCTCCGTCAATTAGGCCACCACTATGGCAAGAATCTGATACTATTGTGAGCTTACAACCACTAGGGACCCCGTCAACAAATTCCCTGAAATCATCATCTGTTAAATGCACACAAATAGTTTATTACTTCCCCCAAAACCTGTTCCAATTCACACAAATAGTTTATTACTTCCCCAAAACCTGTTCCAATTCACACAATATTGTTACCCAAAAAACAGACTTTTGATAATGAATTTGGTACGGGAGCAAAAGTCAGAAGTCTGCCAATAAAATGCATCAAGTTATTCATTTTTAAAGGAAGCCAACCAACACAGTTCAAATTTTGGACTCTTTCTGGAAAACTCCAAGCCCGTTACAAAGTAATAATATCATCATCATTCTGCACTATTTCCTACAATATTGTTCCCTAAATGTTAAGTGTTTTTCACGCGTATTCCTTCCGGATCTCTTCATGTCATATAAAAACTGAGACATCAAAAATAAAATTTTAATGGATCATTTAATTAAACAAAAAATGTCTAAGTTGCAAAGCATGCTTAAGATCAATTAACAGTTCTTTTTTCATTACTAAGTATCTCTTTATGAATACGGAAACTAATCTCTTTTAGGGATCTATAGGTGGAATTTTCTGCATTTTCAAGAACTAAAATTTAAATACCGATACTTCGTTAAAATTTAGCCCCAACATTTTAACAAAAACTTTTATTTTACCTGTAGCTCCTGTTGACCCAAGAGGAAAAGAAAATTAAGGATAATTTTGGTAAATAAAAATGGTGAAAATGAAAACGAAACAAAAATATGAAAATCTGTGAAAAATAACATAAAAATTAAAAAAACTTAATTAGAAACAAATGAAAAATAACAAGGTGAATAAAAATAATAAATTAAAAAATAATAGCAAAAAACAATCTTGTTTTCACTCATTTTCTATTTAACCAAACCGTTTATTTTATCATTTCTTCTTGTCTCCCAAACGTCAAGTTAGAGAGATCGATCAACATAAGAAACTAAGAAAATGAGAAATTATCTTCAGCAGAGTTAACTATAAATAACTTCCAAAATTGACTAGATTATAAACATGCAAAAGTGGAGATGGTAACGAACCAGTGATGAGGTTCATATCAGAAGGAACAATGCATTCATCATATCCAGTGTCGTCATCCTCTCCCGTTTCCGCAGGAAGGCGCGTCCCGTGTCCGCTGTAGTGCACGAACAGCACGTCTCCGGCCTCCGCCGATCGAATCAGTGAGGTCAACGCCGACCGGATGTTCTTCCCCGTGGGCTCCTTGTACGATTTGTCCGTGTCGATCATAACGGTGATGTCGTCTTTGGAGAAGCCGTAACGGTCGACGAGGCAGCGGTGCATCCGCCACACGTCGTTGATGCAACCTTTGAGCTCCGCCTTGGTGCCCGGGTAGTTGATTCCGATCAACACTGCCTTTTTGGCCATTGCAATAGAGAGCAGGTGTGTGAATCTCTCTCTCTTTCTCTTACTTTGTTTTACCTCAGAACTGACGAAAGAAAGAGTGTTTGTTCTTTTATAACAAAAACAACTTTTCATTAATTTCTTTTTTCTTCTAAGCCTTTAGTCAATAAATAATAAATATTCTCAATTAATATTTATTTTGCTTTCGTTAATGGAAATTGGAAAAATTGATTAGCCAAATTAATAAGATTATTATGAGAGCTCATTACGTGGGTTTAGTTTAAGTCTGCACGCGTTAATATATACTGTAAAAGTATCTGGTCTGTATAGTGCACGTTTTAAATGAACTTTAATGACTATAATCAATGTCTAATTTCTAAAATATCAAAGTTAAATGATTCACACGTAATATATTATGAGTTTTTATAGTATAACTTAATTAATGTATATTACTTCATAAACTTCATCATTTTTACCTCAGTTTTTATTAATTTGTTCAGTATTTATAATATGTGTATCTAATTAAATCTTTATCGTCAATTAATTGAGTGATGTAAGTGTTACTTTATACTAAGTCCATTAATTCAACTTGTTATTGACACAAATTACATATAAATTTGTATCTAAAATCACATTTTTTTTTTCAATTTAGGTGTTGGAGTAGTGAGTAAAATCTCGAAGCACATAAACAATATCATCTTTAAAAAATATGTTGTTGACGCGTCTGAAGTGTTTACAATGGTTCAAGTCAAAGTTTGGTCTTAGATTTCTTCAAAATCTTGTTTTGATTTGTTCTCCTATTCTAGTTGGTGTTTGGACTTTTTGACTTCTATGAAGATAGTTTCTTGATGCCTTGTTTGAGAATTTTTATTTTATTTGGTTGTGTGGCTTTGTCAGTACGGTAAGTTGTAGGAGGAGGATAAAGTGCAATGTTGAACCACCCGTAAGTGGTTTATATTTATTAATTTTTTATTATTAATAAAAACAAACATTTCTTTTTTACAATTTTTTAGTTTAAATTCTATTCAAGCCAATTTTCATACAAAATCATAAAAGTTACTTATTTTTTCACATTAATTCCAATATTGTGTTATATTAATTATAACATTTCACATTTGTGGACATAAATAAGTGCAAGATAGCAACCACGTTACTCACTTAATGAAAAAATTAAACAAAGAATGAGTTGAAAATATCCAAACGAGAAACTTAAACTTAATTAAGTTTATAATATTAATTTGCATAACAATAATTTACTTAAACATTAAATAATGCATGATGAATGTAAACAACAACAATTATCCGAAAAAAAATAAGTTAACCACCCTTAATTAGGATTAGACGGGTTTATGAATTTTTGCTTAAATACCAAACTCTAATTATTATCATATTCTTTTTCACACCTTAAAAATGTAAAAAAAAAAGATTAAAAAAACACTTCAGAATAATGTAAAACTGTAATTAAAATTATTAATAAATTTAATACTATTAATTATGTTAATTAAAATTTAATATTTTTTTCTTCTGTTATTTTATTCTCTAAAAAACTCAATTTTTGTTTTAAATTTGTGAATTTTTTTATAGTAGTATCTGAATTTCTAAAAAATGTTAAATAAAAATCGTGAATAATGTTAAGTTTGCCGAGGAATGTATTCACACGGTAAATTGTCAATCGTATCATTCAACTTTTATTAATTCACATATTTTACTACTTAATTGACCTATTTTCTCATTACATATATATATATATATATATATAATTTTATATACTTTACTGATATCTTAAATGGGAATGGAATATTGTCATGTTCCTAAAACGACTTTACTGATGATAATTGAGGTTTAAAATGTGCATTTAAAATGAATAATAAATTATAAAATGGTGAGACTATTATTTCTTATATTAAAAGTTAAAATGTTAATAATTTTGATGTCAAAGATTTATTTGATCTATTTTTTTCTAATTTTAAAACCTAACATGAGAAACACGTTATTATTGTTCTCTGCCTGATGTTGTCATAGTGTGCTGGCATCGCTATTATTTTCATATTTTAAATTAAAAATAATATGGTTTTGTAATAATTCACAGCAGTTCAATGTACCTCCCCATCTTCAACAAACCATTAACTCATTGCAATAATATTTATTTTATTAAAAGCTTTAGGCATCATATTATATATATATATATATATATATATATATATATATATATATATATATAATTTGACATATAACTTAAACTCACACGTGAACTAATAACAATATTATCATATAAAAAAGGTATTATTAAAAAAAAGAAAAAAAATACAAAAAATTAGACAAAAATTTATATGTTAACAAAAATGATACATACTATATTTATTTATAAAAAATTTTAAGAATAGACTAAATGAAAACCTATTGTACTAATTAAATGATTCACTATAAATAAATCATAAATTAATCAACTTATCAGTACACACATTCTATTCATGAGAATATGAGTAATCCTAATCCTGATTTTCCACAATAATTAATCATTGCACTAATATTTGCTCATTTGCTAATTAATTTAATTAATATGTCATTAAAATCATGTTTTTTTTATAAAGACTTTTATGTTAGGTATCACTATGCAACTTAACATCTTAAAATCATGTTTTACAAATTTTATGAATTACATTATTAGATAAAGATTTAAAATATTCATAATGTGCTGTACATAGTTACATAAGAAATAATTTTTTTTATGTAAAAAGAAATTCAAAATTAAAGAAAATTTCCAAAAAAAAAGTGTGTAGATTAGTTAAAATAAATTTTTTGTATTGTTAATATTTCACTAATATATATTCATAACAAGAAAGAGACACAATTTTCATTTATAATTCATTATTTGAACTTTTAATATACATTAAGATGGAAGATTGAAATTGAAGACGATAATGATTATCTAATCAGGGAGAAATGTGGGTTAAGTAGAGATTAAACTTTGGAAGTTCCATGAGTTTAAGGTCATTTCTGGAATTCTGGAGCTACTAAAACACACTACCTCCACAAAAGAGAAGCTGATCTCTTACATTTGTTTATTTATGTTTTGATTTAGATACATGAATTAAAATATTTTAGAAATAAGATTAGTTAATGGTATGAATAAATAGAGATCATGTTAACTTTGGCTCATATTTGGAGTGTTTAATAGTCCTTTTTGAGTTGGATGATGAGTTTATGAACTTTATAGTGTAGTTGTCTTTGTTAGCAAAAACATGCTAAGAATGTTTATTTTTTTTTGTTAAATTAAATGGTGTAACCATAATTTGACTGTGTTGTTTCCTTTGATTTTCTATGTTGTTTTAGCGCTAATTTATTTCTTGAGCAACGTTCAACAATGAATGTTAATTACTTATTTTCACTTAAGCACTATCTGGATACCCAAACAACAATGTCTTTTTCTTAAGCTATAACTTGATGCATAATAAAAGAGTTGTCGAAAAACATCTCTCTTATTTGAGACTTTCATCGCTCAAGCGACAAGTGGTTACTCAAGTGATGAAAGATTTCTTAAATGATAAGATTCATCGTTTTAGTGATATTCTATCACTAAAGCGATGCACTTTTTGAAGAGATAGAATTGACATTAAATTTTTTCACTCAAATGTGCTAATGATACAAAGATAAGTTAAGCTCCTATAAGATACTAAGTCTTAATCTTCTAGTCTTGCTATTAACACTAAGTTTTGATCATAACAAATAAGACAATTTTGGTTCATCTAATATTAACTACCTAGTGTGAAGCAAGTACCAGATGAAATCAGAAGACGACGTCTTATCACAAATAATGAGCAAGATGTAAGATGAAGATTAAAGTACAAAATGCAATGACATATGAGCTTGAAATAGACACTTATCATAGAAGCATAAATAGATCAACAATGAACCCGGGAAATGACTAGACGACCATGTAAAGAATAGACACACAAATTCGTTAGCATATACCTTGTTATCATAGAAGACTTTAATATTAGATGCATGTCTTAAAAGATTAAACTACAAAAAGACTTGAAGAAACCAAGTTAAAGTAACCTTAGTTGAAAAAAAATGTAAGGAAAAACTAGGCACATAGAACAACAATAAACACATACAATATTAGGTGCTAAAGCAAAGAACAAATGAGTCTTCAAAATCATGAAGAACAAACAACTTATTTATAGTAGAATAGATGTAAAAACATATGTACCCAACACTAGACACATCATTGAGATGCCACATCATCAAAAGCCTATAAGTTAACCAAAAACATCTTTCAAGGAAGATTTTGATACATAGTATCATTCATCAATGTGTGAAAGCTCATTTTTTGTAATGTTAGTGATACACAAACTTAAGAGGGATAAAGTGAATGCTTTACTCATCTCATCATACTAGAAAGCAAAGAATGCTAACGAAAAGTCATGAATCTCTGAAGGCATTGATTGAAAATACTTTGAAGCACACAACCTTCAATGGTTACCTCTTGACATCTATATAAGGAAATAAATCCATCTAGAAAATGCTAAGGTTATCAAAAATATTCAACAAGCCTTACATGCATGAGATTATTTTGAAAAAACTTCAAGTGTTGAAAATGTAGTTCATCTTCTAGATGACTTAGATAGAAAGTGATATTCAATGTAAAATTTTAATTATTGTGAAATAGTATCTCTAGAGTAAGGAAAGCATATTATTTCATATCCATTCAATTGAGTGTGTAACTTGTAATAAAAAATCATCTCTTCTCAATAATAAATGAAGAATAAAATATTATATATATATATATATAATCGTATAACTTAGAATAATTAAAATATTCATTCCTCGCTTATTTTAATCTTTCTTCATTAAAAAAAGTTCTTAAATACTTTAGTTGCGTTCTGAATATTTTGTTCAAATATTAGTTTCATTTAAGTCTAAACAACATCATCTATTTTGAGAAAATCTTCTCTTCTTGCATATATATATATAATACAATTATATTGTTTATTTAGTTATTTTTGCATATACAAGTATGTGTGCCTATTTGAAAGCACATTGTATATGATAAGTATGCTAACTTATCAATGTGATCTTCTGTGTAGTTGAAACAAGAGCATTAAAGACATGCTTATTCTCTCTAAAGGCACAACTAATGCATTATGTTTGTTTATTTGTTTTGCAAAGAATTTTCTTGGTAAAGGAAATCAACTTTACATTATTTCATAGCTAATATTAAAGTTTCAAATACACAAAAGTCAAGTTGCATCAGAAGACATACTTTATAGTTGAAGCCTCTTTGAATCACTTGTAAAATCTGAGTCATCTACTTTTTGTGTCAAAGTAAAGTGACAACTCCTGAAAAAGAAGCTAAAGGTGCTGCTCAGTAAAAATAAGCAAATTGAGTTCTCATAAAAGGAGACTGGTTAGTTAAACATATTTAATATGCACTTATTAATACAACTTGCAATGTTTTTAATGCAAAGTTATCAAATACTCCAATATTAATCTCAATAGATGATGACCAATGAAGAAGTTGAAGTCAATGAGACAATGACTAGTTGAAGCCTCTTAGTATAAAAGGGAGAAGACAGAGAACAATAATACACTAATAGTATACAACCTTGTTCAACAAATTCAAATCCTCACAAAGCTCAAGAATAATTCGAACGACACAAAATTTAACACTATATTTTATAATAATTTCACTTACACCAATGTATTCAGATTCGAAATCTGAGGTCTGGAGCATGGACCTTGTTCTGATAGTTCAGTCTCCCAGCACAATGAATATAACAAGAAAGACACTATAATTTTATTTGTACATACCTGATAGCAGAGCATGTATGAAAGCCATAACTTCATTTTCATGGTCCAAACACACAGGGCAATACATAAGCATATACTATAAACAACTAAACAACACACATTATTCTCTCTCTTTCTCTGCATCAGATAGGCACAGATCAACACACAAAAGGTGCATCAACATGGTGATCACTGCAGTAGAGTCCAGGTTTCTGAGTGAAACCCTCCTTCTTGAGCTTCTCTCGTGCTTTCTGAACAAGTTCGTGGTTTGTGATTGAACCATTACTCTCCTCAATTATTGCCTGTATTGCATTGCTAAAAGCTCCATAAGCATTGGCAGCGTTTCCTGGAGGACTTGCATCTGCAGAAGTTTGGTCACTCTGACATCCACTCATCAGAATCCCACCAGCCGGAAGGCTGTGTTTGGATGATCCAGCATATGCCTCCTGCTTACTTTCCACACGTGTCTCCAGTGCTGGCTTTGCATATCCCTCATCATTCTCATCAATCTTATGCTTGAGAAACTCTTGGGCAAGACCACCCACCAACCCCAATATTCCACCCCCACCTTCACCACTTCCTTGTTGGAGTTTATTCAAAATAACATTCATGAACTTCTTCACTTTAGGACTAGAATCTTCCCCAAAGACATCGAAAAGGGTAGGTCTGAGTTTCCCAACATCAATATCATCTTTCCCAGTTTTCTGCTTGAGTATGTCAATGAGGGTTGAAAGGGGCAAAGATCTATTCTTCACATAGCCATAGTTCCCATGTGGAAGATCAATATCTCTATCTTCAGCCTCATCATCATCATCCCTGCCTCTGTGGTGGCGCAAACCTGAAGGGATATGGAATCCGCGAGACTCAATGGCATCTTCCACCTTCCGATGCAGAAAGTTTGAAAATCCAAAGCCAGAGCCAGACTGTTCTTCCTCTCCCTTTGTACTCTCTCCGATCTGCTCCTTAGCTTCTTCAAGTAGGCCACCACTGTGGCAAGAATCAGACACAATTGTGATCCTGCAACCTCTAGGGATCCCATCCACAAACTCCTTGAAATCATCATCTGTTTTCACAGACATACACAAATAGTCAGTTACTTCCCACAAAATTTCATGCCGATGCAACAATGTTCCATCTCAAACATAACAATTTACTTCTACTATGTTTGAATAAAGTAGCTATTAACATAAGAATTAAGAATGATTTTGGCCTGGGAGAATTCCCTGAATCATTTTTCAACAAATTCCCTGAATCATCATCTGTTCGCACAGACCTACGCAGATAGTTTATTATTCCCAAATAAATAAAGGCAATGCAAAAGTGTTCTACCAAAAAACACAGAATACTGCCATTATTTTCCAATTAAGTTGGAATTACTCAAGCAAACACAGCATGAACATAGGGCTAAAGAAAAATCAGGAATCAGCTCATTTTACTAATTAAACAGATCCATTAGTTTTCCATTTTTGACCAAGGTAGACCAAATTTGCTCTCAACTCGGGAAACTCGACAAACGTAATCAGCACCCATTAAAGTAAAAGGATTAATAAATTAATTTAATCTGTGAAATAACAAGCATCAGTAAGTGAGTGTAATATTAGTATACTATCAATATAATCTATAAAATTATATCGTGAATAGGTTAGAATTTATAAATAATGTTCGATATGCTTGCAGAGTAATTATCACAAAATGTTAGTAATTTGAATTATTAAATATTCTATAACTGAATGATATTATAGAAAAAACTTCACATTGTCTATGTATGGGTAACATCACTGAAAGAATTTAATTTTCATAACTAATAAAATATGGTTCATGATAGATAGTGATTGCTAACATGAATAAAATCTCAAACAATTGTAATCTATATCTGAAAGAGTGTTTTAATCTTTTTTAAAATTATAAGGGGATGATTCCTTCTTCGTTTATAGCGCAAAGGGATAGAACAACTCTATAAATTGAAGGCACTAATCTGGTGTATTTATAAAGTCAAACATAAACATTCCCCAAGACGCTGTCACAAATCTACACTGTTTTCACGCGCATACAATCAGATCTAGTTCAACTTTTCCTTCATCTCAAAACCCAGAAAACCAAAAGAAAACAAACAACTCATCAATTCCAACATCTTTTTTGAGTCAACTACAAAAACCAAATTCTTTCAAAGATCAATTATACACGACTATAATCAATTGTAATCAGAATAATTATTTTTTTCGATCAATTCGGTAAGATTCAGTTCTAAAATAATTAATTTTGTTTAAAAGTAACATAAATTCTGCTTCTACATAGACAAAGAGCAATTATAAATTATAAATTATAAATTATTTTTCAGATTTTCTTTTCCAGAACAGTTTATTTATTTATTTTTACATCAAAAGCAGTTGAAACTGAGAAAAGTAATCTTCCCCAAACATGTCCAAAAGAAGAAAAACAGTGATCATAACCACGCAGCAAAAACCAAAATAGAACAAAACAAAAAAACGGATCCAGTAGTAACGAACCAGTGATGAGATTCATATCAGAAGGAACAATGCACTCATCATATCCAGTGTCATCATCCTCTCCCGTTTCCGCAGGAAGGCGCGTGCCGTGTCCGCTGTAGTGCACGAACAGCACGTCTCCGTCCTCCGCCGATCGGACCAGTGAGGTCAACGCCGACCGGATGTTCTTCCCCGTCGGCTCCCTGTACGATTTGTCCGTGTCGATCAAAACGGTGATGTTGTCTTCAGAGAAGCCGTAACGGTCGACGAGGCAGCGGTGCATCCGCCACACGTCGTTGATGCAACCTTTGAGCTCCGCCTTCGTGCCCGGGTAGTTGATTCCGATCAACACTGCCTTTTTCGCCATTGCAACTCTCTCTCTCTCTCTCTCTCCTCTCTCTGATCCACCAGCGTGAGTTACCCTTTATCTTGCGCGTTTTTTCTGCCTGAACGATAACGAAGACAAAGGGTGTTTCTGGTATACCATAACGTAATCTACTATTTTCGCCTTAATTACATTGTTTAGTAAGAGTTTAACAACGTAACAAAAATTTATAATTACGATTAAAATTGAGACTGTTATCTTTCATATTTAGTTTGTTTTTAAAAATAAATGTAAGTTTTAATACGATTAAAGTTGAGAATGCTATTTTTTTTTCATACTTAGTTCCTCATCAAATTTCTTTCACATGAAAAGTGAAAAATTAATTTTCTTACAAAATATTTGAGTTAACAAGGTTATGTTTCGATGAAAATATCTCTGAATTTTATTCAATAATTTAATACGACAAAAATTAAAATTTATTATCAAATTATTATTTGATTATTAGAAAACTTATAATATGGTTTATGAGCGTCCTCTAACATCCAGAAATTATGATATTTAAGTATGATTTATATATATATATATATATATATATATATATATATATATATATATATATATATCTAAAATTTTATATATATTATATTTAGTGAGATTTGTATTT
>Ga0123342_1003776_pt1 | contig 23863 bp, 13 predicted proteins | sample Turbeawhitnodule_FD_89960 | JGI IMG/M metagenome (GOLD analysis project Ga0123342, IMG submission 89960) | Root nodule microbial communities of legume samples collected from Mexico - Turtle bean Mexico white nodule | ecosystem: Host-associated > Plants > Roots > Nodule | place: Mexico: Nepantla... | reverse complement strand
TTAAAGTTTTTATTATTTTAAATCTGAAATGGGCCTTTGGCCCAAATCTTTTTGTCTTAGAAATTAGGGTTAGGGCTTTTGCACCCTTCTTCTTCATCAGCCGCCTTCTTCATCAACTCCGAGTTTTTACACCCTTCTTCTTCATCAGCCGTCACAGCCCTTCTTCTTCATCAGCCGCCGCAGCAGCCCTTCTTCTACATCAACTCCTTCAAGCTCCGTTGCCTACAGATATTTTGGATATCTCCGATATCCTTTACCGCTCCGCCATGACAATAGCGGCCGCCATGGGCCGCCATGCGAAATCCGATTCGCCACCGCCTTGTTGTGGCAGTGGTCTGGAATTCCGCTACCGAAATCCGCCATGGCGACGCCATGGCCGATATGTGATAACACTGTTTGGAACATTTCATAGAATGAGAAACATCAAAAAAAATAGAGGGTAACAAAATCATTAGAATGGTTAAAATATAGGAAAAGATCCAGTGGTAAAAAAACCACATTCCTAGAGATACTAAAATGACAACAAGTAGCATCATAACACAAAAACCCTTTTGAGCGGTACAAAAATAGCCTAAGAATGCACACATAATAGATTAGACCCCCTGCTTATGACGTTTAAGAGGTGAAGGGTGGACACAACAAACACACCTAAAGGAGTGTAGATCAATATAATCAAGATGAACTTGAAAAAGGCAAAAGAAAGGAGAATCAACCAACCTTAAAACCTAAGAAGGAAGCAAATTTATCAAAAAGACAATTGCTAAAAGAGCCTCAACCCAAATATTAGTTAATAATATCATGTAATAAGAAAATATTACTTTTCCCTTATTCTAGAATATTCTCTTATTTGTTGTACACAAAAAGACAATTGCCAATAGAGCCTCAACCCAAATATTAGATAATAATAATATCATGTAATAAGATAATATTACTTTTCCCTTATTCTAGAATACTCTTGTTTGTTGTACTCTCACGGTTTGTCATGACAACTGTATTTTTTTGGGTGATGATTAAAGTATATTTTGAGTCATATTAGATTCTTGTTTCTTGAAATTGTCTATAAAGGTGTTTGTTCTAGTCATCCTAGATGTCCTATAGTGGAGTTAATTCGTGTTTAGATTGTGAAAGATTAGGAAGTGAATATTTTGCATACCTACAAAGAATCAAACGAGGTTGTGATTGGTTAGTTTGATTGGCTCATCATCTTCAAGCTCAGGGAATGCATGTTATTCTACGACCTTGTGTTAAGGTTGCTCATATTTTAAAAGATGTAATGGGGTTCTCAATTGTGGTAGGATTTGTTGTAATTTTGTTCGGAGGCTTTCACCATCCTTAATATACCAAATATTTGCAATAAAAATCACCTTTATTTTGTCACCTGTAGCCAAATTTAGTGGTGGCCCCTTTGGAGGCTACAGTAATTGTAACCTAAGACTGGTGGTTTAGTTTTTGCAACAGCTACAGATGTGACCCTAAGACCAATTTCTAGAGTTGATTCCATTTACTCCATCATCATTGTCTTAAAATATCAACATTATATTGAAGATCATAATGCATATATAAATAGATTTCAATTGGTAAGCAGTTAAAGCAAAGGATAGAATTAATTAAAAATGTAACTAAACATTTATTTATTAAATTCAAATGCAGTTCAAGTTAGAGTAATATCTCCACCACTATCCTACCAACTGAATCTATTGTATATCCTCCATTGTGTACTAAGTGGCATTAGCAAAACATTTATTACCTTTTTCTAACCTTGTCCTCTCTCTAACCTAGTTGCTTAATAAGTTAATAACTATTCCTCTCTCTAACCTAGTAATATCTCTCTAAACCCTAACGAAAAAGGAGTAATTTAGTCCTATTCTACTTTTTTTTCTAAAACTTAGGAATTCCTTAGTCCTTAAGCGATATCCTAAAACAATATTTTAAAACAAAGTATTGTAGACTTGCCCCAAAAATAATAGGAACCAAAGAGTATCAAGTGTTTCAACTATTAGAAAATAGATTAAGTAGGCTCAGATATTATACATAAAATAGAACCCAATCTAGATACGTATGAGGTATAGACAATTTCGAGCTAATCATCACCTGCTCACTGCACGACTAACTGTTGGTTGAACAAATATATGAACCCTGTCATGGAACAAAAGTTTGTTATCAACAAATCAGATTGTATACACATTTGGATATACATTTAAAAAATGCAAATAGGAAAGACAAGAATACTAGCTTGGACAAGAATAAAAGTCAGGAGATTGGTTATCTCAATCAGAAGCTTACTTGGCTACGTGACGTAATGGTCTTAAGGCAGGTGCATATAGATCATTACAAATGCATATCACCTACATTGACAATCAATATCATCATCACTGCAAATGATTTGTCTACTCAACAATACTAACAATATGAACATCAGAACATCCAAAACGCACAGGTCTTGAAAGTGAAGCAGTTTTTGAACCCTTTTTTGCTGACTTCCTCTGCATTTGTCCTTTGCCAAAAGTTTGTTTCCCCACATCAGGCTTCCTTTCGGCAGAAATCTGCATGATTTAGTTTGAATAGAGATTTAGAATTTCCTAAAACAAACTTTCATTAAACTTCTACGTATCTGTTGTTTATACTTTTCCTAGAAAAAGGAGCCTCCACCTTAATCCCAACATCCCTTACCCTATTAATTGAAGATATACCAATGTTAAAACCATAGGAAATAGAAAGACACTGAACTGAAAACATGAGTTTTTTTAGACAGCATGAGTGCTTAATTAATATTGAGAAAATGGAATTAATACAATAAAAGAGGAGATAAGGAATCCTTTAATAATAAAAATGATACATGAATAAATACATTTATAATACATATAATCTAGATATTTCATATTCTAAAAAATTATAAAAAGATTTGTACCTTATTTATATTATTATAATACTCTCCCTCAAACTGGAGCATACAAGTCATATGAATCAGCTTGTTGCAAATATGATTGGTCCTTAGTTCTCTTACAGACTTGGTGAATGTTTGTCAATGGTTCACTAGAGTTGACAAATCTAGTGGTGAGGTCTCCAAAATCCAACTGTTTTCTTATGCAATGACAATTTACCTCAATATGTTTGGTTTCCCATTAAAGATAATATTAGAGGCAATGTGTAATGATGTAAGGTTGTCACATATAAAATGTATTAAGAGGTGGACTTTAAGCCTAACTCAACCTCATAAAACCGGCTTATAAGGTGAGATTTGCACCCACTTATATACTATGAAATGCTCTAATCTCTAGTCGAGGTGGGATCTCCAACACACTCTCCTCACATCGAGACTACCAACTCGTGCGTGAGACTATATATTTATGGGTGGTCCGATAATGGCACGATAAGTCCAACAATTTAAGCTCTTTAAGGAGTTGCTTTAGCAATATAATCTCACAAGTGACTAGTGTCATGCCTTGTATTCTCACTACAATATTTTATTTACTTTTGCACGATATTAAATTACCTCCAACAAGAACACAATACCCTAAAGTGGAGTGCATATTGCTTGATGACTAATGAGTGCATGGATAAGGATATTAAATAGTCTTGAATTAAGAGTGTTGTAGTGTCACAACTCCATGAACACCTATCTTGAAGCTTTTCTATGTGGTGTGACATCCTCCATCCCTCTTCCATTCCTTTCCTTAGTTCTTCCTCTTTGCCAAATAATACTTGTTCTTCATCCTTCTTGTTTTATTCTACTCTTGTTCTATGCGTATGCTCATGTTCTTCTCTAAGAATCCACCTTTTGCACTTGAATAATCCTATGTTTATACTCATGTTCATTGACAAACTTTTTAGAGTTCACGTTCTATCTTCTTCCTTGTGTTGTTTTTGTTCTTGTTCTTGTGTTTTTGTTGTACCTTTAGATGCAAAAAACATGTGTAATCCAATGGATTAAAAATTCATGTATAGTGGTAAGCATCTTTGAGGTTCCTGCTTGTGTTTTAAATTCAAAAAAGATAAACAAATTCAAGTTTAAACACCATTTGAGTAAGTCCTCTTATGTTGCTAAAGTTATAAGAGGTTGGTCAGCTATGCCAGAAGACATTATTCACTTTCTGATTTTTAAATTTTATTTATTTATATACAAACCATTTAGCTTATGTTGGATCTCCAACCAGCATAATTTTATCTTGGTTAAAAAAGCTACATATTAGAGGCAATTATTTGTATTTTAATTAAAGCTTGTTAGTCAATTACAAGTGAAACAATAGACAAAGAGCGTCCTCTCAACCTAGGGAAATTTGTTAAAAAATAATTAAAAATAAAGTGCATACTAACAATATTTCAAATAGTCATAATGTTTAGATCCCAAAATTCCAACTCTACCCTCTCAAAAGTGTATATCTACTTTAAAAAACCAACAAACAAAAATATGGCATTTAGTTACATAAAAATGTCATCACGCCTGTCACAACATGTGTAGTGAGAAAATTTATGTTCCCTATTGTACTCATTGATGAATCCTTGAATAGTGAACACAACTAGTAAATGAGTTATATTGGAACCACACAAAAATCAAGGTACAAAACTTGTTTGATCACTGTGATGAAATTGAGACCTTGGACAATATTAAAGGAATCTTCAATATGACTACAATTAAGTAGGTTTGCTTAGACAATACACTTTAGGCGACATTGAGACCTTGGACAATATTAAAGGAATCTTCAATATGACTACAATTAAGTAGGTTTGCTTAGGCAATACACTTTAGGCAACAGATCAACAATTGCATCTTAACACTAACCATCTTTAGAAGAACCTCCACAGCACCCTTACCATCACCAAGAGCTCCATCAATTTCATCCACCACCTAAGAAATGAAAACAGATAAGCATTTTCACCTTTATGCACCAATGGTAAGATACAAATGAAAATATTCAAAAGCAAGAAAAGATACCAGACACTTTGGCATTGAATTAGACAAGACAGAGTTCATTTGAACCACATCAAGAATCTTGGCTTCAATTGTTGATGTAGAACGATCATCACTAGCATTAATCTACAAAAATTAAAACTCTTCTTTGGTATAGGTTGAAATTATAGGAATTTTTGTAGAGCAGGAGGAAAGTGATAGCAAGCTAATGAATAATTAGGACTTTGTATTGATCTGATTTGATAAGGAATACAAATATTGCCACTAACCCCTATTTAAGATAATACAAGACATCTAGACCCAATTAAATAAGGAAGATCCTGAAATACAATGATTGAAGCTAGTCCTGATAGATCATTATGATACTTTAAATATTCTAACATACGATAACAACGTGAGAATATTATCTAGTTATTATAACATTCTCCTTCAAAGTAAATTTTACAAAAGCTTTAGGGAGTTATAATTAAAAAGCAAAAAGAGAAAAAAGGTACATAGCATAATGGCCTTCAACAAGTAACTTAAGACAAGACCAAGTAATACTAGACTAAAGACAAGACTAAATTTAAAAATGTGACAAAGACAACAAATGTGAGTCTTAGTCAATGCAAATTATTAATAGTATTATTCATCACCATAGATGAGTCACCAACCCAAAATCCTAAACCCTAAACCCCAACCCAATTTAAAAATCTAGGAGACTTCACCCCTAGAACCTAGAATACAAATAGTTATAGCACAACAACAATTCTTTAATAAACTTACTTGAAAATCATATAAACTACTCTAACAAAAGTAAAAGAGTTTACAACTGGAAGGCTCGTCATTCCATACGTAAAATAATACAAAAAATACCTCTACCACATGATATCCACAATGCCTAGCAGCTACATGTGCTAGTGTTGTTTTTCCAAGACCTGGTGGTCCACATAGCAGAAGGACCTGTAATCATTATAAAAATCTAATTACCAATGGGATTCAAAACTCAATGTCTAATATGATTGGTAATAAAACATTAATATACGAAAAAGGTTCCATCTTATGTTGTGTATAAACAACCCAATTAGCATAGTGCAATTGCAAGATTGCAGGAATACCACCTTCGTCCTTTTTGGTCCTTATTATAAGATACATAGAACCATTTAAAATGTATTAATGGATAAATTCCATATATCCTTAAGTAATTGTAAAGTCTATTAATGAGATATCCTCCCATTTCCCATGAAGTATACATGTATTTATTGGGATATTAACAACATAAGGCACACTCATTGGTAGAAAAATTATTCTAGAACAACAATAGTGTTGATAAATATAATCACCACCCAAACCATAATTCTCTAAATACTTTTGAAATAAAACTCAAATTTATAACATTGGTAATTAAATTTAACCAATTTTTATTGGTCTTGATGAATTAGATATTCATCTCTTTTTTACAGGACTGAAAACATAGTATTATCAAGAATCAATCCATTAATGCTACCTTTTTCCTACTACCTATACATGACTCCTTTAAATAATTCACACACTGTTAGAAAACTTACTTTTGTTAGTAACACTAAATTGTTTTACATTATATATAGTTTTCTAAAATTACTCTTACGATTATTGAAACTCATCATTTCACTCTTTTCACATAATTACTTCCAACATAATTAATTAACATGTGTTATCCCCAATCCTTACGAGAGACCAGATGCATTCCTCTTATTACTTTATAGCAATTATTGCTTATTAATTACAAAAAAAATTGTAAATAATTAAGTATTAGAAAGCATATCATGCTTCAATATACATCTCTTTCTTCTTATTTGTATTATATTGGGTTGTCACTATCTATCCCGTCTATAGCTTTTGTCTACTATAATGGTGATGGTTACTAGATGTAACAAACCTATACTTTTATAATTCTCAAGGAAAATGCAATCATGCGATTCTTATAAATACCTTCTGTTCTGGTGGACTAATATTCCTTGACTTCGTATTCCATGCATCTTGAATACTCTTTGAACTGCCACTCTCATCCATACTTACAGAATTTATATACCTCCCACCATTATTCCATTTGGGTCCTCCATTCTTCCTAGGAAACTTTGAGTTCAAAGGTTTCTGATTGTGGACAATAGAAGAATGTCGTTTCAAAGCAGACAAAACATCATCTGATGTGCTTCGAATTTCAGATCCAAATACAACAGGATCCCATTGCTTCAACCACAAGAGTACCTGTCCTGGTCAACCAATCAAATTAGTCAATGGAAATGAAACCATGCCTAGAAAGCCAAAGAATGAAGTCTTTAACTACAGCAGTTCTAACAAATTACTTTCATAGCTAAATGGTACTGTAGATACCTCACGATTTGTTTGTTCATCACTTAGAAGCTCAGTAAAGGATTTCGGAGCATACTTATCTACCCAAAGCTGTTCACTAACCATTTGTGCTTCAGGAACATCTAAAACACTTTGACCTTCAGAACTAGCTTCCAAGGCCTTCAACATCACAAGTACAAGAATAAGCAATCAAAAACATCAAAAGCTACATTTGATTACCAATTTCATATACTCTCAAAGTAAGTAACACAACCACAATGCAAAAACAATGAAATTTTCATTCGAGTTTCACACTCATAAGCTCAAAAAGCACATCGTTAACCTTGAGTCCAAACCTTAGCAAAAGCCTCTTGCTCCAGCCTCTCAAGTATAACATTTATTGGTTCTGAACTAAGCTCTGCAACCAAATACAATTCAAGGAAATAAGCTCAGTAGTATTCAACAAATCTCGTTATCAAAATTTAAGAGAAAACCTCACATCAAAATAATAGTATTCTTAACAAAGTTGGAATCCTTAAGTAATCTTTGGGTGACAGACTTTGTACTGGAAAAAAGGGAGTATAATTATTTCTATTGAAAATCAAATTCGAATATTTTGTATTCATTTAATAGTTGCTTATAAGCAAGTCATATCTTATCTAGAGGAACAGAATCTCCCCAGTTTATATGCATCTACTTACTTTACAAACATTAAATAACTCTGTTAGTTCAAAAGTTATCCTTCCTTCTCTTTTGTTCCAAAACCTTTCCTCCAAACATGCCCCAAGGATCTGAAATTGTGATAAACACAAATAATCTAAGTGCATATTCAGATCAGGTTTTTTTTATTATAGAAAAAACATTAACTTTTTTTAAACAGTTTCGTCCCAACCACCAACTTCATCCTTCAACTATTAGCCACTCCCCTAAGCGCTCTTTATGAAAATAAATTGCTTATGTAATCTTAAAAATATTAAAAACCATGTTAGTACCACAAACATCGAAAGAAAAAAAACACTTCAAACTAATCTTAAACTTTACAACTAAAATACATAAAATTAAAGACTGATAAAAAAATGTAGATGGAGTAACAGTTCGAAAAAAAAGTACCAGAAGAATATCCATTGCAATCGAGCTTCTTCACGCGCTCTTTTCCTTCAGACCGGGTCAGCTTCGCATAAACCCTGTCGCCGTTGGGCGCGGTGATCGGCATGCACTCGCCGTCAATCTCCGAGATGAACCTCGACAACGTCTTCTCCCTCGCGAACGTTGTTTCCTGCGCCGCCGGCTCCTGCCGCGGAGGAGAGTAGCGAAGCCAGTCCTCGTCGGCGGCCGCGGTGGAGGAATCCTCCTCGACGGCAACCCTAACCTTCGCTCTCTTCTCCTCTTCAGAAGGCGAACTCGGACGCGACCGCTTGTGAGCGTTGGATTCGATATCGAGCGACGGAGCTGCGAGATCTGGCGGCGGTTGTGGAGAGTACGATTCGGCGGGAGGATCGAGGTCTGGGAAGTAATAATGATGTTCTTCCTCTTCTTCTTGATTTTGCTCGGGAGCGTGAAAATTTGATTCAAGAAACTCGAGTTCTTCAGGGAGCGGAATATCCATGTCCATATCATCTAGCTCCATTGTTGGTGTTTGTTGCAAGAAGCGAGTGAGAGAATGAGGTGAAAGGGTTTGTGAATAGGTTAACTGAATATGGTTTTGGCGGGAATGTGACTAATTGTGTTGTGTTGTGCTTTGGCTTATATAGCACGGATAAAGCATGTCTAAGGCTAATCAACCGTCAATATAGTAATTAATTTTTTTTCTTCAAAAATATTTTTATTTAATAATTCTTTTTAGTGATAGTTTAATTGTTCTGTCATATTAAAAATGAAAAATGGTTATTATAAACTAAATATAATGACACCACTAAATCTTGAAGTCTCGTTGAGTCGATTTATACACTACTACGTGATTATGGGAAAAAGTTTTTATTTTCTTTGTAAACATAGTTTTGAAATATTTTCTTTCAAAAATGGGTATATCTTAATTTTTACAACTTTTCCTTCATTAATATTTTTAGTTAATATCTCTTAATATTGTCCTTTGAGACTTTATATCATATGGTTTGATATGACATTCACTATAGTCATCTATAAAAATAAGAATAAACTAGTATATATTTTGAGATATTTAAACAATACTATATACCTATTTTGATAAGTTTTGAACATCTAGAAATATCCTATTCACTGTTCATATGTATGTATTTAATACGAAGAGTAAGAAACTCTACTTCATTTGAAGATATTTATAAAGGATTTGAAAACCCTCTTAAAAACTAAATTATTTGAATAAATCTGTTAGGATTATATTTATGTTGAGTTAACCAATAACATTCTCCATGAAAAATATTAATACAAAGCCAAATTTATAATTATACATAAGCTTAATATAATATTGTAAGGTGAAAACACGACATATTTTGGGTACCATATAGTAAATATATTATCATAAAGTTGTGACATTCTCATAAAGATTTTTATACAAAATCTCATACACCTATAATAGTGCCTATATATTCGTTTATATTATAAATGACATAAAAAGTGGTTATCTTTGTATTTTTCTTATCTTGTGAACAATTTATTTAGAATAAGAAGCTTAATTTTCATGTTTACTTTTTAAGTGTGAAAATTATTTTCAAACGACTAATTGTTGTATAATTTGAAGAGACTTTGTATAATTGTTTTGAAGAGACATTGTGTACCAACACTTAATTTCAAAAAATATTATACATATAGCATGAAAAAATTGTATACTTAACCTAAAAAAAAGTTATAAATGAAGATCAAGAAAATGAGCGAAGAGCATGAGATTTTGGTGATTAGACAAAATATTTTTACTTTCCAAAATAATATATTATTTTCATTATTTTGTGTTTCTTATGTTTAAAAGACACTTTTATTATCATTTTTTTGGGTACAGTTAGTATTTTGTAGAATAGTTGTTTAGTGGGCTAATCCAAAACCAAAAGAAATATCGTCAAGAAATTAGGGGTAGAGTTAGAGCTTCAAAAGGTGCAAAAAGAAAGAAATAAAATCATGGTTTTTTCAGAGAGGGAAAACATGCACCTTATAAATGTTTTCAAAAAATGAATATTTGTCACTACAACAAAAACACAAGTGAGATATAAGTGTTAGACAAGAGACATAAATAAAATAGATCAAATTGACTATAAATTGATGGAAAATAGGTAGTGTGAGTCAAACCAATCTCTAACATAACGCTACAAGAAAAAAAAATTAACAAAAAAAAATGCATCAAGTCCCTTGATGAAATGCAAATAAAAACATTTTTTTAATAATATTATTAAACTGTGTATAAGTGTTAAAGTAAATTGAAGAAATGTTAATACTTTTATATATATGATATGATTAAATACGAAGTCCCAATATTAAAATTATTTTTAAAAAATCTGAAAATATTAAAGAAGAAATAAAAAATTAAATTGAATTTATATTTATTAAAAAATAACTAAGATAATATTATATTATAATATATTTTATTAACCATAAATTTAAAATATAAATTATATATTAAAAAATAGATTACTATAGGTTTTAGTTATAATATAATTTAAATATTAAAAATACACTTAGAAAGATATGTGTGAACCTAAGTGATCTTAGGAATTAGGTGAGATATCATTTTTTTTCCCTCTCCTAATTTTTGAAATTTCTAAGAGAGTACCTTATCTGAAGTAGCTACATCTCTGATGCACCTTTTTCTTCTAAAAATTATTGTATATATTAATAATTTTTTAATTTATAAAATAATATTTAATTTATTTAATATAATAATAATAATTTTTTATTATTTAATTATTTTATTATAGTAGAAAGTGACCTGTGACACTTAATATAGAATTGTTCATTTTTACAAATATTCGTAATAAGAATAATGACAAAAGAAATATTTTTAATTCAATTTGTGGATAGGGAAGCTAATGAAGCAACACGTATGCTAAAATATTTGGTTAATCAAATTTAATCAACGTGAATAAGTTCGGATTAATGGGTATAAAGTGTATGATGATAACAAATATTTAAAATTTAACCTATAAATCAAAGCACTTACTTTTATTAAATTCAACATTTCCAAATCACTCTTTATTTTAATTTTATATTGTATAACAAGTAACATTAATTTAGTTTTAATTTTTCATTAATATTAAGTATGACCAAATCAATACTATTATTGTAAAATGTTAAATATAAATAGTAGTAAACATCAACATTTAATAATTTGAGTTAGAAAAATGTATTTCAACACAATTCTTTTTTATATATATGTTGGATGAAAATAGCATAATATAGAGAAATTAGAGGGAGATGTGGCAGAATGTGATTAGAAGTTTTGTGCAAAAGCACTATTTTTAATAGATTGATAGCTACTTTTTGGGGTTAGAAACATTGGAGATATCCAAACCAAAACTCCTTCAACCCAAATAAACTCTTTCTTCTCTACTCCTAACAATTTTTTCTCTCTTCTTCAATCTGCCCCTCTCTTCATTCTCTTTGCATTTTCAGATATTCAAAATTTGTTCTGCAGTTTTTGAAGATGGGGCAACAGTCTTTGATCTATAGCTTTGTGGCTCGAGGCACCATGATTCTTGCTGAGTACACTGAGTTTTCTGGGAACTTCACCTCCATTGCCTCTCAATGCCTGCAAAAGCTTCCTTCTACCAACAACAGATTCACCTACAATTGTGATGGCCACACTTTCAATTATCTTGTTGAAAATGGATTCAGTACGTCTGCATGTTTTGATTTCATGCATCATATTGTTTTCATGATCGATTAATTCATTTCTGTATGTGGAATCTATTTGATCTAGATCTTGATCATAGCTTTTGTTTACATCTGTTTTCCTTTTTTACTTTACTGCATGTTTAACAGGTGAAATTGTCTCTTTTCTGATCCTTTTCTCAAGATCTAGCCGATAATTTTTCTTACCCTTTTTCAATCTCATACAGTACAGAATATAAAGTGGAAAAAGTTAGAGTGTATCTGGTTTATGTTTTCATAAATACTGAAGACAAAACTAAATAATATTATTGCATAGACAGCTGGTGGAAGTTGATACAAAAAACAAATTGTTGAATTAACATGAGACTGAACAAGATGATGAAATCAATAGAAAATATCATAGAACATCTCACATTTTTTTTTATTGATTATCAAAACACTTTTTTTGGAAATAATTTTTAAACTTTAACAGATTTTGGATAAATATTATATTGTGGGGGTAGTGTGAAATTGTTTTAGAAAACAGTTTTTAAAACCAAAAATAAAAATATAATCAAACACCCTAATTTTCTCTATTATATTTCTGCTTTCTATTTTTTATCAGGAAGAACAGAGAAGAGATTTATGTGTCCTTTTACACACCTAAACCAACAATATATATATATATATATATATATATATATATATAATATTATATAATTTTAAAGTCTTTGAATAGAAATAATATTGACATTATTCTATAAAAAATTAATTAAATAGACACTTATTATATTAATTAAATTAAAAATTATTTTAAAGACTAAAAATTATTGGTATTTAAATTAATTTATATTATTATTAATAATAAAAAAATTAATTAATTATCAAATTTTAGGTACCAACTTATCAGATTTTAAAAATTTATAAATTTAGTCTGATGATTTTCATAATATGGTGTCCCTTTTACAAAAGAATTTTAGGATCAGAATTTGATTGCATATATGTTCCACTTTAAGAAAAAAAATAGAAACAGTTATGTGGATAATGATGTGTTCACAGGGATGAACATTGATCTGAGAAGTAGTTTGTGTTTAGGGTTTTGTGATAAAGTATTTGGTTTATTTTGGATTTTGCAGCCTACTGTGTGGTGGCTGTTGAATCTGCTGGTAGACAGCTTCCTATTGCTTTTCTAGAACGTGTGAAGGAAGAATTCAGCAAAAAATATGGTGCAGGCAAAGCTGCAACTGCTTCAGCTAAGAGCCTAAACAGAGAATTTGGGTACCCTATTTTTTCATCACTGCATTTTGCTATCATGCATTTACATGCACTTGCAGAAAACACAAGTAATTTTTTATGAGAAACCCTAATGGCATTCTCCAACAATGGTTTGTGAAATGTGCAGGCCAAAACTGAAACAGCAAATGCAATACTGTGTTGATCATCCTGAAGAGATCAACAAACTTGCCAAAGTGAAGGCTCAAGTTTCTGAAGTGAAAGGTGTTATGATGGAAAACATTGAGAAGGCAAGATTTATTTATATACAAATCACATGCTCGATTAATTAAAGTCATTTACTATAGAAAAATTATTATCAATAACAGTTTTATCTTTAAAAAAACATACGAGTAGGTTAATAAAAAAAAGTTTTATTGACATTGATATGGAACTATATTTTTTTGGACACATTAATATATTTAATATTTATTTTTTAATAATTTATGACACCCACCATTCAACAAATATATTATTATTAATTTGATTGAAATATTAATTAGGTTTTTTTTGCAGGTTCTTGATCGAGGAGAAAAGATCGAGATGTTGGTGGATAAGACTGACAATCTTCGTTCTCAGGTTCCATTTTCTTCTTTCTTTTTATTTAATATTTTTTCGTTATTTTTTTTATTTTTTTTTTTTACATTAGTTTTTGCTTATGCCATTACTTAGATATTATTGATTACTGTTGCAACTTGTCATTACATGCTATTTTATATAATTGCTAATTTAGTTCTCACAAATACACTTTTTAATTTTTTTCTTTAATCACCCAACAGTTAGTGATGAGTAAATAATAGTAAAAGTTAACATCAAAACTAAATGCTACACAGATTATTTTACAAATACTAGAACAGAACATAAAAAAATAAACATCACAAGACCGAAAAAACAACTTTATATGATTTTTAATTTAGTTTCAATACCTATTTTTTAAAATTGTTTATCTTTAATCACCCCAACTGATAACTATAAAATAGTTAAAATTAAAATAAAGATGAAATATTGTTTTTTTTTTTCAAAGGATAAAAGCATTACAAGGTAAAAAGATGTTACTTAACTTTTAATTTAGTCACTATAAACATATTTTGCATTCTTTAATCATCCCAAAACTTAAGGATAAACAAATAATACTAAAAATAGCATAAAATTGAATATTATATGAAATTTATTTCTAAAAGACTAAAACAAAACAAAAATCAAGAATAAAAAAGTATTTGAAACCTTTAATTTGATGACTTGGTACTTCTGTGTTTATATTTTAATCATTCTCATATTTTTTTAATCTCTGAAATGAATAACGATGACTAAATAATAATTAACATTCTTCTTTTATAAAAGCTCTTATTACATTAAAACTTGATATTTCAACTAGAATTGTATATTAACAACAATTATCTGTTATTAAATAAAAAATTATTATAAAAAAATAATTAACATAAATTTGAGTATATATAATATAATTGATCTTGTTGCAGGCACAAGACTTTAGAACACAGGGCACAAAGGTTAAAAGGAAGATGTGGGTTCAAAATATGAAGATAAAATTGATTGTTTTTGGTATCGTGGTAGCATTGTTTTTGATCATGTTTATGTCTATATGTCGTGGCATCAGCTGCTTACATTAGGGTTTTCTTTTTTTTTCCTTTTCTTTCATCAATTTTCCAACATTTTATGTCTCACCCTATATTCTTAATCTCATTAATCAGTCTTTAGTTAATTATATTATCCATTGTCAATGCCCTCTCTAGTATATTCATTTCTCAATTATATTTCCTAAATATAATATGTACATCACACAATCAATAATTCATATTTAATGATTTTAAACTAATCATTCTATTTGTATATAAGTTATAAATTTTTAATCTATTTATTATAACGATGAAACTTATTTAAATTTTTAATCATTGTATTTATATATAAATTATAAATTATAAACTAATCACGTCATGATTTCCAATCTATTTATTATAACGATGAAACTTATTTAAATTTTGATAAAAATAATATAAACTCGCAATTTCTTTATTGTCTTTTTCTTATCTATAATTTAAATATGATTTTAGTTTTTATAAATTGAGTAAATTATAGTTTTAATTCTATAAATTGTTTTTTTAATATCTTCTACTTTTGAAATACTACTGTTGGTCTTTAACATTTATTATAAGATAAATAAATAAATATTGCAAATTTCATATTAATATTATATTACAAATATACTGTGAGACATTATTTGAAATAATCAATTCACGTCTCATTTAGTACATAAATACTTAACGAATTTCACGTAGTAAAAGTAAAAAATACTTTTAATACTAAATAACAAAGATTAAATATAATTCTATTTAGAAATCAAAAGTTAACTTATTCAGTTAAAATTTATTTATTTAACTTTTTTAAAATATTAAAATTAGTGTAGATATTTTAAAGGTGAAAAAAAATAAGCAAAATAATTAAAATTAGCTGGACAATTCATCAAATGTTCTTTTTTGGCACATCTATCATACAAAAGATGTGAGGCTCCAACCAAAACAAGAATCATGCTTCAATGTCCTTTTTAAAGAGATAATAGGTTTTATATGCTACTAAAATTTTAACTACTCATTTAAAAATTATTTATTAATAATATAAATTAATTTAATTTTTTAATTTAATTATTATAATAATTAATTATTTTTTAATTTTTAATTTTTTTATTACAATTTAAGTATTTTTATGAAAATTTGATGATAAACCCTAAACTTCCAAAATCATATAAAAGTTATTTTCGCAAAAAGGTACTCACTTAATTACACTAGAAGCAACTTCAAAAATATGCTTATTTTGTTAGAGGAATAACTCCAGATTACATTCGATCTTTTTACGAATACACACCTAAACTGAAACTGGAATCTTGAATTACATAAGATTTTATGCTATATTATTTATATATATATATATATATATATATATATTAATTAGTGAAAGAAGAAAAATTGATTAAAAACTGGTTGTTTAAGCCTGAAATTCTAATTGAATTTGATTGTCAGCCCCACAAAGACAAAAGTGCCACAAAGACAGAAGTGTGATTTCCATCTATGGATGATGGACCAGCCGAAAGCACAGGTTTATGATCATGGTGCGAATAGCAAAGTTCCTCACCCAGGCGAATATATGGGGCAAAACCAAACCAAGCCGTTGCATACCCCAGTGTAACTGTGGTTGAATCGACGACAATAATCAAAGGTGGGTAATGAATTTTGAAGTAAACTTTGTAAAGAACATGATGCCACACAATACATGGTTTAATTGTTCTAGTAACACCTTTGAAATCTAACAAATGCACACTAATTTTTAATTTTTTGATATAAATACGAAATCCTATTTTTTTATTTATTTAAAAATGAAATCAATTGAATTTCAATAGATATAAAGGAAACTAGTTTGATAGATTAAAAAAAAATGGTATACAATAGGAAAAAAATGAATTTTGTAAATTTATTTTTCTTTTTTTTCTAATGTATACATTGAATGAAAATCGATGTCATATCAAAATGCATGTATTTAGTTAGCATATGTATCAAGATGCATGTATTATAGATACATATGCTAACGAGAATGACAAAATATGAGGTGATTCATTTTGAAGTACACCTGAATCGCATGAGATCCTTCACTTAAACCCTTAACAAAATCTCCATCATTCTTTCTCCATAAAGAAGTGCAAAACATTGAGATGATGAAGACATTTATGTGATGAGATGCACACAAAGGAATCAAAGTAAAAAATCTTAGTTTACACAAAGTATCTGAGAACAAAATTACAAATCAGATAACCAAGAAAAAAAAAGATATGAATCAATATATATTAAAAAAAACATATCTTATTAGGAAAAAATAATTTATTAGGAAAAAATAATTTATTAGGAAAAAAAATACTTTCACACCAGAAAAAATCAAAATATTCTTTAGATAACTCGTTATAATAATACAATAATATATATTAGTATTTTAAATTTTTAAAAAATATTAATTTATTGAATTTTTGGTAAGTGTAACTACTGTAGGATTAAAATTGAAGTTTAAAAAAAAGAGAATAAATGTCAGTACAAAAATATTTAAAGAGAAAATAAAGTGATCCAGAAGATATACTCAACTATACATTAGTTATCATATTGAACACACTGTGAATATGTTACGTTACTTTCTTTTACTAAAATTTGTTATAGATTACAAACTTATATGGTGTTTGCAACTTCTGGTTTAATTTTTTTATTTATTAAAATTTCGCTTCAACTAAATATAAAAATCAAGTAAGTTTTTGTTTGGTTTTAATTTAGTACAAAATTCAAAGTTAAATTAAAATAAAATTTCGGAACTCTTTAAATTAGTTTTAACGATTTCTTTTTTAAATAAAAACTTTTATGTTATACATTATTATACAACTTAACTCATCTCAAATAATAACAATAATTTATCATCACATAAAAAAATATTATAAAAAAAAATACAAAGATATAAGGAACTGTAAGTTATATAATTTCAAAAAAAAAATATTAATATATGAATTATATAATCTTATAAATATACTATAATTACAATATAATGAGTAAACCAATATACGAAGTTTGTTAGTTGTTAATTAACTTTTAAATATAACATTATATTTAGATATACTAAGTAGTTGGGTTATATTTTGAATCTAACAACTTATTTTCAAATAAGGTTTTGTATACTTTTAATTTAATCAAAATCCAAATTTAAAATTAAATTAAATTTTGGAGCTCTTTTTGATAAATGGGATTTTCATTATAACTATTCTTTTATACACTTTTTATTTTATCTTTATATCAATATTTTATTTTATTATTTTACAGATATCTATATATATATATTTATACTTATATATAAAGAAGACATTCTATTTAATTATTTTTGGCATAATTTTTTATTTTATTTTTATGTTAATATTTTATTTTTTATTTTAAAAATATATATTTATACATGTATATGTATATAAAGACTCATTATAACGATTTTTGATATACATTTTTTATTTTTTATTTTATCTTTAAATAATATTTTATTTTATTATTTTAGAGATATCTATACCTATGTATATTTATACCAACATAGGAGATTCTCCATTATAAATGTTTTTAACATATATTTATTTTATTTTATCTTTATGTCAATATTTTATTTTATTATTTTACAAATATATATCTATACCCTCCTATTATATTTGTTTTTGTGGTATACAATTTTTATTTCTTATTTTATCTTTATGTCAATATTTTATTTTATTATTCTATACCTATACAAAAGATAATTAATTTATCATTATAATTGTTTTTGGTATATACTTTTTATTTTTTATTTTATTATTTTACAACCTATTTATAAAGGATTTTTCATTATAACTGTTTTTGGTATACACTTTGTATTTCTTATTATATAAATGAGATTTTCCATTATAATTGTTTTTGTTATACATTTTTTATTTTTATTTTTATTTTTATGTTAATATTTTCTTTTATTATTTTACAAAATATCTATACATATATATCTATATAACTATAGATAACTATGTTTAAAGGAATTCCCACTATAACGGTTTATAATTATAAATTCCTTTATATATATATATTTATAAAATTTAATAAATAACTTCTATAATTTAAAAATTGATATTAAACTACACACGGATTTCTTGTTTATTTATGTAAATCTTATTCAAATTTATTTTGATATACTATCAGGTTATATTCTTATTTATTTTCTAAAAATGTTGGGCCAAGCGTATGTGCAAATAAGAACAGCGATGACAAATACTACTGGGTCAGCCGAAAGCAACAAGAAATGATGCAAGTAAAAAGCACAATATATTCAAATGAGATGAAGTTTTCAGAATCTCTTACACAATTTAACCTTAATTTTGATATGGCAAACATAATCACATTCATTTTGAAAAATTCATAACGATCTATCCTATTATCTTTCTTATTGAATAGAAAGAATGCACGCTTCCAATCTCCATAACATTATCATTGCCAAACGTGAATGTAAAGATCTTCAATATTTATATTCAGCAACAATGTCCACGATTTTGCAACTCCAAACTCTCTCATTGTCCAAACAAGAAAATGTGTCATTTCTCGATAAGAAAGACACAAACATCCCTTTAAAACCTCAATCGCAGGCACATGGAGATACACTTCATAATCAACTTCAGGCATTGACAAATAATTGCATTTCTCATTCTTCACATGAAAATATTTTGAACTTGTTCATGGAACATTTCCCCCCATAACTAGAACCGGATTTGGGAGCTGTAAACCAGTTTACACTACCACACACATAAACTCCATAAAGACTCAACGTGACCAGAGCATCACAACTTAAGATATTTCTCCAACAACTGTCACCTAAAGAATGAACACTAACCTCCATTGTGATTTATTATCCAACAAAACAACTTGGTAAGTCTCAGTCCTATCATCGTAGCCAAACCCGAATCCAAACGAATCATAAGAATGAATGCGCACACGTGGAGAATCTTCGCTCATTAATTCCAAAACCGAACCCATAATTCTTCAAAATTCTCCATGGTGAGAATCTTGCAAGCAAACCAAGCCGTTGCATACACCCAGTGTAATTGTGGTTGAATCGATGACAATAATCAATGGTGGATGATGGATTTTGAAGTAAACTTTGTAAAGAACATGGTTTAGTTTAACAAATGCACGATCCCTCGCATGAGATCCTTCACTGGAACCTTGACAAAATCTCCATCATCACGATGAAGACATTTATGTGATAAGATGCACGCAAAGGAATAAAGTCAAAAACCCAAATTTCCACAAATGTGTTAGAGAATAAAATTACAAATCAGATAACCAAGAAATCAAGTGATATGGATAAAAAATATATATATATATATATATATATATATTAAAAAATATATATGTTCAAGTTTGGAAAAGATAATTTATTAGGAAAAAATATTTTCACACCAAAAAAAATCAAAATATTCTTTAGATAATCGTTATAATAATACAATAATATATATTAGTATTTTAAATTTTAAAAATATACTCAATTATACATTAGTTATCATATTGAACACACAGGTGAATATGTTACGTTACTTTTTTATACTAAAATTTGTTATAGATTACTAACTTATAAGGTGTTTGCATCTTTTGGTTTGATTTTTTTTATTAAAAATTCACTTCAACTAAATATAAAAATCAAGTAAGTTTTTGTTTGGTTTTAATTTAGTACAAAATTCAAAGTTAAATTAAAATAAACATTATTATACAAATTTACATGTGTCAAGTAATAATAATAATTTATCATAATATAAAAAAAATATTATAGAAATAAATAAATATAAGGAACTATAACTTTAAGGATTTCAGTTACTAATATTCTTTAGTAATTATTGTTATATAATTTCAAATTTTCTTGTATTAATATATGAATTATATAATCTTATAAATATACTATAATTACAATATAATCCCCCTTTAAGATATATGAAGATATATGAAATGTTTGTTAGTGGTTAATTAATTTTTAAATATAACATTATATTTAGATATACTAAGTAGTTGGGTTCAGTTTTTTTATTTTGAATCTAACAACTTATTTTCAAATAAGATTTTTATAGTTTTCATTTAATACAAAATCCAAAATTAAATTAAATTAAAATTTTAGAGCTCTGTTTGATAAATGAGATTTCCATTATAACTATTTTTTATACATTTTTATTTTTTATTTTATCTTTATATCAATATTTTATTTTATTATTTTAAAGATATTTATATATCTATATATTTATAGTTATATATATAAAAAGAGAATCTTTCATTATAACTATTTTGACATACAATTTTTATTTTATTTTTATGTCAATATTTTATTTTTTTATTTTAAAAATATATATTTATATCTATATAAAGAGAAATTCTCTTTATAACCGTTTTTTTATAATTTTTTATTTTATCTTTAAATCAATATTTTATTTTATTATTTTAGAGAAATCTTTACCAATGTATATTTATAGCAACTTAGGAAATTCTCCATCATAACTGTTTTTTACATATATTTTTTATTTTATGTTTATGTTAATATTTTATTTTATTATTTTACAAATATATATCTATACCCTCCCATTATATCTGTTTTTGTGGTATATACTTTTTATTTTTTATTTTATCTTTATCAATATTTTATTTTATTATTCTATACCTATTCAAAAGATAATTTCTCATTATAATTATTTTTGGTATAATTTTTTATTTTATTATTTTACAACCTGTATATAAAGAGGATTTTTCATTATAACTGTTTTTTTATACACTTTTTATTTCTTATTTTATCTTTATGTTAATATTTTATTTTATTATTTTACAAATATATATATATATATATATTTATACCTATATATAAATGAGATTCTCTATTATAATTGTTTTTGGTATACACTTTTTATTTTTTATTTTATCTTTATGTCAATATTTTCTTTTTTTATTTTATAAATATCTATATACCTGGGAATTCCTCACTATAACTGGTTTTTTATAATTTTTTATTTTATCTTTGTGTCAATATTTTATTTTATTATTTTACAGATATATATTTATACTTATATAAGTAAGATTTTTCATTATAACTTTTTTTTATACACTTTTTATTTTTTATTTTATCTTTATGTCAATATTTTATTTTATTATTTTACATATATCTATACCTATATAAAGACAATTTTCTATTATTACTGATTTTGATATACACTCCTTATTTCCTATTTTATCCATTTTAAAGATTAAAAATATATTAATATTTAAATTAATTTATATTATTATTATTAAATAATTTATAATAATTAACTACCAATTTTAAATTTAAATATTTGGTAGTTAAAACTTAATAGTTAATTAAATATTAATTTAAAAACTATTTATCAGTAATATAAAGTACTTTAAATATCAAATTTTTTTATAAATTTAAAATATTAAAAAAATTAAAGATTTAGTAACTAATTATTCCTACTGTAAGATTAGTTTCCATGATTTTAAACCAATCATTCTATTTATATATAAATTATAATTTTGGAAGTACATGACAAAGATAAGTATTTCTAACAGTTTTTTCCAACAAATCCAGCAAATTTAAATTTAAATTTAAAACATAAACCAATTTATGGAATGAACCAATATCAATATTGTAGATAACAAAATTTTAGATTGACATAATCCTTTATAATAAATTATCCCAAACCAAAATCATATATTTGAAAGCATAATTGACCAATTAAGTATTAGTTGATACTTATTTATAACACAATTTATAAGTTGAATAACTTAATTTGTAAAATCGATTTAAGATAAATTTTATATATTTACTTATATATTATAAATTGTCTTAATCTATAATAAAAATGTTTATTTTGAAAGAAAAATAAAATTACACGTTACCTTAGAAATCTCAATTTTGACTAGTGAAAAATGTGGACATGATTTCCAATCTATTTATCAAAACTATGAAACTTATTTAGTTTTTGATAAAAATAATATAAATTCACCACTTCTTTAGTGTTTTTATCTATAATTTAAATATGATTTTACTTTTGATAAATTGAGTAAATTATAGTTTTAATTCTATATTTTTTTTAATAATATCTTCTACTTTTGAAATCACTATTGGTCTTTAACATTTATTATAAGATAAATAAATAAATATTGCCAATTTCAATTCTTTTTATATTAATATTATATTACAAATACTATTAGACATTATTTGAAATAATCAATTCACAACTCATTTAGTACATAAATAATTAACGAATTTCAGATAATAAAAGTAAAAAATACTTTTGATATTAAATAACAAAGATTAAATATAATTTTACTTAAAAATCAAAAGTTAACTTATTCACTTATTTTCTTTTAATTTTTAAAAAATATTAAAATTAATGTATTTTAAAGGTGAAAATAGTCAGCAAATAATTGAAATTGGTAAAACTATCCCTCTGGAAAACAATCCATTCAAATGTTCTTTTCGTGACATGTATCACACAAAATGTGAGGCTGCAGTCAAAACAAATATCATGCCTTCCATTCAGAAAAGCAAATAACATTTTTATGAAAAATAAATATAAATACAAACAAACGAAAAATTGTTCCTTCAGTTTAGTTTTCGGTACTCCCTTTTCTGGTTCATGGTAGAATATTTGGGAAATTGGATGAATCGGTTTAATGTGTGTGGAATGTTTAAGTAATGAAAACAAATTGCCATGAAGATTTCATAGGGTTGTTTGATTAAAATGTTAGCCGTTTTACAAAAATATCGATTCAGAGGTTGCCTTGACATCATTGATAAAAGATAAAAAAAATTAACAAAAGCTCAACACATGTGAAATAATATCAACTAATCCAACCTGAACATTGTTTAATTCAAGGAGCTACAAGGACATCTTCATAAATGGGTGATAGCTGTCGTTTTGCTGTCAAATTAATATGATTCTAGCGTAGACTTGTCTAACACTAGAGAGATGATAGTATAATTGTAGACAAATGTCCCCAAGTCGTCTCCCAACGAATCCAATAG
>Ga0123342_1003775_pt1 | contig 23863 bp, 10 predicted proteins | sample Turbeawhitnodule_FD_89960 | JGI IMG/M metagenome (GOLD analysis project Ga0123342, IMG submission 89960) | Root nodule microbial communities of legume samples collected from Mexico - Turtle bean Mexico white nodule | ecosystem: Host-associated > Plants > Roots > Nodule | place: Mexico: Nepantla... | reverse complement strand
GGAGATCCCACATCGACTAGAGATGAGAATATTTCATTGTATATAAGTGAGTGCAAACCTCACCCCATGAGCCGGTTTTATGGGGTTGAGTTAGGCTTAAAGTCCACTTCGTAATATGGTATCAGAGTCATTTCAAGCCTATCCTAACTAGTGTTTGTTGGGCTTATCAGGTCACCCGTTATCGGGCCGTTATCAGACCACCCATAATATGTTATCCCACGCATGAGCTGTCACTCTCGGCGTGGGGTGGGTGTGTTGGAGATCCCACATCGACTAGAGATTAGGACATTTTATTGTATATAAGTGGGTGCAAACCTCACCCCATGAGCCGGTTTTATGTGGTTGAATTAGGCTTAAAGTCCACTTCATAATGTGGTATCAGAGCCATTTTCAAGCCTATCCTAGCAAGTGTTTGTTGGACTTATCAGGCCACCCGCTATCGGGTCGTTATCGGACCACCCATAATATGTTATCCCACGCACGAGCTGTCACTCTCGGCGTGAGAGGGGTGTGTTGGAGATCCCACATCGACTAGAGATGAGTACTCATTTTACCATTAATTGAGTAATCTCCTGAAATTAGAAATACACTTTCTCACAAATAATTCTTTCATCAATTTTTCATTTATTATGTCTATTTTTATAAGCGATAACAAATAATATTTTTTATGTTTACTTTAGTTTACCTTTAAATTAAAGATTTTTTGTTTTGTTTTATTTATTACATTTAATTATAAATTTCAAAATTTTAAAATCTGTCTTTTATCATTTTTCAGTTGTTTTAGAAAATATGTATTAAAAAAATCGTTGAAAAAAAAACACAACACATTTAAAAAACAACAAAATAACGAAAGTTTTTTTAACTTTCGTCATGTTCCAAAGGGTTTATTCCAAAACCTCAGCAAAATAACGGGAATTTTTTAAACTAAGTTCAAAAAGTTTTCTCTCTTTCATTCATCAAAGGCTTGACCACCACTATTAGCAGCTATTTGGCAGCTAATTCAACCTTATAGTTTTTATCAAAAAAATTGGACAAAGTTTTATAGTCAAACTATGTAAGATAGTGATTTCAACTTTGTTTCAACTAGAACAATTCCTTTATTTAAGCATTTTTTTAAAATCTAACCATTTTTTTTTTCGTAAAATCAAATTTAATCGGAACCAACTACAAAATTTTACTCTTGTTTTTTTCTTTTTTATTACTTGTGAGATAAGTTCATGTTGAAGCTAATTTATGATACAAAAATAATCATTCATTTTATTATAATACTTATTTGGTTCTATTGCTTTTTGTAACTTTTTATTTTTGAAGATGTGATTACATGTCCTAAAACTTGAAAATAAAATCATATTTTTATTTTATTTTGAATATACAACGTGTAAAATAATGGTTAATTGATAATTGTCCTTTTGGTGTCAAATTAAGATGATTTCAGCGTAGACTTATCTAACACTATAAAGATAATAATATACTTGTGGTCAGATGATCCCAAGTCATCTCCCAACGAATTTAATAGTGAAATCAGTATATCACTATTCATAATCTATCTGCAAATAAGAAAGTTATTAATAACAATAAAGATAAAATTGGTTGTGATTGTTAACCATGAAATAGAAAATAGATTAAAACAACAAATAAAAAGCGGTTGATCTCTAAGTTTTTCCACCAATGAATTCTTCATAGGTCTTCTAAAGATATATTGAACATGCGTCAATCTAATTCAATTTGAAGCTCACCAGTAAATCATGCGTCTACTAGTTTAATCAGTATCCACTTTGTTCCATGTGTATACTCCATGGGAATGCTTATCTCCTCTCTTTTGAATCATGCGCCCAAGAAATTAATTAGAACAATGCGAACTAACTAAGAAACCAAAATTTAAGATAAGAAAAACTCTCAATCATGCGTTCAAGTACAATCTCTCACAAAATCTAGTTTTTCAGAATATTAAAACAACTCCTATAGAGAATTGAAAAACAAAACTTTTATTGATCAGAACCTCATAACTCAATGGGGAATTACAAAGAAATCAACCAAAAATGTTTAATCTTCCAATGCAGAGGCAAAAATAAAAGAATTACAAAGAAGAAAATAAACTAAGAAAACTCGGTGAAACTTCCCCCTTTCTCCTTGAAGTTTTTGTCTTTTTATAGGTTTTTCTGCTCCAAGGATCTTGGAAAAATATTATGGTTTAGATTCTCTTAACAATTTCCAACTTTCCATAATTCTTGGATTTTGTTTCACTGTATTCTACTGTTTATGAGATATTGTAGATTTTATTTTCTCATTCTTCTCCTCAAAATTTGTTTTCTATTTTGATTCAAAGAAGCAACTTGGACTTTTTGCATATTTGGCCCATTTGCAAAACTAAACACTTCCTTTAAACGGTCTAATCTAAAAAAACACAAAATTAACACAAAAATAGTTAAGGCCTGAATATACTCAATTATATGAATCTTGATTAAAACAATGAATTTATTTATTATTACATTCCAATAATTTATGATTAAAGCTAATAAGTGTGAATAAAATTATCTTCATCATTAATCTATTTTAGATTTTGAAAACAAGTATTGAAAGGCAATTTTGTTGGAACTGGAAAAAAATATTTGAGTATTTTATCCTGAAAGATAATTGTATAACTTTAAATCTTGAAAAGTCTATCTTCATTTAAGGTTGAGAAGATTTAGAAAAGTGTTTTATTCTTTGTGATAATTTTCCAATATAAATTGTCTTATTGTACTTCTTTGAATTTTATGAATATTTGTATATCTTTTTACATCAGATAAGAATATTAACTTTTAAAAAATTATATACTCATTTTAATTGGTATATTAACTCTTATTTTAAGGAGATTAAGTTTTTAAACTCTTGTTTTATTTGTGAAATTGTTAATTATGTTTTTACTAATTTAAATTTAATCATTTGAGATTACTTAACAATGAATATCTATCTTGTTTTTCCAGAAAAGAGGCAATTGCAAACCTAAACAAATAAATTATTGTATCTTTATGATTTATGAGGTAACATGATTGATCGTTATTTGAAATGTAAATTTGTTATAATGGTGTTACCATAGAATTTTCAACATGAGAATCTTGATGATTAAAATTTTGTTTTATCGCTAATATGAACTTTATGGTAATTAAATAAAAATAAAATTTAACTAAGAAGTGTAACTACATGGGTTGTGAATTAATAATTTTAATGATATTGTTTATTACATAATTGAATTTTTCATTTGTACTTTAGATATAAAATGTATTTAGGACCCTTTACTCAAGTGAACCAACAATAATATACTTGAGTCATGAGAGGGTAATGCATACATGCAACTCATAAAAATGCTATAAAACATAAATGATGGTGAGAATTGGATAATCACTTTTTGGTGATGAAAACCATTCTGATTTTGAAATGAATATTAAAGTGAGGGTATGTTAAAACAACAAAAGTAGAAGACAAAGATAGTCAAAGGGAGTGTTCTAGCTTTAGGAGTGCTAAAGCTCGTGAAAGTATGTCGAATTCATGTAGTGTGATCAAAGAGACAAGTTTCCACAAAATAAAGTGATTTGTAGAAAAAAATATGATGCTTAAGACTATGACAATTTGTTATCATTTGATACTAATACTGAAACTATACATTGATAAATGAATGACAATTGTGAAAAGGGTAATGTGGAAATTTCATTTGCAACAAGTAGTATGCTATAAAATGATATGGTTATAATGTTTAACTATCATGAGAGTGACTTAATTGATTCTTTGATATCTCAAGAACTTATGCTATTGAGGATTGTTATGAATGGTGTTAAAGAGTTAATCTTCAAAAAATAGGATGATGCATAAAGTGATACACTAAGATATGTTCATTATGCATGTATTCCTTGAAAATTTGTTATCAAGTTTGTGGTTGTGTTCTCTATAGTATTCATTTGTCAAGTTATGATGAATGTGATAAATAAATTATAATAAAAAATTCATCATTCTATCATATTAAATAGTGAATTTCTAATTCTCATTCAACTTAAATTAAATAAAAACACTAAATTATAAGAACACTAAATTATGAGAATTATTCTAACAATTAATAAATGAAAAAAATCAATAATAAATATTAAAACAATTAAAATATGAATGAGGACCTATAATGCACTTATTATGTTATGTGTTAATTTTTATATTTTTTAAATGTTAAGGATTCAAAAATAATTTATTCAATATATATACACACTATTTTTTAATTGCAAATGAAATATTATATTCATTAAATGATGAAAATCTTTTATAATTAATAAAAACTACTATACTTAACATTATTTTAGCAATTAAATTAATTAACTTACTTTAAAGATAATTAAAAGTTTAAAATATGTATTTAGGGAATACAAAGATTAAGATATTAAATTATTTTGTTTATAAAACATTCAAAATTACAATAATCAATTTTAAAGATGACAAAACAATTTTTAGATTTATATTAAAAGAAGGGAAACATTAATACAATTTTTTTCTGAATTTTTATGGCCTATGAAGAGATTTGAAACGAAATACTGTGCATTTCAAAAAGATAATTACACTTTTATCCTTTTTCCTCTTCTTCAAATCCACCGTCTCATCCTAATAACTACTTTAATTGCAGTTTTATGAACTAGTAAACAATAACCCTAATAATAGTTTGACACCTTATTATTCATTTTTTGAGTTTGATGGATATGCTGAAAATTACAATCTTCGTTAACAAGTATATTAAACCATAAACCTTAACATATGACTAAAGAAAAAAATTTGATCTTATCTAATGGATCAACGGTGTAGTAGGTATGTAGAATTTAAAGAAATTTCTGATCAATTAGTCTACTTATACCTATGTTTCCCATAATGAAGAGATAATAAATTACTAATTATGAGAAAAAAACCAAAAGAAATTAAAGACTATAATTTCTAAAGGACCACATTTTGAATGCAATTATTGAATGAGTGTGATATTTATACATTTTACGCGAGGATCACATAAAATTTTTCATAATTCATTCTATTTTTTTTATCGAAACTTGTAAAAATAGCATTATTGAGAACTTAACACAATCATTCTCTCATAATAAATACAAAATTAATTTTTAAAATTAAAAATAAGTACTAAATTAGCAAAGTGATAATAGATATAAATTGTTCAGTATAAAAAAAATTGTAAAGTGGAGGAAAAAAAGAAAAAAGAAAATCTATGAATGAATAATAACGCAAAGTTCAAAGTAAACAAAAGTAGTTGATCGACCGCTCTTTGATATCTCCGCCTCTTTCTTCTCCCTTCTCACTGTTCCTAACTCCCAACGGACTCCTCGAGGTTTCATTCTCCCTCTTATACTCTTATACTCATTCCCTCTCTCAGATCTCGTTCTCTCCATACATCTCCACTTCACCATTTCCATTTCCATTTCTCTCTTCCTTCAAAATGCAATCCTCGCTCTCACTCTCGTTCTCCGCCACCTCCTCCTCCGCCGCAACCATCTCCAGATCACGCCACTCTTTCCACGTCCCCGAGTCCACGCCTCTCAATCTCCGCTTCTGCGGCTTGCGGCGTGAGGCATTTGATTCAGGTCTCGCTGCTTCTCTCAACCGCCACCACTCACACCTCCCTCGCCGCCCTCACTCCGCCGCAATTTCGGCCGCGCTCTCCGCCAATGGCAGCGCTCCCAAATCGTTCGACTACGATTTGCTCATTATCGGCGCTGGCGTTGGCGGCCACGGCGCCGCGCTTCATGCCGTCGAGAAGGTTCGATCTCGGGAAACATAAACACATTTCAACTTGTTATTGCGAAATTCGTTGTTTGACAATCAAATTCGTTACTAAGTTACTAATCCGATATTTGATATGGTAGTTATTCTTTATATAATGAATCCATAAATAGATAGCCGTTATGGAATAATGATTGTGTGATAAAGCGAGTTGAGTTGAGCATTACATTTGTATGAGAATGTTTTAATGGAATAACTGCAGGGTTTGAAAACCGCGATTGTGGAAGGAGATGTGGTGGGAGGGACATGTGTGAACAGAGGCTGCGTTCCTTCGAAAGCTCTTTTGGCAGTGAGTGGTCGTATGCGAGAACTAAAGAGCGACCATCACTTGAAGTCCTTTGGCTTACAGGTAAGAGCGTTGTATTATGTGCGAATAGTTGTGCAATGATATTAGAATAATGAATTTAATTAGTATGAACACTGTATATCACATATAGAGGTGCATGGTAAAGTTTGTAGAAGAAATATGCTATAGATTGATATGGTAAAACAATTTTATTCTGTCATTCAATCACCAAGGTCGTTGACTTTTAGAAGAATTATCTTATACAGTCATACAACAGGTAACTTATGAATGTTAACATTGTTATAATATCTGAAAGTCATGTCAACACTGATTTCTGATTGGTTGACAACAAACTCTTTGAATGTTTTTATCACATGGTAGAAGTGTCGAGCAATTGACAGTTACATGATCATTTTTCTTTATTTTTTGCTCGTTTTAGGTATCTGCGGCAGGGTATGACAGGCAAGGAGTGGCTGATCATGCTAATAATCTTGCTTCAAAAATTCGTAACAATTTGACCAACTCAATGAAAGCGCTTGGAGTAGACATACTTACTGGTTTTGGAACTATATTGGTAACGTGACATTGGTATTATGCTGTGAGGTTTCTATGGCATTATAATTGTAAATACTTAAATAGATATTAGTGTGATCACATACTTTGAGTTTAGAATGTTTGAAAATAGGAAATTATTGGAATGAAATTGATTTAGAAATCAAATTTGTGCAGGGTCCTCAAAAGGTGAAAGTTGGCTCTTCAAACAAAATAGTAACTGCTAAAGATATCATCATTGCTACTGGTTCTGTTCCTTTTGTACCAAAGGGCATTGAAGTTGATGGTACATATCAATGTTTTCCTTCCTCATTCTGTGTCCTTAAGGCAAGACACTGGTAGAAGCGGCTTATCCAGTTTTAGGGTGTGATGGGTTATTGCTATCCCAAGCATCCTTGCTGGATAGCCACGGAAATTTTGTTTTACCGAATTCAGTGCTTTTTAGGCTTGCCTTCCAGCTACAAGAAAATAGAAACTAGAGTGCTATTAGTTCCTATGCATGCAATGGAAAAAGGGGTGATGAATTGTAAATTGGAGATATATTTTTAATAGTAGTAGGTAGGTAGGATAATAGACTCTATTGCATCTGCATAAAGAAAATATTTCTTCAGGGTAGATGGATATTCTGATCTCCAATCTGAAAAGTCAATTTAGTGCTTCATGCAGTCCTATATGTACTCATTTTTTAGGGGAAGGGATATGGTCATAAGGTAGACTGAAACAATAATTATCTCTTTGGCAATTAAATATTTCAGAAAACTCCCTTATATGCTAATCCATCCTCCAATTAAACATAAGTATAGATATTCAATGTATAATTTAGCTTTCATATAATTTGAAATTTTAACATTTGTCCTATATTATGTCAAGGGAATCTTCTCCCTAATTTATGACACAAGTTTGACGCTCGTGTGTAAATTCACACCCTGTATCTTTATGTTTTTCCATAGATTTATTGGGTATAATTACTTTAGTGAAAAATTTCCTAAAATTTACCTTCAGGGAAGACTGTGATTACCAGTGACCATGCACTCAAACTGGAGTCTGTTCCTGATTGGATAGCAATTGTAGGAAGTGGGTATATTGGCCTTGAATTCAGTGATGTCTATACAGCACTTGGAAGTGAGGTAGCATGTCTCTGTGATACTTTTTCTTTCTTTTACCTTTTGTTCTTGGAAATATTTACAGATAATTGATCCCGTCATTTAAAATCAGAAAGCTGTGGATGTGCTGTTAAATCATATTGCAGTTTATACTTTTTATTTGTCCAAAACGTTAATTAATATTTACTCTTTATATTACTTCCTTATTTGTAAAATTTATGATCCCCAATTTATCACTGAAAAGATAAGTAAAGTAATAATTGGTATTCTGCAGGTTACTTTTGTAGAGGCTTTGGACCAACTTATGCCCGGATTTGATCCTGAAATTAGTAAGTTGGCTCAAAGGGTCCTTATAAATCCCCGAAATATTGATTATCATACTGGAGTTTTCGCAACCAAGGTAACTACATATTGTAATATTTTATATAGTTTTGTTTGGCTACTTTGACACACCACATTCCTCATTTTATTGTATATAGATCACACCTGCAAGGGATGGAAAACCTGTCTTGATTGAACTTATTGATGCAAAAACTAAGGAGCCAAAGGACATTTTGGAGGTAACTTAATCTTTTCTAGAAAGCTTTTTGGTTTATGTATTTGTTATTAATTGTTAACATTTCTCCCACTGAAGAGAGAAAATTATTAATTGTTTTTAGAACATAGAATATCTATAAAATGTTATATTATAATTATTACTACTTAGAATCTCTTAGGAGTGATTTGCATGTTTCATTATATTCAATTACATTCTAACTCAATTCAATTAAAATTAGAAGTCTATTATAAGTATAAATAGGAGCTAGTACTTAGTATATTGTATCATGTTATGATACACCATATCACAGTAATGTTATCTGTGTTTCCCTACCTAAACCTCATAATTTGACCACAGTATGAAAGTAATTACTGGAATATGTCTGGCTAGCCTTTGTTGTGTGTGTGTGCTGCCCTTTTTCCTTCCACCTATGCCATTGTTTGTCTCACTGTACCATCTCCCTCATTGTTTCTTCCCGTCATCATACTGTGGCTGTTTGACTCCTTTGTGATGCATTTTTTTTTGTATTTGGTGGTCAGTTAGTTCTGATATTGAGAAAAAAAATGTCTGAGTTGCTCACATTGTCACTCAGCTAATAAATAAAAAAGAGCAACAAGTGGGCTACAATTCAGAATGGGGGAGAAGAAAACAACTTTTTACAATTACAAAAAGGACATAATATATTTTTTAAGGTTTAAATCTAACACCCCCCCTTCAAGTTGGACCATATAATTTATATGCACCAAGTTCTGAACATATAATTTGAATTCAAGACCATCTCCAAGACTTTGTCAAGACATATCTGCAAGTTGATCATTTGAGTGGACAAATTCAGTTTAAAATTCCTTGCCCTACAACTTCTCTTGAATAATATGATGGTTAATCTTTATGTTTAGTTCTTTCATGGAACATGGGGTTAGAGTCAATGCGAAGGGCTATCTAGTTGTTGCCTTATAACTTCATTTGTTGAATATCACAAAATCTTGACTCTTAAAGTAACTGCTTAATCCATATCAATTTTCAAGTGATTTGGCCATAGCTTTACACTCTGCATCTCAGCTAGACCGTGCAATAACATTTTGTTTCATACTTTTCCAAGAAATAATATTACCTTCAATGGACAATGAAATAAAGGATGTGACAGGTAAAACCTATTGGAAGTGTCGAAGCCTTGTAAAGAAGAGGTAAAGAAGGAGGTTTTTTTCTAAAAGGTAACATCTGCAATATATTCTCCATTTAGTGTTTGGAGAATAACATTGTTACCCTTTCCGACTCAATTATCCAAGGAAGACACATTTTATAGCTTGAACTGGAAGCTTATCCAAACTTGGAGAGACATCATGAACAAAACAAATACAACAAAAAATGCTAGGAGAAAGGTTCATTTGAAAAAATTATAGAACGAGGAATTTTATTTTAAAGAGAGGAGGAAAACATTCTATTTACAAGAAAGCAGCTTGCATCCATTTACTAGAGTAATTTGACGAGGAAATTTTGGGAAGATATTGACGTGAACAAGAAATCATTTCCAGAATGCCATCAAAAGCTCTTGAATTAATTATCGATGGACCTTGATTATCCACATATTGAGAAAAACAAGTAGTTGAGGTAATAGGTGTTTAGAGTGTTTATCTTGGCTGCTGGATTTAAGCTGAAGGTATTCCTGATATTCATCTTCAAAAATTCCTGAGGTCGACCACTTTTGCCACCATGTCGACCTTGACTTCCACATCCACATCTACCCTAACTAGACACCATGGTAGAAGAATTTAGTAGATTCAACAGAATTTTCATTCTTTTTAAGAGTAGGCACACAAAGAAGTCATGTAATTAAACTTTCATTTGGAGGTATCTCATGGCCAGTCAGAATTTGATCATGAACATGATTAAAGTATGGATTCATAGACCATAGAATAAAAACCATGAGCACGATCATGTTTCTGCTTTATTGCTTCCCATGAATTAGCTTTTAGGAACATCTTCAACTCCTCCACTATTGCTTGGGCTTGTGTAATAAAGGATATTATGTAATCATGGTCAGTGTTAAGAGATGTCAACTTTTGGGCTGCATCATATAGACGATAAACATCATTGACAAAAAATATTACAGTGTATCTTTGATGTTTACTTAGGAGTAATTTTTTTCCATTATATGTTATGATCTGTTTCCTTAACTAATTCGGATTAGGATGTAACCAGCTGAAGATTGTTCTCCCTTTTCTTTTACCTGCACAGTTAATTACTTCAGATTAATTGCAAATTGACGTCTTTGCTTTGCTACAGGTGGATGCTGCACTAATAGCAACTGGAAGGGCTCCATTCACCCAAAATCTCGGATTGGAGAATGTAAGCAATTATCAGAGATGTATTTTTGGTATTAGGAGTTTTTCTCTGACAAAGTAATCAAATATTTTTGGTAACTTGTACCTGCAGATTGATGTTGTAACACAGCGTGGCTTTGTTCCTGTGGATGAGCGCATGCGTGTAATTGATGCAAATGGCAAACTGGTCTGCCTCAATCTCTCGAATTATCCCTCTCTGACTTATTGTTACTGACAGGATTTGGAATGACAGGTGCCACATTTATTCTGTATTGGTGATGCAAATGGCAAGATGATGCTTGCTCATGCTGCCAGTGCACAAGGAATTTCAGGTAAGTGATAACTGATGTAATTTTTCCACAAGTTCTAGTTTTTGCTTCAATATCATTTGATGAAAAATTTGTCCAACAGTGGTTGAACAAGTTTCTGGAAGAGATAATGTGCTGAATCATTTAAGCATCCCAGCTGCTTGTTTCACTCATCCTGAAATCAGCATGGTTGGATTAACAGAGGTATATCATAATTTTGTTTCGTTTGATGTGTCATTCACTGCAACATAATATAATGAATAAGTTATCTTTCATGTGTGGTTAAATTTCTTTCCATTCTTTTTACTCTTTCATCCTTTTTCCCCCTTTTATTATTTGTACAATATAATTACTACTTGTAGTTCTTTACTTGAATTCTTACGTGTTGTGATCAAACATAAAATCTGCAGCCTCAAGCAAGGGAAAAAGGTGAAAAAGAGGGGTTTGAAGTAAGTGTTGCCAAGACAAGTTTTAAAGCAAACACAAAGGCCCTAGCAGAAAACGAAGGAGAGGGACTTGCCAAGGTTATAATTTTGTATTTTCCTCTTTTAATGCTATTCCCGTATAGAAGCTTATAAAAGTTCTGAAATTTGGCGAGCCCTCTATTAGTCACTTTAGAAGTGCCGTACTCATTTCATCACAATACTTGTTCTACACTCATTCATTTCTGTGGATGCATTTATTTATCTGTTCTCACCAACTTGACATTGCTAATTATCATTTATGCTTTCTTGCAGTTGATATACAGGCCTGACAATGGAGAGATACTGGGAGTTCATATTTTTGGTTTGCATGCAGCAGATCTCATCCATGAAGCATCCAATGCTATAGCATTAGGGACACGTATTCAGGTAAAATTTTCTACCATTGCTGTCATTTATGTATGTGCCTGGCATTTAGTTATTAATAATGGCCATGAAGTCTTCGACTCTTATGCTGCTTGTTTGGTAATTTCAACCTCGTGGTACACTGCAGGACATAAAATTTGCAGTTCATGCACATCCAACCTTGTCCGAGGTTCTTGATGAACTATTCAAATCAGCAAAGGTAAGCTAATCGTTGATATTTTGTATTCCATTCTTGCCTAAAACAATGACATAGTTGGTGTAAGTGAATTAATAGTTGCGAATTTTTCTATTTGATTTAAGCTTAACAGAAGATATGGGAAAACGGGGGGCAGGAGGGGGGATTATTATTACGGAGTTAAGAGTTGAAATATAGAACATACACCTTTAGACTCGCATAGACAGCTAGTTTATTATGGTCGGTGCATTAATACGTTCCATTTTATATTACTGGGGCAGGTTAAAGCACAAGCTTCTAGCCCAGTAAGTGAACAAGTTGCAGTCTAATCTTCCCAAACAAAGGATAAAATTTTGAAGAAATTTAATTGTACTAGGGACTTCCAAAATATAATGCATCTTCAGGAGGAAGACAACACATTCAGAATCCTGTAAAAGAGGGGAACTGTAGGAGGAGGGAGATCAATAATGGCCCGATAATGGATAAGCGCCCAAGAATAGATGTACTGGTTTCTTTTCTACTTGCTATTCTCAGTGCCTGTAAAAGATGCTTATCTTCATTATTATTGCATTTTTTTAACTAGTTTACTTCATCTAATTATGGTCAATGAGAAAACCTTTTTGAGAACGGCCTATTTTTTTAGGGTGCTTCTAGCTTTGCTCCGAATCCGTGTGTACCATTAACAGTTTTCCTTCAAAGATGTTGGTGAAATTATGCTATTTGATACATTCACCACGTAAAGATTTGAATTGGTTATTGTCTTTTTCAATATCCATGTTGTCATTAGTATCAGTTTGTAATATTTATTTATTGGTATTGCATATGATATGATGGAATGACAAATGATTCCTTTTCAAGTGTCGTTTAAAGTTTTTATTTTTGTTGAGAAATTAAGAAATGCAATAGTTTTTTTTTTTTTACTTTAATAAACTATTTAGTAGATTTTACCCTTTTTCATCACTGTATCACACTAAATCACTAAATATATATATCTAAACTAATAGTAAAAGGTAAGAGTACAACTGATAAAAAAATAATTAATATTATCTTGAACTTTGTAAATATAAATTAAATATTTTTTTTTCAAAAATGCCATACATAAAAAGGAATAGTAGAGTAAATTTTAGAGGACGAAGATAATATGAAAATAATTTGGAGACACATTTAATATATTTTGTATTTTACGGGATGCTAAACACATTTAACCTTATATTATTTAAAACTATTTTTTTTATCAAAATGAAAATAATATTTTTAAACTCATTTTCAACAAATTTAAACAAAAACTAAATTTGATTATAAATTATATATAGTTATTATTGATATAATAAATGATTATTACAATTGTTCCAAACACACTTAACCACTCTGATTTATGAGTTATAAGCATTAACTTTCTCCCATTTACTTATTCGTTTGTAACTTGTTAAAAGTTGCTCATGATATTATCAGATTCAACTACAGAAAGTCTTGCTTAATAATCCCAAAAGACAAGATTAAGAATAAAAGAGAAATAAAACATTTAAATATTTTATTTAAGCATTTGAAAATATTAATTAGCAAAATCGTATTAGTTTATCTCAGTTGATTGAGTAGGTATGTGAACTGTTATAAACTCCCTTATATTGTTTAATTCTTATGGATGAAAAGAACAACAAAATCATTTTAAAATGCCTAAATGCTTCCTCTCAATTACTTATGTAACATTTGATCTATTAATAAATTTTTTTAAACAGAATACTACTCCCTTAGATTCAAATATGAGAAAAAAGACATAAATATAAAAAAAAAGTTTTAATTCCCTAGACCCTATTCAATGATACTATTTCAAAATAATTTTATCTATAAATGTGAACGCAATTTTTTTATTAAACTCGAACATAAATTCTTAATAGATATAATTTTAGAGTAATTTCTAAAAAAAACTCTTTATTAAATGAAAAAAAATATTAATTAAGTTAAATAGTATTGTTAATGTGTGTTAGTAAATGTGTAAAAAAAAAGAACTTGTTACTTTCAAAGGTGTGTGTACTTTATTTACTTTGCAATCTAATAAAAAGAATACACACGATAATTTACATAAAAAAATAAAATTACGAGTTCAAAGACGGACACTGATTAATTTTTTTTACGAAATCATACAAAAAATACTTTTAACTGCATCATTATTTTTTTATTTTTTAATTCCTTAACCTAAGGGCCCCGATTAACATTCAAACTTTTAAGATAATTATTATGAAGAGTAGATAATTAATGTTGTCTTCAAAGTATTTTTCCCACCTATTTGTCATTTAAGCATTAAAAAATAAAAAAAATATTCTGTTTTGAGAGATCAACTGTTTCCAAATCTACTTACCTTTTATACATTTCTTGACAAAAATATTTTACTGGAGTGTTTTAGGAAGGATTAGCAATTTCAAATATTAAACCTGTATTTGGATTGAGGTGTTTACTGGTATTGAAAGACTCTCGAACGGAGATTGTCTGGATTTGCTGATTTGAGAGAGGAGAAAGACGGGGTGGGTAGTTATTTTGTCACCACTGAATCAATTTGAGATGAAAGTTTATATATTTATGTTGAATGACGAAATTATCTCAAAGAATATGTACATCTACACTTATAATCATAGTAGTTAGTATCTTACGATTCACGATACGTATCGTACGAAACGATACGGTTTCACCCTCTCACGATACGAATCGTGTGAAGAATCTTTTTCGTCCCTGAATCTTATATGTATCGTGCGATTCGCACGAAGAATCGCTGAATCGCAAAACGATTCCGTATTGTGTGTGAATTAGTGTGAATTTTAAAAAATGAGTAAATAAAAAAAGATAGACAGAATTTGTTTAATAACATGTATGCACCACATTATTTTTTTAGAGGTTTTTTTGGTGAAATTGTGTGGTACATATATATATATATATAATTTATTGTATCTTGCATGTATACATATCTTATATATTTAAGTATATATTAAAAAATTTAATGTTTATGAATCTTACAATTCACTGTACGAAACGATTTACGATTCATAATATCAGCTCTCCGATACACTACTTGTATCTCGATTCTACTACCATGCTTATAATTGAAAGAAAAAAAAGTAGATTATGACCCTGTGTGTTATATATGTAAGTAAAATAATAAAATTTGTGCCTCCAATTATAAGAACTTTGTTTCATCTTCAGTGGACCTATTGCCTTAATTTTGTACCACGAAATAAGTTTTTTTTTTCTCTTCAGTGGGACCTTATTGACTTAATTTTGTGCCACAACATAAGAGGCAAATCCTTCCAAATGTTTTTCCCCTTACACCGAATCTTGAGCAGTGTTACTTCATTTGCTTCTTCGCTCCTTATCTTTTACTCATTCAGAATTACACTTAGAACTCTTTTTAGCTTATGCTAATTTGGTTCTCTTATATATATTCTATCATGATTATTTACTATTCAAATGTTATTTAAATATTTTTTCTAAAATTATCCTAGGGCACATTAGTAGTATTCAATATAAAATATAATCTTTATTAGTTACATATCAATCTAATCTATTACAAATTTTTCATTCAAATTCACTCATTTTTTTCCTAATCGAAACAACCTAAACTTAGCATTCTCTTTCGCCTCTTTTCCTACGTTTCCACTCCCACCCTCTCCAAAGCATAAATTAAGTCCTGATCACAATTGAGTTTTTTATAAATCGTTGGTTGGTTAAAGTGTGATAAATCTTTAATATATTTCCATTGGTTTTGTTTTTTCCACACTACAACAATCCTTCAACGTAAGTACAGATGATTATTTAAAATAATTATAATTATAAAGGTTAGCGTATATAAAAGTTTGTTAACTAAAATTTCATGGAAGAATGGCATAAAAATTTAAGCATAAGAGATCATGATAAAATTAAGGAATAGGTTACAGTCAAATGGATAAAGTGTTAGAAAAATATTAAGGATTTCAGAAAATAATACTTTAAAGACTAAATCGAGGTGAACAAACTTATTCAAAACTACAGTTAAAATCTATTGGTAGTTCAAAAGCTTTTAAAATTATAAAAACAAACAAACTTAATATAATGAAAATAAGTTGTTCAACATTAATACAAAAATTGCAGTAGTCTGTCTAGCCTAGGTTTAATGGTTAATCTCATCCTTTAATATCATACCACTCTTGGTTCAAGAGTGGAATCAAACTAAATTCCCCTGAATCAAAACACCCTTTAGCTTGAAGAGTGAAAACATGACACAAATAACAATTTGAAATGAACGATTCTTCCCTCAGCTTTATAATAACAAAGCAAACTATTAATGAAATTGACAAATAACACAGCATCTCCTTACGAATAATCAAACTCCTCCAGTATATGCAAAATATAATCTTTTGCATCTGCCCAGATAAAGTTTAACATTAACACGCATAATATTAAAGGTGAACAAGACTACAGCAGTTACAGAAAGCATAAGCAACCGAATAGTAATCCATTGATAAAATTTCAAAGTCTTATAACAAAAACAAGCAAAGATGCTATAAGAGTAAGTACTGAATTCTCTGGATTAAATTAACTCATAAAATGACTATGCTACTAAAGATAAATTTGACACAAATCAACACGAGGCTTCGATAACAAATCAAAGGAGAGATTCATCTTAGCCCCATCGGAGAGTGACATTTACTCTTCTTCACTGGCTGTTTCACCACTCTTCTTGTTATGCTTCCTCGCATACCTCTGGTTCCTCAAAAACTTGGGATCCATCTACAGTTATTGCCAACAATAAACCATTAAAAAAAAACATTTCGGAAAATACGTAAATGCAAATCAGTCGAGAAAGAAAAAGCCAGAATAGTGAAAGAAGAGAGTACCCCTTTGGTGGAAGTGTGGCGATGCCTCTTTGGCTTTTTGATGCCATTCTTGTGGGCCTTGTAGGACTGGTTGTGAGCGGTGTGGTTCTTCGACTTTGCCATCTCTGCAATTCAATGCACAAAAGTTACACAACGAAGAGGGAACACAAAGTGTGAAAATGGCGAATGAAATTAAAGAAATCGAACCCTAATCGTGAAGATCCGGTTGCGCTAGGGTTTTCTGCGGAACAGAACTTTGATGAAGAATAGATAGCTATATATGTTACCTCCTGCTGAGGCAAAACCCTAAGATCACTGAAAAAATGACGATAGTACCCTTTGCTTATCGCAACTGGAGTGGGTTACGGTAAGGGAATACATGGGCTTTCGGCCCATGAGAACAAGATGCTTGGGGCCCAAGGATTACAATATTTTTTTATTTGAATGCTTTGTGAAATGCCTGAGAGTTAATTTATATCTGAAGTTGTTTTGGGAATAATATTAAAAAACATATTTTCTATTTTTTTTTGTTTTTAATTTCATAATTTTATCGAATAAATCACATATCAATTTTATATTATTAAAATAATTTAACGATTAATTTGTATTAAGTTTGAAGTTTGTTCATTAGCATAGTTGAGTTTAATTAAGTAAGAAATTTGATTGAATCGAAGGAGTTATGTTTTTAATAGTTTATGAATAATTAAATAGATTTAACCTCTTAGTAATTTAAATTAAAAATTATTGTTTTGAATATTTAATGGAGTAATATTGATAATGTTATTTTATTTGCATAGAATGAAAAAAAGAGTTAACAGTAGAGAGAGGTTGTTTTAGAGGAATGGGTCCCTCCCTCGTGTTCTTAGTTAGATGTGGTGTTTGGAAGAAAAAAAGAAAAAAGAGGAGCATTTGCATTCCTACCACATGCGTTTGAAACGCTGAATTAATTGCCTAAAAAGACAATTAATCTAAGACTTGGTTCGGTGGGATCTAGGTTAGCTTCCCTTCTCCTATTCGATCTGGGACTTTTCTTTTCTCCCCAACATCAACACCGACACCACACCTACATCTGCAATTCAAGCATGTTCCTCTTCGACTGGTTCTATGGAATTCTAGCTTCCCTCGGCCTTTGGCAGAAAGAAGCCAAGATTCTCTTCCTCGGTCTCGATAATGCTGGAAAGACCACCCTCCTTCACATGCTCAAAGACGAGGTTCCTTTTCCCTCACATCAAATAAATACCCTTTTTTTTCTTTTTCTTTACTGAAAAAAGTTTTTATCTTTTCGATGCAATTGCAGAGATTAGTTCAGCACCAGCCGACCCAACACCCCACTTCGGAGGAATTGAGCATTGGGAAGATCAAGTTTAAGGCTTTTGATTTGGGGGGTCATCAAGTTGCCCGTAGAGTCTGGAAAGACTATTATGCCAAGGTCAATGTCTTCAATCATTTTGGGTTATCAATTTCGGATTGTTCTTTTCCTTTTCAATGATAATTTTTTGTAATATGCAAATGGGTTTTTTTAGTTTGTTAAAAACGAGACTTGGTTTGGTATGCCTTACATTAATAATTGGACCTACTTGGATATCATCTGTGTCCCCTACTATGTAATATACTTATGCATTGTTGTTGTTAGCGCCTTGGGACTATTTGCTTTCAGTTGGAATTGAATGTGTAGATTTGTGATTTCTCTTTTCAAATCTTTATATTTTGCGTCTGGAAAATTGTATTTCTTATGTTCTTCTGAAGAAAAGGGGTTGATTTTTTCAGGGGGCGAGGGGGCATTTGTTATCCCTCAGTCACCAATTACTCCCCCTGCTATACATATGCATGTTTTCAAATGTTTCTGGATAATTTCATAGTGTTGTTTTGCTTTCTGTTGGATGTGATGCAACATTGTCGTTTGATTCTTGGTCAAACGTTTTCTCTCCTCCTAAATGGAAGGTCTTTGGACTTGCCGACTTGTTGATGTTTTGTAGATCCAGTGGCTGTACGGTTGGCTTATTCATTATTGTTCACTTCCTATTTGATGTGCCTGCCAGCTTTTTATACGAGTTGCTTTTTCTCTACTCCACTTTCCTGTCATATTTTGCTGATGTGTTGTTGCTGTTCTGAAACCCTTTAAACTTCCTAGTTTATATCAGATCATGGCTTCGTACAACTTTGTCTCATCTATTCCTCTTGTTGAAGATATGATGTAATTTTTTTAACTCAACTTACAACTATCTTGATTTTCATATAGGCTCACTGATTTAGATTTCATATTGTGTTTATGATCTGATTCATGAGAGGTAAATATTGACTGTGAACATTTTACAGACAACACTTGTGTCAACATTGTAGGGTGTGTTTTAGTAGTATATTTCCTGATATGTCTAACACATTCCTGATGATTTAGAAAGAAAAGAGCACACAAATAAGGAATTTATAGATCTCTGGAAGAGCTTAGGTATTACATTTCCTAATAAGTAGATCAATATAGTTATGAAGCAGTGAAAATTCTAAGTTGATACATTCTCTCAGTCGCAAGGGCAGAGAGATATTCAGTAAGATAAACATGCAGTTAGTTCGATGGTTATTATGAAGTGTTGTTTAAATCATCACCTATCAACGTTCCCAATTCGAGTATATACGTTTTTGTTTCACAATTATTTTCTGCCAGTGTGTCGTGCATGGCTAGTCTTCCATTGAGCTATAACTTATTGATGATGGTTGTTTGTAAACAAATACCTGATGTGCAATGACTAGAATGGTGCTTAGAATTATTTGAAAATGCTTTAGAATTCACAAATTCACAATCACTTTGGTTTTCCAGGTGGATGCAGTAGTTTACCTGGTTGATGCCTATGACAAGGAGAGGTTCACGGAGTCGAAGAAGGAGCTTGACGCCTTGCTTTCGGATGAATCATTGGCAAATGTTCCATTTCTTGTGCTAGGGAACAAGATTGACATTCCATATGCTGCATCAGAAGAAGAGCTACGTTATCATCTGGGGCTGACCAATTTCACCACAGGGAAGGGGAAGGTCAACCTCACAGAGTCCAACCTTCGGCCTCTGGAAGTGTTCATGTGCAGCATTGTCCGGAAAATGGGATATGGAGATGGCTTCCAGTGGGTCTCTCAATATATTAAGTAGATTCTGTCATAATTTCCCCCTTTCTTTGATCTACTAGCACAGTCTGCAGTTACATCAGAAGAGGTTTTATCTTTGTTTTTGCTTTTGATGATTTCATTTTGATTGATTATTTGATACAACTGCAGTGATGTTATGTGTCACAATTTGTATCTTTAGAAGTTTTCTCTTGTCGGGGGATATTTTCTGTTTGAAACACTGGATTCTGTTGTAGGGGGTAATGTATGATTTTGATGAAACACAGTAATAAATCTGGTGATGTCTTATTCCACATTTTCTCTCTTCTCTCTTTCTTTCTCTTGTGATCTCATCATGTTTGACAAATATGAAAACTGAGAGAAAGGACATCTGAATTCGTTTGTGATTATTTAGTAAAATAATATGATAAGTTAACCTTCAAAATTATATACATTATAAAAAAATGTGGACATACATATGTTATATTGGATTAACTATAATAGAATTTTGATTTTACTAAATATGAAATCATGTGTTTTTTTAAATAGGATTATTAAATTACTTGAGTACATAAAAATTAGAATTAGAATAAGAAATGGATATAAAAAAGTTGATTAATAATGTAGTTTTGGAAATTAAATTATTTGAAAAAGAGTAAATTGATAAAAGAAATTGTCACACTATTCTTTTGTTATAGCATGCTATTGTTTAGATTTATTTAAATTGATTAAACTTAAAAATTATGTAATGTCTAATACAATGATTTTGTAATGTGATATTGATTGTTACAGTTACTCTTGGGTGTATATTTTGTAATAAAAATATATATTATGTTGTCAATATCTAAATTCAATAAATACGATTTTTTCCCCAAAAGGTTTAATATGTTACGGTAAATTTATTTTTACTATATATAAAATATTTTTAATATATATGTTAGTAATTTGGTTTACATATAATTTGTTACTTTATATGTAAATTGTAGTGTAAATTGTTGTAGGCACAATTAAATTAACTTTCTTGAATTCTATTAAAATAAAAAGAGAATTGTAGCACCATTTAAAAAAAATATGTTGTATGCTGTTTTCTTTAAACTAAAATATTTATGATATATTTTATGATGTATTTTGAAAAATAATTCAAGCGATTTTAATGTATTTTATTATGAGAAAATAATTAATTACATTATATATTTAATTCTACTTGTGTAGAAAAAAGAATTACTTTGTTATTTATTGTAATTAATTTTTTGTTGATTATATTTTATTATACTTGTTATTGTAAAATTATTATTATTTTAATAAAATTAAATTATTATTGTTATAAATTATCTATGTTGCAAATTTAAATTATTATTATTATATAAATGTATCACCGAAAGGTCGAACATTCGTGTACACGTGTCATAGTCATTCGACTTATCGGTTTATTTTGCACCATGTCTTGCTAGAGAAATTGGTTAGCGAATATTATACAATAATTATGCAAAAATCATGATTAAGTGATAATTGTAGTTCATTGGACAACATTCTTACCCCAAACTTGGAGCTATAAATAGATGAGTCTCTCTTTTTGTAAAAAGGGAATGAATATTGTTTTCGCCGGTTGATCCAACCGCCATTGACTTTAAAAGCAGATGGTGACTCCTTCTATTTCTTGGTGGTTTCTGCTCTCTCCTTGGGTGGTCAAGGGTGGCTCCGTTGAAACAGAGGGGGCACTACCTGTTGATTGCACTCCGATGATCTAGTCAATACTAGACTAAGAAACAATAAGTATGTAAAGCAGTTTCAGTCTTAAAAACAACGTACCTTTCTAGAGTTCTTACCACCCTTTATGTTCGTTGTATCTAGGTCAACTCCCTGTCCCACGAGAATCTTTCCTTAAGTGAAATTAGGGTTACTGGCGAGACATCTTGTGACGCGTTGTACAATCTTAGCGTAGCCGCTGCACAGGACTTTCCTCTTCTGGAGTGCAAAATCTTAACAGTATGGCCGCTAGGGTACCAGCTCATGCACCAATGATGTGGGACCATATGTTCTATGGGCGCCTCCAAGGGATACTTACTTATGCTAGACCAGAACGTACTATACACACCACATGCATGAACTCTCCCATGACTTAGGTCATTCTTACGTCTAGGTGATAACTCATCATTATTTCTGGGGGTCCACTTACGTGGCCCATTAATGCGACCAAACCATCAAGGTCCGATGTCAATGTCTGATGCCGATGTTTGACGCTGATGTCTAACGTTTGTCCAGTACACAAGCCCCCCAGGCTCGAGCTATAACTTGTTTCAACAAAGAGGCTAAGTGATCGCCCACGATGACCTACGTGGCGAACGAGCGACAGGACGTGCACAGTGCGCTGAGGTGACATTTTACCATACTTTTTGTCCAACGTACACGTGGCAAGATCAACGGTCGAGGCTCGTTGCCGCTTGCGCTTCTCTGATACCTTAAACCCCTTAAACCTTACGCTCCTTTCACTGTTCCATTACTTTCTCTTAAGCATTTTCTCGAAACCCTTCATTTCTCAGAATGTTATGTCTCCCTTCCTTACTCGCTTCAACTCCTCGAAGCGTAATCATTCCAAGGTATGGTTTTAATTTCGTAACTGCCTTTGCTTTACCATTTCGACGTTCTTAATTTGCCTTAACTGTTCTGGAACTATTTAGGTTTTCTGCATTTTATGATTTTTGTTCTTCGCTTTCGTGTTTCTCTGCTTTTCGAATGCTTTGAAGTGCACCATTTCTTTCTCTGAACTTTGCCTTTTTCTTATTTTTTCCTTCTCCTTCTTTTAGCTCTTCTTCCTAAGATGGCTCCACCGAAACCTACTCCAAACCCAACTCCTTCTCTAGACTATAAATCCTTATATCGTTGGGAACCTGACGATCTCTTAGCCAAAACCTCTAGCTTTACCTCCCTTGCGAGCATAGCAACCTATATGAAGAATCTGCCATAAATCCCGCGTCTTTGGGAAGGAGCACGATAGATACGTGAGGGTCGTGCCCTGTAGGTTAGATGAACCTGTGTGTTCTGACGAGTCGCCGGACCCAGAGAGACCCTTCTGTTTCGTCTACTCAACAGTCTTCAAGAGACTTAGACTTCGCCTACCCCTTACTGGCTTTGAGCACGCCCTTCTTACTGAAGTCAATGTGGCCCCTGCCCAGCTACACCCCAACAGCTGGGCATTCGTTAGGGCATTCTCCATTCTCTGCGACCACTTTGGCCATACGCCGTCGGTGGATGTCTTCCTCTCATTTTTTGAGGCCAAGAGTCCAGGGAAGAAGCTATGGGTGAATTTCAATGGGGTCACTGGAAGGGTATTGTTGACCCTCTTCCAGCAATCGTATAAGGGCTTCAAAGGGAAGTTCTTCAAGATACGGTGCAGCAAGTCAGACCTCACCCTCTTGGATGGGTTCCCTCTTTATTGGGTGAAGGAATCTGGGCTCAAGAAATCCAGAAACCTCGAGGACTTACCCACGCGGGAACGAGAGGTGTGCACTTTCTTCTCATACTTGGGAGCAGTGTTTAGCACTGTCGAGCTGCTCAAGCTTGAGTACAACCCTAAGGCTCTTAAGGGCTATATTGGTATCCCCTCTCTCCCTGTTTCTGCTTAAGTTTCTCTTTGCATGTGTGCTTTACTGGTCTAGATTCTTATGTTATGTTCTCTTCTTATGCATGCATGGTACTTAACGCTGAGAAAAGGAGGCAGTTGGCTGCTGTGACGACTCAACTTAAGGCTACTCCTGGCCACTCTGCTCCTGATCCTTCTACCCCAACCCCCGTAGACTAAAGGCAAAAAGGGGTGGTTGAGGTCGCCGCTTCTGAAGATGAGAACCCTTGCTTAAGTCTCGTCTTCAAGAGGAAACAGAAGGTTGATGTTGTTGAAGATGGATGAAGTCTCTTCTCTACCTAGTGTTGTGTGTGTTTGATGTAGAAAAATAGCTAGTTTGCTTTGAAGTTTGTAATAGGTTTAGATGATCTTGTATGTAGGCTTGTAAT
>Ga0123342_1003774_pt1 | contig 23865 bp, 17 predicted proteins | sample Turbeawhitnodule_FD_89960 | JGI IMG/M metagenome (GOLD analysis project Ga0123342, IMG submission 89960) | Root nodule microbial communities of legume samples collected from Mexico - Turtle bean Mexico white nodule | ecosystem: Host-associated > Plants > Roots > Nodule | place: Mexico: Nepantla... | reverse complement strand
TAATAACTGGCGGCTTCACGAGCCCCCCGACTTCCTTCCCTTCTGCCAGCCTGGCGCCTTGCCAACACGCCTATACTGTAGCAGGATGCCACGTCATCACTCCCGACTACCAGGGCGGTACATGCTGTATGGTAACCTACAACTTTATGGAAAAGTAAACATGGAAGCCTTAAATACTTTCTCCAAATTTACTCATAAAGTTGGCATTGTTAGGTTTCACTACTTATAAACATATATTAGTAATAAATTGGTTTAAAAAAAATCAAGACTTACATTCACTAAAATGATCCAGGGAACATGTGAGTTCAACGCTTTGACGTAAGTAATTATAATTATAATTCTTCTTTTTATACTACCTATCACTTACTATGGACAAGTCATAAGATGACTTCTAAATTCAATGCGTTTCAACTTATGACGTTTTGTAAAACTCATTATTTTTAACTTGAAACTTATGAATCTTCCTGGTGTGTACACCATGTTTTTTTCCAAAGCTTAGTTAAATGATACGTTTGAAAGAAATACTTTTAGAAACACTTGTAAAATAGAAAAATAAAAACCAAAAATTAATGTTCTAGAAATGTTGGGGTTTTTCAATAGACATTATTTGTTATTGGCAAAAAAAATAATTAAATTAAAATGAACATTTGAGGGATGCTCCAACTCTTTGTACAAAAATACTCTCAACTTCACTCAAATTACATTTCTCACAATATCTCGCTCAAGTGTAAGTTGTCTACACATTTGTAAACTTTTATTAGAAAATATTTATGACTCATGCACAAAAGAATAATGAAGAGAATAATCATTCATTATTGAATAAAATACTAAAAGATTTTCACAAAGATTTAATTAACCAAAGAGTGATAAAAGATTTTCACAAAGAATATTTTTAAGGTGGAAGTTTCTCAAAAGGTCAAAGAGTAAAGGTTTCTCCAAGTTCACTCTCAGGAAAGAGAGGTGAGTCACTATGACCACTTAAGAACCAAGTCTTTTCTTAGCCAGAGTTCTCTTAGATAGTTTTCACAAGTTCATTGAAAGAAACTTCAAAACAAAATTTTCCTAATTGTATGTGTGTTAAAGAGTCCTAGATGACCAAAGGAAGGTAAACTAATGATTTTAGGGGAAAATTTCTAAGTGTCACAGAGACCTATAAAGCAATAACAAATAAAGAAAATTAACACAAATACACAAAGGTTTCGTGACACAAAGCAAAGAAATTTGGTGACTTATGTAGCTCAAAATTGTTTTTCTTTTTTATTTGTCAACTCCTCTCCAAAGTGTTTAGTATTAATTGTTCAATCTCCACTTGTTTTTGTTGGAATTAGAGGCCTTAAACAAAAGGGGGTGAATTGTTTTTGAAAGCTTTTCGCAAGTATTGAAGGTAAAGTGAAAGACTATAAAGAATCAATCAATTAGAAAACAGTTCAACCAATTAGAAAATTATTTTTAGTTTGGTTTCAGAAAATCAACCAATTGTTTTTGCGAAACAGTTGATTGTTTATATCAACAGTTTAGAAAATCAAAGCTCAAGCGGTTTAGAAAATCAAAGCTAAAGCAATTTAATGAGTGTAAGGAAAGAGAGATTCTCATAAGATGTTTATATTGGTTCACTCTTAACTAAGAGCTACATTCAGTCCTTAGCTAACCACTAATATGTACTCAAACCTAGATTACACAACACACACCAAGAGTGATGATCTTGAACCTCTCAAGAACATATACCACTCTTTGGTAAAACACACAGTTTCCATAACAACCTTTGAAACTCCACCACACCAAATCACACAAAAAATAATATGATTAAGGAAGAAGGGAATATAATACAACTGGGTAAAATCTGTAGAACATGAAAGATTTGATGATCCAAATCTATGTTGAAGGTTGATGTTGTGCTGCTTTTGGTTAAGAGCTTAGTCTAGGGAGTTTAGAATACTTGTAAAGATCATTCCCAGTCCTTTGCACAAGCTGGTTCAATCCATTTTAAAAGATAAAAGTGTTTTTCCTAAGTAAAGAGAAAAACAACCGGTTGAAACCACGATATAATCGGTTGTTTGTCACTTAGCTTGACTGAAGGTTTTCAAAACTGTTTTTGACTTGGTTAACTAACTGCTTAACTAATTCAACCGGTTAAAAAGACATTTCAATCAGTTGATTGTCACATTTCATAACAGCTTTTCAAAAATAAAATAAAAATGTGCTTTATTCTGGATCCATGTATGCTCAAGTTTGTTAAAAGCATTTGGTTTTCAAACTTTTTCACCTGTTGCAGAAATTCAACCGATTGTTTTTTCGAAGCAACCGATTGTTTCAGCTCTGGTCAAATCTGTTTTTGATTCAATGTGCTTTGAGTTGATTTTCTGTTCAAACCCAGTGACAAGTGTGGTCAACAATGCTTTAATTACATCCTTGAATGCAAATTCCCTCTGCAATAGATGTTTTTTATGGAATATATTCTTCTAAATCTTTGACATTAAAGTTGCTTTTAAGTTTGGTCAAATCAGCATGTGCTTTCTGTTAGGTCTGACAGGAATTGCTTTATGGTTCTGATTTGATTCCTTTTTTCAGTTTTGAATACAACCCAATAAATGCCAACTTTGACTAACTATTCTGGTTATATATGTGAGGCCATTAGTTGCTATTATTCACCAAGAACAATATGTTTTTCTTCTCTCTGCACTAAGTTTGTTTTTGTAGTGTGCTCTCATCTTTCTCTTCCTGAACCATGGCATCAACACCTCCATCCTCTAAAAGAATGAAGACAAGGGAAGTAAGAAGTGGTGGAAAACTAGAGGGCTGATTTTCAGGAGAATCAGAATTGATAGACAAGTACCTACATGCAACTAGTAGGAAGATTGTTAACACTCCGAAACTTGTCTCTTTCACCCAGATGAAGAAACAGAATTTGACTGTGGTGAGAAGTCTTCTAAAGGAGCAAAGGCTGAAGAGATTCCTTGAGCTTTCTGGAAACATCTATCCTGATTTGGTGAAGGTATTCTACACAAACCTTCAATTCAACGGTGACACTCTCAACTCTCGTGTAAAGGGGGTGGATATTGTAATCACCAATTATGTGTGAGCTGCCATAACTGGGCAGAAGTTTTCTGGAGTAAGAATAAACAAAGGTAATCTTGGAGTGATAGAAGAATTCAATAAAATGCAATTCTACAAGAATTGTCTCAAGAATCCTCTCTCAAAGGTGAGAAATTTTTTTATGGGAGGATTGAAGCTTGATGAAAGGCTCATTGCCTTCATTGTGTCTTGGATTATCACACCAAAGGGGAGCAATCATTCTACTCTCTCTGAAGAAGACTTGCTGTTAATCTACTTCATCATGAACAAAGTGAGGCTCAACTGGATTCACATCATCAAAGACCATATGCAAAAGGCTATAAGGTTAAGTGACTTCCACTATCCCTAATCCATTTTGATTTCTAAATTTCTACATTATTTTGAAGTAGATATTGAAGAAGAACTGGCTGAGATTATAAAGCATTCAAGTGAGATCAATAGTGATTCCCTAAGCAAAATGGGGTTTACCAAGATTGGTGGGAGATGGGTAAGCAAGGATGGTGACCAAGCTGGCCCAAGTGGGACTCATGATGAAGAAACTGAAGCTGCAGCAAACCTGGAGGAACCTGTTGCCGAGACTCATGGAGTTGATCCAAGTACTGATCACATGGGAGAAAGGATGACTTCAATGTCTCCTTTTGAGAGGCTCATAGTAAACCGAATGGATAGCTTTGCCGAAAACCAGAGAAATCTTCATGAGCTGTGTGAATCAAGGTTTCATCATATTGATTCAAAGTTCCAAACCTTGGATGAACAGATTGAAGAGGTTAAGAATCCACTCCTTAACCTACAATATGGAAGGAATGACCGAAGCAAGCCTAGGGCCTTCATTTAAATTGATGGTTTACTTTTCTGAACAATCTTTTTTCCTCTTTTATGCTGTTTTTTTTTTATCCTTCTATCTTTCTATTTGTGAAGACAAATAGGAGGAGAATTGAGCTTTTGGGTTGTAATGTTCTAATATCTGCACCTATTTCTGTTTTGCACAGTTGATTGAACATTGCTATAACTGGTTTTTTTATTTAGTATGAAACTCTTATACAAATTTTAACTGGTTATTCATGCAAAATAACCGATTCTTTTTTTGTGTTGCGTCTATGCATGATTGACTGGTTTCTCACATTGATTTGGATGATGTTCCTCACTTGAAATCACCTAGTGGAAACTAGTTTGTAGTGCCTAATTAACTGGAATAGATTATCCTGTATTTCTATGGTTGCTTGTGAATGCAGGTTAAGCAAGATTCTAAACAAGAACATTCCAAAAAGTATCCCAAGGATTTGTCTCCATCAAATAGGGGGAGATTGTAAAACATGGAAGCTTTGATGATCCAAATCTATGTTGAAGGTTGATGTTGTGCTGCTTTTGGTTAAGAGCTTAGTCTAGGGTGTTTAGAATACTTGTAAAGATCATTCCTAATCCTTTGCACAAGCTGGTTCAATCCATTTTAAAAGATAAAAGTGTTTTTCTAAGTAAGAAGAAAAACAACCGGTTGAAACCACGATATAATCGGTTGTTTGTCACTTGGCTTGGCTGAAGGTTTTCAAAACTGTTTCTGACTTGGTTAACTAACAGTCTAACCAATTCACTCGGTTAAAAGTACATTTCAACCGGTTGATTGTCACATTTCATAACAACTTTTGAAAAACCTGTTGGATCTGTTTTCAGTTGGATTTAAACTGTTTTGGCTCATGATTGACTGCCTAGAACAACTAGTTTTAAGAGTTATAAATATGGTTTCTCTTTGGATTTCAAAAACAACAAATACAACAACAAGAAAGTGAGATTGAAACTATTTTTGAGAAGAGATTCATTTCAAAGTTTTGCAAGATTGCTAAGTAGTTGTGCATTGGTTCAAGGTTTGATCTTAGGAGCTCTGTGATTCTTGTAAATCCAGGTGTATTCTATTCCTTTCTAATTCTTGTAAAAGTTTCTTTTGCTGTAATTGTGAAGTGTGAAAACCTGTAAGGTTATAGGGTGTTCTGACTAAGGTTGTGTAAAGGAAAAGAGGGTGAGTGGGTCTTGTGATATCAAGATCACCTATTTGTGGCTTTGAGGTTGTGTAATCTGTGATTGATTACTAATGGAAACCCAGTGGTTGATCTGGGAACTGGATGTAGCTCAGGGTTGAGTGAACCAGTATAAATTGGTTGTGTAATCTCTATCTCTTTCACTCCTTATAAACTGTTTGATTTAATTTTGTTTTTGTTGCTGCCATAAACAACCGATTAAAAATGAAGTTTCAATTGATTGCAACTCTGCAAATAGTTTCAATTACATTGTTTGATTGTCTTCCTTGATTACTTCTTCTGTGATTGTTGTTAAAAGTTCATTCTTATCCAATATTTTCAAAAATCTTTTGACAAACAATTCACCCCCCCCTCTTGTTTAAGCCATTAATTCTAACAAATTCAAAGATTACAATTCAGAAATATAAGACAATCCTATTCTACACTTTGAGATGATCCAAAAGCTCTTTGAAATCTTGAAAACTGATTTTGATTGATCACTCTTTGATGTAGACCAAGGAGAGAGGACGCTTGAGGCCCAAGCTGAACAAACCCAAGCCCAATCTTAGGCCCAAGCCCAACCCATGTTTGCTTCGTCTATCATGCTTCAGAGGATTACTAGAAGCAAGGCACAAACATTAGGAAATGAGCATCAATTAATATCTCTTTTTGTAATATCTTTAGAGTAGATTTAAAATAGAATATAAAAAGGGAAGTAGGAATAGGAGAATAGGACTTATGAGTAGTAGTAGAAAAGACACATTTTGTTTGGAGCGACATTTCAAATGCCTTTTCATTTTCCTCGTCTGCCTTGATGTATCACCGACCCTCTACACTATATATAGAGTTGTTTGGCTCTTGTAAAGACACATTGAAATTTGAAGTAAAGTTACTCTTCTCAAATTGAGAGATTTTGTGAGACTTGTTCTCCTTTTCATAGTCTCATCTTGTGAGTCTTGGGAGCTCTCAAGTGGCGGCATTCTTCACTCATCTTGGAGTCTTTTCACCTTCCAAGTGGCGTGAATCACTTCCCTTGCTCCAACCACATAAGTGTTTCGTCCTTTCATCTTCTTTTTCCATTTCTATTCCATATCAAATTCTAAACACATGTTTGTTCTTTTGTTATTGATTTTAATCGGTAGAATGTTGTTATTTCTTGATTCTATTCGGTTCATATGCTTCCTTTCTTAATTCTAATCGGTTCATTATCCTTTAATTGTGTTTCTATTCGGTTTAATGTTGTTGTTTCATAAGTTCATGCGGTTCATTGTTCTTGTTTTCTATTTCTAATCAGTTCAATCTTCTTGTTATTATTTTTAATTGGTTAGTTTGTTCTTGTTCTTTTGTTCATAATTGCTTAAGAATCTTGATCCTAATTAAAAAAGTGCCAACTAATGAATCATCTCCTAATCAACTCACATCACTCTTTCTTAGTTAATGATCGGGAGCGTAAAATAACCTTTTTATACTTCAATCAGATGGTCAAAACATTTAATTCAAGAACCAACAGTTGTTTGAATCATTTAAAACAGATTGGTACAACTTAACAAAATTATGTTAAGGTTTTCAGAAAAACAACCAATTGAATTCTAGAAACAATCCGTTGAATTGGTTTGACAACAAAGTCAAAACAAAGTCAAGCTTTTCAAATCCTTTTCAAAATCCACTAAGTGTAAAACAACCGGTTGAATCAACATTTCAACAGGTTGAATTTTCACACTCTTTAGAAAACACATCCTTTTCAAAAGGATTGAGATTCAATTAACCTTGGATCATCATAAAGAGTGGATTAACAATTCAAAGACTACTAGACACACACAGAAAACCAGCAGCAAAGGTCTTCAAGCATTCCTCTTAGATTTGGAGACATCAAAGCACCTTGTTCAACAGTTTTTCCCTTGTATGTGAGAACTTCCTTATTTGTCTTTTCCGTAATTCATTAATGAAAATTTAGCTTCAACTCAAAAGACCAATACTCCACAATTGAATTCACCTTAAGAGTCTAACAAGTAACATCAACAAATCTCAATTTAAATTGCTAAACTCAAATGGATTAATATTTAAAAACTCCAAAGAGTAAGTTTAAGGACTCAAGCTAAGAAATTAAAAGTAGGCACTGAAATTTGGAAACCTAAAGAAAAACACTAGAGTAGATGAATAAAACAAAAAAATACTAAAAGTGGTTATGGCATCACTGATTCAAGAATTTATTTAACTGTTTTTAGATTGAATTTTTCTCCCATAGTTTTACCATATATTGTTGACATAATAGGTAATTTTCTCACAAAATTTCAGCTCAAAATATACACTAAATCAAATGCAGTAAATCAAAACCCGAGAGCAATTTTTTACACTTCTTTCAAACTTTTTCAATCCTGGCATCTAGGATTTGAACATTTATCATTTTTTTGTAGTGCGAATTTGGATGTGCCTTTTTAATAGGAGATCATCAACATATGAAGTTCTCACATATAAATTTTCACACCATTTGAACGCGTATATAACTTGCAATAAAATTTCTAGCCAGTACCAAAAAGTAGCAAACAACAAAAAGAAAGAAACCTGTGGAATTGAAAGAAGATTATGATAACCCAAGACATATTGGAGACCTAATTCTAAAGATTTTGTTAATGGTCTAATAAGAACCTAAGATACTCAAATCCATAAATGAAAATGCATGCAAAGAGCCAAAAACAAATCATATTACACAATACTTTGTGGTAGACTCACAAAATCAAGAAACTAAAATGAAACAAAATACTATTAAAAGTTTATGACATATATGGAATTCAAATGATTTGGACAACATGGATTAGATTTAGAAATCAAATTAAAAATATCAAAACAGATATTGAACCAAATAAAAATGAAACAAGATTGAACAAAAACAAAATCAAACATATATAGTAGCATAAGTATGAAACCTAAAACACATATTTGGATGATTCAAGATAAAATGGATGATGTAAACCAATTAGAAACACAAAATAAACACAATGTATTTAGTGAAATGACCTAAACATATTCGAGACATGTAAAACATAATGAAGACAACATGGAAAAATTAAGAAGAAAATAAAGGGGAAGAACACTTAATTTGGACCAAAACCTTGTTCTATATACCAAATGATACAAATCCAATCTTGAATCCTTACTTGTTTTGGTGTTTCTAATGTTGTGTGGATTCAATGGAGACAATGTGGAAGCTGGATGAAGGTAGAATTCAAATTAGAAATATGAATTTGAGGTGTGGAAATAGAGATTAGTAAGAGGCGAGACCAACTTCTAAAAAGTTCTAGGCTAGACACAAAAATTGGTGGTAACATACAATGAATTTGAGTAAAGTGAGACAACATTTGGTCATAACTTTCTTACTCAATTCAAGTTACATTTACAAGAGGCCTAACACACTTATTTACAATGCTAAGAACAACCAAGGTGCAATTTTTAACCCTAAAAACACTCCACTCCTATGGTGACAAATGTCTTCCTCTCATTGGAATAAATCCTCTCAAATTAGAGGATGAAAAGTGACCCTTCTTCATTGGTGGAAATCCTCGGGATGACATGTGGCTTTCATGCCTTCCTTGTCACTCCATGCTTTCTATTTGCACTCTGGACATTTGTTTGTGCACCCTAGACGATCTAGATTGCATTAGATCCAAGGAGGTTCAATTATAACTTTAGATAAACTCTATTTTCTATTTAGATCTATCTAATTGACCCAATATATAATTCATAAAAATTAGTAAAAAAACAAACAAATTTTCAAATACTAGAAAAAGTTATGAAAAGTAAATGTTCCTACATTCCAACTTATATTCATATTGATTGGACTATTCTAAGATGTCATATAATTTTGGATTAGAAAGTAGAAAGAAGTGACAAAAATATAAAATAAATTCAGGCCCATTGCACTTTAGAAATGTAGGAGGATGAATCAATTAACCTATAAAAAAAGTTGTTCATACAATTCAAATATTCCAATCTTAAATTAGAGTACACAATTTTCAAGAAATCTTGGTGTATGAAATAATAATTTAAAATTATTAAAAAATTAATTTAATTACACTAAAATATAAATTAATAATTTATAACTACATATAATTTAATTACTAATATTAATAATAGTTAACATTTTCAATTCATAAATTTATCAGGAATAAAAAATATCTATTAATTAATTAATTTTATATTTTTATATAAATTTCTGAAGTAAATATTTGAATAAATATTTAGACATTGGAGTTATTGGGTTTTTTGATCTGAATTCATTGAGGGATAAAAAACAAAATTCAAGTTGCAGTCCTAAGGCCTTTATTGGCTCTTGCTATGGTGGTCAAATCTTACCTAATCATATCATATCATAATCATATTATAATCATGTCACTGCTTCTAAGTTATTCTTAAATAAAAATTAATATAGAGGATTTTATTTTAATATATTTTGATTAGCTATGCTGATTATATCATAAACCTAGAAGATTCTATTTGTTTTGATTTCCTTCACTAATTTGTGTGGTAACAGAGCTTCAACAGCCCATAGACTGAAAGTGTTCAAAGAAAAGTAGCAAGCCACAATCTTTCTTATTTTTTATTATTCAAATCAAAATATGAATTTATTATTAGTAGTAGTAGATTATGCACCTTTTCTATTTTATTTTTTGTTATAAGATTTTCAAAGAATGAGAGATGTTAAATATAGTAATTAAATGGAAAGTTAGCTAAATTAAATGTGTGAATTTATACACTTTCATTTATTTTCTAAGGGAAATATATCTGATAAAAAAATGATCTTTTGTTTCTTTCACCTCATTCTATTTTTTCATTTTAAAATAATTTAAATAAATTATTTGTCAATTTAAATTAGAAAAAGTATTACTTACTTTTCAATAATAATCTCCAATAATACACTAATAAGTTATACATATAACTATACAGAATTAATGAATGCATTTTATGATAAATTTTGGTAGAATTAATTATTTACTTAAATGCAACTCAAATAATATAATGTAAACTATTTATTACTAATTCAAATTACACTTATTTAGATGTCTTAAATATTTAAGATTAAAATCTCATAAGTACTTCACATTAATATTATGATAATTAAAAAACTTAGACGTAAATATTTTTGTATTATTAATTAATTAATTAAAAGTTATTTCATAAAATTTTTAAATTATTATTATAAAAAATAATAAGCTTATATATTTTGTGTTTATACGATAATGTAACAATACTTAGCATATATATTTTATTTTTTTTAAAATAATTATATGTTTTAATAATATTTTGTGAAAATAAACGGAAAAATATATGTATGTTTGTTAAAGTAGTATGGATTGGAAATATAAAAAATAGGAAGACTTTTTTAATAATTTTGAATTAATATTTGAGAGAAGAAATTGTGATTGATAATGAGTAATTAAAATTTTCATAATTTTTTTAAAAATTCATCTGTTTAGGTATAAATCTTTTAAAAATATTTCATTCATAAGTAAAGATGTATCTTTGTAGTTAATATTGAAAGACTAATTTTTCAGAAATTATTTATATGAAAATTTTAATCGGTATGAGTTAGCACATGACCGATTTGGTATTTAGGATTTGGTATTTATTGTTATTCTTATAATTTTCTACTCTCTTCTCAACTGTCTCGCCGTGTTCATCTCGCGTGCATAGCAGTCAGAAAAACACACTGCGAGAAAGAACAGAAGAATCAGAGAGGAAAGGAAAAACCCCTTTTGACCATTGCGCCTCCGTTTTCATTCTCCCCATTGATTCTGCCAACAAAGCCTTTTTTTGTTATTTCTTCTCTTCGTCTTGTGATCATTCCTCTTCTCTGGGGTACGGTTCTGTTTGTGATCAACCCCAAAACTCCGATCTTTTTTCCGTTCCCGATTCGGATTCGGATAGTTCGTCTCTTTTTCTAGGGTGTCTTCTCTTTTTGCCAAAGTTTTGGTTTTGCATGATGAGGAAGTTTTAAAGGGGATAAATTCTATGTGGGTTTCGCTCATATTGGCCAATCAATGTTCACTGTATCATCAGTGTGGTTATGAAGTAATATGGAAGTGCTCCTTGCGCATATAACCCATCAACGACAACATCAAGGACAATAACATGTCGTTTTACATTGGTCGTGAGACTTCTAAGGTTGCTTATTTGTTTCCCCCTCTTGGTATTGTTTTTTCCTTATTTGTGTTCTTGTATTAATTTTTATTTGGTATTTGGTGTGCGTTTGTGTAGCTATGGAAGAGAATTTGTGCAGAGACAACTACGGAGATCAACCTCCTTGCTGAGAATTGGAAGTACCTTCTCGCTGGTCTTGTTTTTCAGGTTTTTTTTCCTATTTTGGTCAACCTTAAGCAGGGATTGAGTGTAGTTGCTCAAGTTGTGGTTTCCCTTTTGTGTAGAAGGTTCCTTTGATGAGGATAGGAAAATAAATTTTGTAAGTGTTTTACGTTTGTTTGATTTGAACTCTACTTTCATGCTACATGGGCTTCAGTTGTTCACGTTGTCTGTCGGCATGATTAGTGGTACACTTGCTTGCTTTTGTTTATTTTATTTGTTTCTGGTTAAGAATGAATGAATGAGGTATATAATACTATCACTTGTTTTAATCAATGAAGCTTATTTTGTCAGCGATAATAAAGTGTCAGAGTTGATGGCTCAGGGTTTTAATGAGGGAATGCAGGAACTTGTAATTGCTTGAAGCATCTTTTGTCATATTCTGCAACTATGATGATTTTGCTTTAGATGATCAGTTATTTGTACCCTCTCAAGAACAAATTTACTTATCCTCACTTCTCTGTGACACTCTGGATTCTGGGAAGATGGTCAAATGTTTCATTTCCATCATTGGAAAAATTTAGTAATTTGCAGTAGTTGTTGAGGTTAGATATATTGAGTGCATGTTTAAAAAAAATTCAGCTTTTCCATAAATGATTCCAATTTTATTGAAAGCCAAATAAATAAGCGGTTGTGTCCATTTTTTTAACTTTTTAATGCGATGTTAGGGACCAAAATTGACTCTGATAGTTATCCACATATGCACCGAGGAACAATGTTATGAGAAAGAAAAAAAATGACCAATTTTTGTAAAGTATATGTTTGTATGTTTCTATCCTTGTCTATGTTATGTATGCATAAAGTGTAACAGTGTAGTACTTTGATTTCCTTGGTTTCTTGACATACTATTTGTTTCAATATCTGATGTCAGAATTTAACTGTTCCTCTACAGTATGTACACGGTTTGGCTGCCCGAGGAGTTCATTATTTACATAAGCCTGCCCCTACTCTACAAGATGTTGGATTCTTCCTTCTTCCGGTTTGTAATTGTCATGTCATTCTTTCACTCTCTTACTTGGAGAATCTTGTATAGAGAATAGTGGGAATGCTCATGTAAGTTTTAATCTTGGGGCTGTTACAGGAGCTTGGGCAAGACAAAGCTTACATAAGTGAAACATTGTTTTCCCTTATCTTTTTATCCTTTGTCTTGGTATGAATTCCCCTTTCCCTCTCATTGTTTCAGTTTCATATATTAACTGTATGACTATGTTTTGTCAGCATTGAGCTTTATATGCCCACCATTTTAATATCTGGTTGGTGGCTCTTGTGATAGTTTATATTTTACCTACCTATGACATCGTCATAATTGATTAGGAGTTAAGGACAATTCTATATTTTACTAAGAACTTTATGTATTTTTTATGATAAAATGATAATTCTCAAGGTAAATATGCCTTGATCATGAATATGTGTTATACTGCCACCTCTTGGTGTTTCCTTGAAGTCAGAATACTAAATTATTAAGCCTCTTATATAAATTGTTTACCACTGTGGCTTTGAGAGGCTTGAAAAGTTACTCTTGAGGTGTTTGTACTATCTGTTGAGTTGAGAATGATTTGTTGGAAAATAAAAGGAATGACGAATAAAATAAAATAAAATATATTGTTTCTTATTTTGGTTCGAAGTTTTGTCTAAAGAGGTTTAGTACCAATTTCAGTGAAGGATTACTTTACTCGATTATAGTGGTTTTATTCCTGTTAAATATTTACTTGATATTTTCTGCTACTGCAAGATTTGACATAAATAGTATAACATTTCCCTATTTCAGTTCTTATTTTCCTTTTGGCTAGTATGACTTATTTTTGTGAATTTCTCATTTCAACTAGTTTTATATTCTTTTATTTATTTTTGGTCTGAAGTTTGAAAAATATTCTTTGATGTGTGATTTTGCAGTGGACATTTCATCCTTTCATATTCAAGAGCAGAAAGATCTACACAGTTGTCATATGGTGCAGGGTTTTAGCATTCTTAGTTGTTAGTTCTGATCACACTTCTCATATTTATTAAACTGTTGTTTAATCTTTTAGGAATATTAATTGCATCGATGAGTTCTTCGCGTGATAGATAGATGAATTAGGACGAGTCAACAGTATAAATGCAGACTGGCCACATGTGTAATGTTGATTATTATCTGATGTCATCATGCCTTGGTTTACTCCTCTTATACTATTAGCATAGTATATTTTTGGTCATTTAAATGTTTCAGATATAGTTAAGTACTATTTTATATATATTAATGCGCTAGTTTTCTCCCTTGATCTAACCTTTGCATATTGTGTACCGCAGGCTTCTCAAGTTCTCCGCATAATAACATTTTATTCTACACAACTTCCTGGTCCAAACTACCACTGCCGTGAGGTATAATTGTTTGAGAATGTGTTTGGAAAATATGCCACAAGTGATTAAGGATTACTTCTCTTAGCTTTTGTGAATAGCATATATGTGCAACATCTTTTATACATTTCTTTTTCATAGATTCTTATAATTTTAGTCTACTTGACTATCATGCAGGGGTCTAATCTTGCCACATTACCTCATCCAGATAGTGTCTTTGAAGTGCTCTTCATCAATTGTTAGTATACATTATTGTATTGGAGTTGTTTATATTTGATTTTTCTGTGTTTGTTTCTGGCACTCATTTCAATTATTTTGTGCAGTTCCGCATGGCGTGGTCTATGGATGTGGTGATTTGATATTCTCATCGCACATGATCTTTACTCTTGTCTTTGTGCTTACATATCAGAAATATGGCACTCGAAGGTTAAATTGGCTTATAAATGTTTTCTATTTTGTTTTTGTTGAAGAATTAAGTATGTCAAAAGATTTTACAGCAGTAAGTTTTGTTTGGCTAATTTATTACGAGAAATGCTGTAACATTTTTTAACACCCCCTCTATTATTGTTTGGAATGACAAAATATGTAGGTCACACACCGTATTTACTGAATCTCACTGTAATTTTCAATAAATTTTAATGAACAAGAAAATATATTAGAAAGAGTGTTGGTGACACTCATTTATTTTCAGTCTTTCATGTTGCATGTTTTGTTATGTCTATTTACATTCTGATTGGTTGAAATTGATCAACCACTAGGTCAATAAAGCAGCTTGGGTGGTTGCTTGCTGTGGTTCAGAGTCTTTTGATAGTAGCTTCACGCAAACATTACACGGTGGACGTAGTGGTTGCCTGGTAAGGAGCATATTTTGCTGTATAACGTGAACACTGTGGCCTTTGTCCCTTTTGAGTTTTTATCTTTTTGTCCATGGCTGGCAGGTACACTGTTAATTTGGTGGTATTTTTTATTGACAAGAAATTGCCAGGTTAGCAAACATTTGTCACACGTATATAATTACATAGGTGTTGTCTTTTACTTAGCTGCAATTTGTTATTGTTCTGACTTAGTTATTCTGCAGAATTACCAGACAGGTCAATTGCAGCTGCAACGTTGCTACCGTTGAGCATCAAAGACAAAGATGGCAGGACCAAAGAAGAGAATCCCAAGCTATTAAATGGGAATTCTGGAGACCCCGTAGATTGGGTATTTTGAATATACTTGTCCTTTCCTTTGTTCCTTTAATGTAATGTCTTTGTCTTTGATTTGGACATAACATGGTTGTTTTGATTTGCTCAGAGACAGAGAACTCAAGTGAATGGCAAGATCATGGAAGATGGCAATACACTCCATGTAGACTCTGCCATGAATGGTGCATAGATATAGGAGCCTCTCCTGTACAAATTGGATCCACTTCAAGATTGCTGATGGAAAGCTGCAGCCTTCAATTTGAAGGATTTGTTGTCCGAACATTCAGTTGTTTATTCAAAATCAGTAGCCTGATTTGTACTTGTGAAATTGAATCTGAGTTGTGCATTTCAACATTTTTGCAGCTCAGATCCCATGTCATGGTTAAATTATCTATACACACCATCAGCATGTGCCATAGGAAATTTTCCATTCCCTCTTTTACATCATTGTTCCCACATGCATAATGCTGTACAGTCTTTTGGTTGTTAAATCTCCTTGCATTCACATGGTAACTAGCCTAATGATAAGCTCAAGGTGATAGGCCGTGTCATGTCAAAGTAATGGAAACTCTAATTCCTAGACCAACTTTGCCTCGTTAAAGTAAGATGCAATGTTTCTTTCTACACTTTTATTTATTTAGTCTTTGAACTTGTTGAGAAGAGAAGGGGTTGAAAGTGGAAATTACCCTTTATTTGGGGGTTCATTATCTCTGAAATGATTACTTTGGTTATCATAAAAAGGAACTAACACAAGCGTGACAAGTGACATAGAACTAGCACATGATTGCTTTGACAGTGCATGTGCTCTTTTACGCATAACAATGCTTTCGTGTCCGTTGTCCCATTCATTGCCCCTCGTCTGCAAACTCTATTTGGATGTTTTGGGTACCCTTATTTTCAAATACTTTCCCCTTCTCAACACAAACTCATTGTCACATGCTTCATCTACTTGTCACATGGCTCATCCTCTACACAGCTTAACGTGTTTTCTGGCATTTTCCTTTGTCGAAGCACTAGGTCTAATAGAAAGGGGGCATTGTGTTCCTCAACATTATTGCCAATCCAGCAAGGGAGGTGTTATGGTGAATCTTTGTGGCCATCCTCCATGCATAAATACCCTCATTTATCACAACTAACATTATTTTCGAAGCTCTCACATTTGTTTGTCCCTCCCTATATGCAATTGCAATAGGAGATAGGTAGATATCCACTTTTTTCCTACCCATTTTGCTCAAAAGGATGCCTATACATTTGGGAATATAAACATTTAAGCCTTTTTCCAGTTTTAGAAAATACAGCACTAGAGTGTAAAATGAGTTTAACAGGGATAGATATATTTTGGAATAAAATTGAATTTTCATCCCTTGTCTGTAATTTAGGTTTCTTTTATGTTTTAAATATTTCATATCCCTAAAGCTAAAAAAAAAACAAAATTCGTCCTTCTGTTGATTTATCACACTAATTTGATAAACTTGGTTACGCGTTGGTGAAACATGACAAGTTGTGAAATTAACAATAATTTGATCAACTTGGTGATGCATAAAAGTTGAGATATCACATAAGCCAAAATTAATACTGTCGGTGTCGATAATTATTGCAAAATTTATAAACTTTCTATATATGACATTTTAAAAGAGTTTTACATTGTCGTACTAGTTTATTTAAATAAAAATAGAATCAATAGAAAACTTACGGTGATTAGGTTTAAAAATTGTTTTTCTGTTAATAATTGTATAAATCTATTTTCTTTTTATTCTCAAATACTTTAATAGAAAATGATAAAAACAAACAAACATTATTTCCACCATTAAGTTTTTTTACAGAAAATATATGAATAGGAAGTCGATATTTTTTGAATTATTATTGTGAACAGGAAATGAAAACATAAAATATTGTCTCAAGGGGGCCAATAGTCCAAAGAAATATCTTCCATGGTTTAGTAGTTAATTCTTTTCTCCGTGTGCTAGTTGGCATATAAATTAACTATTTTATTAGTCTTTTTAATATCTTTTTTATATGATTTGTAGTGTTTTAAGGGAATATATCTTAATCAGTGGATGATATGAAGATAAACATTGAATTAGGTTAAAATTGTCCAATCAACTATATACATTTTTACACGTGGAAAACATATTAACACTTAAATCAATAAAAGATCCAAATAATTGATATAAAATGTTGTTAATTGGTTTCGGTTGTATACTTCTAATTAACTATGAAAATGCGCTAAATACATGGAAATATGGTTGAATCGTGTATTTAGAGTTTTAAAGTTTCTTTTAAATATTGTCAATCGGGTGAGATTTATAGTTTTTTTTTTTTTCTATAGAGGTGTATTTCATGAATCTCGTTATATGCAACTTCAATAATTTTTTTTTTATAAAAAACATGTTTGTTCTCGCCAAACTCGAGGTTAGAAGTTTGAAGGTGGTCTCCGAGATGATTCCTTTGTAATTGCAGCTTCTGAAATGCTTGGATGTCACAATGAGATGAGGGAAGCTCCACCTGTTGACAATACTTCGACAATCAAGTCAGTGAGATCATAAAAACATCAGTGTAGATTGTATAGAAAATTGCCTTTGGTGGAAGACTCATGGGCCTTATGTAGCATTGTTGATCCCCTTTATTCAGAAAATCATAACAAACCCCTCAATTGTTTTTTAAATCGAGTGCAACTAAAGGGTGGTGGTGCACAAAATATCTCCTTTCCTCCTTTCAGTCAAGACGTGTGTTAAAATGAATAAATAAGCATAAGCATAATAAATAACAGACACTTTCACTATAACCTTACTGATCAGGACCAAGCTTCATTAGTTTAAATCCAATCATAGTGATTCCAAGCACTTTAGTTAATAACCATAAATTCCTATAATGTAGACATCATTATATCATTATTGTAGCCAAGAAATATTATTTATACACTCACGGGTAACCTACAGAACTAGACAGTTCTACATAAGTTAGATACCCAATCGATGTGATCGGACACCCAACCGACCTTATCTGAACAATACACAACCCCTTAGTCTCGAGTTGTGTTGAGCGAGGCAATGAGCATGAAAGGACCTTTATGCAAAAAAGGTGGTTATTGCACTTATTTTGAAGCGTTTCATGATAAGACAGGGGTCACGCAAGATAGAAATACCCCTACACGTATCCTTCATCCAATGGTTCAAAGAAACTATCGTTTTAACTTCATATTTCAAAAACAAAACAAGCTTTCTTCCTCCTCACTCTACCTTTCCCCACCATTACGCTCCCAAAACACTCAAAATACCCTTTTCGCCATTGTTGCACCACTCTCTCCCACCATATTTCAGGTATGATATATCCTACTTTACAGTTGTTTTATACTCTTACGGTGGTGGTTTTATTGTTTCATCGATTCACTTTGCCTACAAGTGCTTGTTCTAAATCGTTTGGTATTCTGTTTATTTGCGCTTTTTCGCGTTTTTGGATTTTTCTTTTTCTTAAAGATGGATTATGCTTTTGCTTGCCCTTGGGCTATTGTGCAGAGGCAGGATCTTCGCCTCCAACTGAAGGGTCTCCTGACCCTTGTCGAATAGCAGCTTCTTGGTCTCCTTCTTTGATTGACGGAGGCTGCTCAGCTCTTGGGTCAAGGCCGTTTCGTGGTTGGCGAAGATCTGGGCTTGGAGGGCAAGTTCCCCCTTCATCCTTGCCTTGGCCTGGCTCACAAAGGCGAGAGAATTGACAAGGAACTCCCTAAGGCTTTGGCCCATGCAGTCGCTCAACAAGTCTCCGTCCAAGGCCTTTGCCGCCTCCTTCTCTTGGTAGCATTTAAGGGCATGTTGGAGTATGGCGGGGAGCTCAGGTGCAGTGGGCACTTGGTCACCCCCAGGAGCGCTCTCCCCACTGCCTTCGAGCGCGAGAGAAAGGGGGCGGTCGTCGGTAGCAGAGAGTGAAGTCGTCGCGACGCCCACCCTTGGCCTCTTGAAGACGAGGCCCTCCTCGGTGTCCTCGTCCTTGGAATTAATCGCCACCACCCCTTTGTTCTTATCGGGGGGACTGGGCGAATCTTGTGCAACGGCTAGAGGACCAGCGGGGGCTGAGCTGCCTGCACCAGTAAGTGTCGCTTGGCGGTGAGCAATCAGCTCAGCCAGCCTGTTCTTATTCTCTTCATTCAACACCACCTGCACCAAGACAACGAAACATGAGAAAATAATCCTACACAGAGTACAACCAGCAACAAGAAGCACAAGAGCCACAATATGCAAAGGGTAAACCAGTGAATGCACAAGCATGAAAAGACAAAGTACGTGATGTGTAAGCTAACAACACATATGCAAAATGAGGTGGGGGAAAAGTAGAAACAAGTACCAATGTAGCCCTTGAGGTCTGAGGAGCTATACTCACACTTAATCAGTTGGGCAGTGTTAAACACCGATCCCAAGCTCACGAGGACCTGACACAATTCAAGATAAGGGGGAGTCAGTTCCTCGAGACCCCTAGGCTTCTTGAACTTTAACTTCCCCACCCAGTAGAGTGGGAACCCATCTAGCAGGGTGGGGTCGTGGGCGCTGCAGCACACCTTGAAGAGCTTCCCTTTGAAGCCTTTATAAGATTGTTGGAAGAGGGTTAGGAGGACTCTCCCCGCCACCACGCTGAAGATTACCCAAAGCTTTTTTCCTGGACTCTTGGCCTCGAAAAAGTTGAGGAAGACATTCACTGAAGGAGTGTGCCCTAGATGGTTGCGAACGCCCTCACAAAGGCACAACTGTTGGGGTGTAGCTGGGCAGGGGCCACATTTATCTCAGTCAAGAGCGCCCGCACGAACCCCATGAGCGGCAAGCAGAGTTTGATCCACTTGAAGACGGTGGAGTATAGGAAGAAAAAGGGTTTTCCATCGCCAGCGCGATCATCAGTACATACCAATTCGCCCTTGGCACAGGGTCGAACCGATACGTAAGCATTGCTTTCCCTCCCAAATACGCGACCCTTGGGATCAGGCTCTTTATCTCGATGTTTCCTCACGTCTTCGCTGGAGGTGAGCGAGGAAGTCTCGGAGAAGAGGTCATCAGAAGCCCAAGGGTACAGGGCTTTGTAGTAACGTTAGGAGGAGGGTTGAAGGTTGTTTTTGTTCTGGCCATCTTGAAGAAAGCTAAAAAGGGAGAGGAGAAAGGAAGAAAAATGAAGGTTTAGAAGAAGCGACGTGACTCGATGAACCCGAAACACAGAGACTCAACAAAATGAAGAACGCAAACAGTGTAGAAGCAAAAAACCTAAAATGCAGAAATCTTAAACAGTCCCAGAGCAGTTTATCACATGTTATGGGCAGCAGAATCGTGAAACGAAGGCAAGTCATGAAGTAAAAATCATACCTTTGAGCAGTTGAGGGTTTAAGGTAGTGATGGAGGAAGGAGAAGCGAGAGCGTTCGTAGAGAAGAGAGAATGATCGAAGAGAGTTTTCAGTGAAGTGATGGAACAGTAAAGAAGCGCACATTTTTTAAAGAGTTAACGTAAACAAGGGAGCACAAGCGGCAATAAGTCCTGGCCATTGATCCAACCACGTGTGTGCAGATTAAAACGAGTACAGAGAGACGTCACTTTGGTGCACTGTTCACGTCCTTTCACCCAGTGCCACGGAGGTCGCCAAGGGCGATGACTTAGTCTCTTCGCTGAACAAGTTAATAGCTTGAGACTAGGGGGTTTGTGTACCGAACAATCCTCGGACATCCTTGACTTCTAGTAATGGTGGGTCCCGGAAAACACATTAGTTATCAGTAATACCATCCAGAGTTAAGAGGAAGCCCTAGGTCACGAAGAGTCCATGCGTGTGGTGTGAATAACGCATTCAGGGGCTGCACAAGAAGAGAACCACTGGAGGCACTAAGGCCAGTTAGGGTTACGTTTTCTAGGGACAGGCTGCATGCATGGCACGTGAACAGTTAGGGCACCCCCATGACGGATGGCCCTAGAGATTAGGTGCACAAGTTGGTACCCAAGTGGCCATTCCATTAGAGGTTGCACTCTAGTAAGGGAGCCTTACGCGCTAGATTGCACTAAGATTGGGTAATAGCGGCGCAAGGGCATTCCCCCAGAAACCCTAAATGTGGGTAACAGAAACAGAGGAAACCCTAGACTATATAAAGGGTAGTAAGAAAACCCACAAGGTATGCAGTTCTTGAGACTAGAACTATTACACACATTTCTGTTTCTTTTCCCCAGTATTGACTTGAGCGTCGGAGTGCAAACGGTCTCTAGGGCGCCCCTTTGTCTTTGCAGGTACAACGCATAAACCTAGGCGGAGACAAGTAGGCGTGTGATCGTCGTTAGAATCAATCGGCGAGCGAGTCAACCGGCAAGAACATTTACAATAATATCACAATAAATAAAATATAATAATAACAGATAAAATATAATATCACAAAAGATAAAATATAATATCACAAAAGATAAAATATAATATCACAACAGATAAAATATCTCTCTATCTTTTATCTTAAGAATAATGTGATAATAACAATTATATATTTTATCTTAAATACCTTTTCTGGGCTGTACCGACCAGTCCTCGAGCGTCGTTGACTGCTAGTAGACATGGGGCCACGTAAGATAGGTCCCACGAGCGGCATGGACTAATGCCTTGTAGATAGCATGCCCAGGGTACCGAGGAGTGGTCAAACATCGGTCACATAAGCTGGGTCCCACAGGCGGTGCTCCCAAGGTGCCTCATAGACAGTACGCCCAGAGGGTCGAGGAGTGGTCAAGCATCGGTCATCAGGATATGTTGATGTGTCCTCGGACCTCGGCAAGTCAAACAGAAGAGCTGGGCCACGAGAGGTGGATCCCAAACAACACACCAGTTACCAGTTAGGGAGAAACCTAGATCACGAGGGGTCCATGTGTGTGGTGTGGATGACGCGTTTAGGCGTAACACAAGTAAAGAGCCACTGGAAGAGATACGACCCGTGAGGGTCACGTTCCAGGGGTAAACTGCATGCATGGCACGTGAACAGATAGGGCACTCACAGGACGGATGGCCCCAGAGATTAGGTGCACAAGTTGGTATCCAGGTGGTCATCCCGTTAGAGGTTGCACTCTAGTAAGGGAGCCTTACGCGCTAGATTGCCCTGAGAGTGGGTGATAGCGGTGCTAAGGCACACTCTTAGTAACCCTAATTGCGGTTAGCGGAAACAACGAAAACCCTAGAGTATATAAAGGGTAGTTTTAAACCTAATAAGGTACGCAAGTTTTATGCAACTTTTACGATAATACACACACAAAATATACAGAGAGCTTTTTACAGCTAAGTTTCGGTGTTTCCTAGCCCTCTACTAACTTGAGCGTCGAAGTGCAAACGACCTCTAGGGTGCCTTTTGTCTTTGCATTTTCAGGTGTTTGATCGAAGAAAGGCACGAACGAAGGCATAGATAATTGGGCGTGTGATTGTCGTAGACGTATGAAGGCAATCAAGTCAACCGGCAGGAACATGAGCTGACCAACATCTAGGCCAAACTCGTGACCTACCCTTTGGGCCCAGGTCCCGAGCCCTCGAACACTCTTGTCCAGTACACTCATCTTTGCTACACAAAAGAGTGACACAAGTGAGGAGAAAGTTATTAACGTTTTCTTTCAATAATTTTTTGTTCTCTTTGTGCAATTTTTATGGCTAATCTTTCTTCGGGGGAATCATCCAATCCTTAATCTCCCCAAAAGGCCTTTCTTATGGATGAGCTTGCGGCAACCAAAAGAGCATTAGCCCAAAAAGAAGAAGACATATGGCAATTCAAAGAGAGATTGCAAAGGCTTGAAACGGGCACAAACAAGACAACCAAGAAGAAGGAGGTGACAGCAAAGGAGAGCCTCAAGGAGTTACTCACATTATGGTAGCCAAGAAGAAGAGCAAGAGTGGAGGATGCACCAATATGATCAAAGGCGCCACCCACACCAACCATCCAAGTCCTTTTTCCCTTTTATTAAATTGCCAAGTTTTAATAGGGAAAGTGATCCCAATGTATATCTAGGATGGGAAGCTAAAGTAGAACAAATTTTCAATGTGTGTGAGGTCCAAGAAGATCAAAAGGTTAGGTTAGCTTCCCTAGAGTTTTTAAATTATGCCATGCAATGGTGGGACAAAGTTGTAATGGACATTGGACTAAACAACAGGCCAACCGTGGTCTCTTGGGATGATTTAAAGCTATGCATGCATGTGCGGTTTGTTCCTCCTCATTATAGGAAGAACTCTTGTTGAAGCTCCAACGGCTTCAACAAGGACCTAGAAGTGTAGATGAGTACTTTAAAGATCTTGAAACTACTTTGACTAAAATTGACATGCATGAAAATAAGGAGTCAAAGACAGCTAGATTTGTAAGTGGTTTAAGAAGACAAATCCAAGATGTGGTAGAACTTTATGAGTATTCCTCTATGGAAAAGTTGGTTCACCTAGACTTCAAGGTTGAATCACAAATTTTAAAGAAAACTTCTTTCAAAACTACTCATAATTTTAGAATGGATGGCTTTAAACTAGAGGGGGGGGGGGGGGTGAATGGTTTAAAGAAGCATTTCAAAAACTTTTAAGTCAATAATGAAATTATCTCAAGAAACAGTTGATAAGGAATCCATTTTGCTAAATCATAAAGCTAAAATCACAGCACCAGAAAAACAATCAGTTGTTTCGCAAAAACAATCGGTTGTTTATACCAGTATACAAATATCAAAACTGAATTTAAAGAGTTAAGGGAGAGAGAATGCACACAGATGTTTATACTGGTTCACTCTAAATCCAGAGCTACATCCAGTCTTCTCAGAAACCACTGAGGAATTCCATTAAGCAATCAAACCTAGATCACTTACAACACAACCAAGAAAGTGACCTTGATCCCCTCAAGACACACACTTCTCTTGGCCAACACACCAACACTAAGAATGCTGATCTTGATCCCCTCAAG
>Ga0123342_1003773_pt1 | contig 23867 bp, 17 predicted proteins | sample Turbeawhitnodule_FD_89960 | JGI IMG/M metagenome (GOLD analysis project Ga0123342, IMG submission 89960) | Root nodule microbial communities of legume samples collected from Mexico - Turtle bean Mexico white nodule | ecosystem: Host-associated > Plants > Roots > Nodule | place: Mexico: Nepantla... | reverse complement strand
GACATTTATATGATTAGTAGATGAATTGTGGTATGTTTTGGAAATTCTAAAATTTTGTATGATTTGATTCTTTGATGTTGGATTTTTGTGAGGTTATTCAGAGTATGAATTTTAATCAAGACAGTATTTTCAGGAAAGAAAATACCATGTTAATTGTTTAGGATGTGCATTGACTAAGGATTCGTCTAGAATGAGATATTCTGACTCTACTGAGATAATGAAATCATATAAATGAAGTTATTCAGGTGGTGAGAGTCGAAGGAGGTTCATATGAATGAGTAAGTTGTTTGAAAGATAATTAACTTGACATGTTATATGAGTTAACCATGTCATACTATGAGAGAGATGATATTGAGATTATTTATGCGCATAACTGTGTGGATTTCACGGTGATGTAGTATGACAGGTGCAGATCTCTGAATATAAGTCAACGTACGAGTCTTTCGGAAGTAGAGTCAAGTGTCTATGTGTTATGAGTTAGTAGAAGTATGACATGAGATGAATATTGGAATTGTTGATAGACACTTGGTTATGTGGAATGCATGATAAAGGATGGATTTATGTGGATGTTTAATTTATATTTATGTTATAAGTTTTAAAAACACCTAGCTTGCCCTTTGTTTTGTTTTGTTGTTGTTTTTTTTACACGGGAGCAGATGATGTTACAAGTGATAAAGTTTCTCGGTGAGAAGATGGATGATGAAAAATGTTTATTTTCTTTTGAAATCTTTTTTTAATTTTATGTAAATGTTTCAAGTCTTGTAAAGAGAGAGATTATTTGAAATATTATATGAAAGAATTGCAGATATATTTGTATTATGTTTATATATTTATTTTAATATTTCATACATATTATGGTTATTAGATATGGGAAAATATAGGGATGCTACATCATTCATAAAAAAAAAACTGCATCATGTTAGAGTTGGTTGTCCATCAATATTAAATAACATTAGAATCTTGATCAATGATTAGATAACATTAGAATCTTGATCAATGATGAACAAATGTCTTGATACATGTAAGCGACATCACCACACGTATTAAGTGTTTGTATTGCACACATTCGAGCAACTCAATTTTTGGGATGATGACTAATTGTTTTCATGTGTGCTTTCTTTTGTATTGTGAAAACCACAATACTTGAAGGAAGAGAAGAAAGTGTGCGAAAAAGACAAAGTTATGAAAAATGTTGGAAAAAATGTGAGGCTAACCTAAATCATAGGGTGAATTAGTTTGGAAAAAATTTTGGAAAAAATTAACCATTTTCTTTAAGTGCTTTGAAAAACTATTCTTATTAGAAAACTAAATGCAATTGATTGTGGAGAAAACGAGATATCACACATAAATTTATACTGGTATAGATAATCATTGATCTTAGATCTAATCTCAAATTTTCAATCTTAGAATAGTTTGAATCTACTATTTTTATATATTTATACAAATACTCAACACAAACTAAACAAGATCAACTCTTGAATACAATCAAAAGGATATGTCATACACTTGAATCATACCAAGAGGAAACAAACTAAATTAGGTCTTGAACACTAAAGAGGATACCAACTAGAAATAAGAGAAAAAATGTTACTAGAAAACAACATAAAAGAATTAAGTAGCATGACAAAACCTTTTGAAAGAATTGTTTGAAAAATCTTGAAATCAATATTTAACAACTCAAATTATCTCTATAAATGTTTGTAAATTTGCTCTTCAAAATATTATATGTATAAAATAATATAATTTTGAAAACATTGATTAAAAGTTATTTTAAACGCATTGAATCAGTTATCTTATGTTTGTAATTGATTATTTCCAGTAAAATCTGAAAATTAGATAAAACGCACCCTAAATCCTAGAGAATATAATGGATTATTTTTTTAAAACAAGTTTTTCTCCTTTCTGTTTTAATTAGTTAACAAAGAAGATAATCTTGTTCTAAAGCATGAAAACAAACTTTTAAAAAATCACATATTTTTAACCTTTCTAAAACAATTTAATTTGGTTAATTTTAAGATTCAATGTGTGCTAAACTGATTTTTTATTTTTTTATTAACTTGTGTGTAAGACTCTCAATCACATACAATAAAAACCATAACACACAATATTGGACATCAATATCTTTAAACATTATTATCAAAACAACTTCTCCTAAAGTTTAAGTTTGACTTTGTTTTTCAAATCTAACAAAAAAAAAAAAAAAGAATTTGAATATAATGTTGTTCTTTTAATAAAACATTTACTTAGGAATGACATGAGTAACGTACCCATTGTAGTCCACTCACCCTTGACCCACAAAAACAAGACAGAATGGGTTGTCCGTCATAGCAAAACATACTAGAATACAGTTAATAATTATTTAAAATTGTAAATACATAATATACTTTTTAGAAAGATAAATTTTATTCATATGATAAAATCTATATAATTATTTTTATTTCATTTTATATTTATAAAAACACTTTTAAGTAATTTGGATCACCCGCTTAATGCCACAACTGAAGTGAATCGGCGAATGAAGCATGATGAAGAGAAAACATGGTTGAGGGCACAGAGAAAGCTTTAGGCAGCAGCAAGAATGACGTGGGGAGCTGCTCATGCAAAAGCGCGTTTCATGGGAAGCACTTCTACGTTCTCACACTACAGAAAAAAGATTGCAGTGGCGAACTTATTCCAGAAGTACGGTTTTCCCTCTTCTCTCATCAACACCTTCATCTCGCGCAACCCTTCCCTTCTCCACTCCCCTCTCCCTCAACTCCACCAATCCCTCACCACGCTCTTCTCCCTCCGCATCCCCCAAAACGACGTCGTTTCCCTCCTCACTACCCACCCCTTCCTCCTCCACCATTCCTTCCACCAAACCCTTCAATCCCGTCTTCCCCATCTCCAAACGCGCTTCCCCACACTCTCCCATTCCACCCTCGTCAACCTCCTCCTCTCTTCCGCAAAGTTACACCTCGACCCTCTCCAACTCTCCCCCAAACTCCACGCGCTCAAAACCAATTTCGCGTTTTCTGACGCCACCGTGGCCAGCGTCCTGGAAGGGTTCCCCGACGTGGTTGTCACGGGCGAGAACGAAATCGCGAGCGTGATCGATTTTCTCGTGGGGTTCGGAATCCCCCGGGGCGAGATTGATCAAGTTGTCCGTTCGTTTCCTAGGGTTTTGGCGCTCGGTGTTGAGCACAGGCTGAGGCCGTTGTTTCGGGAAATCAAGGAGCTAGGGTTTTCCAATCGCGAGATGAGGGGAGAGATCTCGCGGGACCCGAGGATTCTGGGGATGGAATTGGGAGAATTTACGCGGTGCTTGAGGCTGTTAGAGAGTTTAAGATGCAGGGAAACTATTAAAGAGAGGGTTTTGGGTTCGGGTCTGATGAGAGCGTGTTTTGAAGTGAAGTTAAGAGTGGATTGTTTGTGTGGGTATGGTTTGACTCGAAGGGATGCTCTGAAGATTATTTGGAATGAGCCAAGGGTGATTTGTTACGAGGTTGCGGATATTGAGAGGAAGGTTGAGTTTCTGGTGCAGAGGATGAAGTGTGGTGTGGAGTGTTTGGCAGAGGTGCCTAAATACTTGGGTGTGAATTTTGAGAAGCAGATTGTGAGCAGGTACAGTGTGGTGGAGTGTTTGAGGGGGAAGGGTGCGATTGGGTTTGAGGTTGGGTTGAAGGATTTGGTAATGCCTTCTAGGCTTAGGTTCTATAATCTTTATGTGAAGCCATACCCGGAGTGTGAAAAGATCTATGGAAGGTTTTCTGGGTGTGGTGTTCAAGTTAAGACGAAGCATCCCGCTGGACTGTGGAAACTGTTTAAACCGCAGAAGTTTACTGAAAGGGATGAAGATGTGAAGAACGTGAGGTCCTTCATGGAGTCTCTGGTTTAGTGGTCTGATCTTTGCGTATGATGTTGGTTGGACCTTTGGTTTTGGTGGGATGAATTTGAGTCAATGAATGACTATCAAAATTGAGTTTTGACTTCATACCCTACTACTTTTGGTATTAATATTAGTACTCTGGAATTGCCCAATCCAGATTTTTTGATGTGTTACTGAAACCGAGCTTTGTAGGAAATATGTATGCTCATATTTTTGCTCAAAGAAAATAATAACAGGGTCTTGCAGCGAAGAAGGTGACATCATAAGAGGCACTGATTTCTCTGTTCTATTTGACTATCGGGCATAATTTGCTGTAGTTAATTTCGAGTAAGACTTAGAAATTCATTCATTTGAGTGTAGGGAAGAAGTTAGTTGCTTTTAAGTCATACTTGGGTGGGAACATCACATGCTCTCTTGAAAATTCCGTTTTGTTTATGACATGAAAGGTTCCCCAAAGAGCTTCTCAAAGGATGAAACACGACTCCTTTCGTAACACAAGATGTGCAATATTCTTTGATAGTGTATAGATATCCACGTTGTTTTGGACTGATAGGCTTAGTTTCTAGAATAGTTCCTGATGTGCCAAGTTTAGTGCTGATGGAAGGTTTGTTGTCACCAGAAGTTAAAGGAGAGCTTTTGCAAACCAGCTGTGCTTAACCTACAGAAATTTATTTATTTTCTTATTTTAGCTTATGGAAAAGGTATGGTGGTCACAAGTTTGAATCCAAAAACAGTTTCTTCAAGTGTAAGGTTACGTACCCTTCGCATAAGCAAGGAACCTTTGGCACTAGGGTACGCTAGTTTTTCTTTTCAGATTTATTTTGCTGAACCTGGGGAAGTTCGTAGATGTAATTATTTTTGGCTTGACAAATTGACTTGGTATATAAAGCATTATATATGAACATGCTGTCTCTTGGCTGTGGTGGATCTTTTTCACTCAGTCTTGGCACTTCTTATTTTCTTTAAGCATTTACTTTGAAAATTGTTGAGTTTTTTAAATTATCCTTGGAAATTGCTATTGTAAATCTGTTTATTTTTCTTATCTATCTATATATATATTGTTTAGATGTAGATGATCAGGTACTTGTCTAGAATCATAAATTATATAATAGTGCAGAGTTTTGATGTTAAGAAACTGTATCAAACATGTAATGTGTGTTCTATGTAATAGAGTTACACATGCATTGGAACCTTCTAATGGTTTATATTTTCAGCATGAGAGTTTATCAATATGGTATAAACGATAAAAAAAGCAAGTAATCAAAATGTAAAAAAAAAAAAATCTTTTCAATATATAAAATAAGATACATTTGGTAAAATTCAAGATGTTTAAAATTAAACTTAAAAATTGTAATAAGTACCCACGCCAGTTTTATAAATAAAGAAACATATGATTCCAACAAGTTTGAAAAGCCTTTTTAAAAAATAATTAACATTGAAATAAATTATGAAACATGAAGCAACAAGTATAAGAATAAAATTGTGGATATTTCAAATATTCTTGCACATTTTTATATTTATAACTTGACATCCTTACACAACTAACATACAATCAAATGATTGTTATCCAAAAGATTTTATATCCAAAAGATTAAAAAACAATTGTTATCTATTCTCACTCCTTGATAAAGTTTTATTTGGAATACATTTATTCTTGAAAAATTTTCAGTATTATTTAGAATGCAGTCATTTTTGACTAAAACCCTAGTGTTGTTTGGAGCAACAACCATTTTGGCTACACAATCCAAAGTATTATTTGGAAGTTAGTCACTCTTCACTAAAAGTTGAGTACTTTAACATATTTGTTTGAAAAAAAACTTACAACTAAGGATTTTTATAAAGAAGGTAGAGAAACATGTCTTTCAACGAATACACGATTTAAACATGTTACTAATTTGATAAACAAACATTAAAAATATTTTTGTGAAACATAGGGCACATAAATCTTTCAGCAACAAATTTGTAGCATTTTAACAACTCTTGATCACTTTGTTATATTTCTTCAATTAGAAAGATTTCTTTAAATATGGCGATGAAAAAAGATTAGTTGCAAATCCTTTTTACCTATTAAGAAACTTCACATCAAAATTCCATATTCCAACATTTGTTTGTTCATGCATTAGATGTACCATGCAACATTAAATGTTTTTTTCTTCTTTAAGAAACATTATGATACTTGACATGAGTTATTAGGTCTTTGTAAGAGAGCTTTCCATTAAACTAGAGTAAGACATAGATCGTACAAGGTAGATAATCTTCCTAGAGTTGACATAAGGTGCGTCAAAATGTGTTGGAGTGGAACAACTTTAGTGTGTACTTCATGAAATCTTTGATTTTAACATGTGCTTTATAAGATCTTCTTGGTAAACGTGAAGATGAGAACATTCTTTGCAACACAAAAATAAGTTCATAAGGAATTTGGTTAGGTACAATGTTAGATTAGAAACTCTATGTATCATCTATCAAAAACTTTACTTATGAGACAAAGTAAGAAAACACATGTTATATTACCTGTTAGACAAAACATTATACGTCTCACATAATCTATTTAAAAAGCTATCGTCTTATACACTAGTATATTCATGTTTGTATTTTATTATTTAGCAACACTTCAAAATTTAACACTTCATCAAAATTTGTAAGGATATCTAGAACTTTACTCTAACAATCTTCCAATCTTCCATTTTTTTTTACGATAAAACAATAAAGTTTAAACATGAACATTTTCATAAAAAGGATAACAAATTAAGTTTTCTCAAATCTTTTGAAAATTCAATCAAACTTAAATATATAAGCAATGTATCACTCAAAGCATTTTGTAGCCTTATATAAGAAAGACTAGTAAAAATGGAAGTTGTATATGATAAGTTACAACTAAGTACCTTATAGTAAAGATATAAACAAGATGATTTTATTCATATTTGTTAAATTTTTAGGTAGAAATACGATCATAACATTGCAATGTTTTCTTTATTGTTTGTTTTAAACATTAGATCATCTGGTTGTGTAAATTCTATTTTAAGCACAAGTACTCTTATTAATGTATATATGTACACGTAGACACACATATATATATATAGAGAGAGAGAGTAAAAAATCATCACTTATATGGTTGTTCAGCTTTATTATCATCAAATCGGAGTCATCTAGTATTCTTAAAACTATAATACGATCAGACCATTCATGTCCTAACAAAGTTCCTTTCCTATTTGATGACAGATATAATAAGTTTAAAATAACTTTAAACTATATAAAAACATAAAATATTAAAACTTTGGTTAATCATTATAGCAAAAGTCCCCAGAACACTGGCAGTCCACACAAGATTTAAATTTTCTGGTAAAATTTTGAATGAGGGGTTTTCATACTCAACATGTAAAGCTCGTGGTTTAAAGGGTGTCGACCACAATCTATACAGGAACCCCCACAGACTGTAAAAGCAACCCATCAGATCCAATCTAACCCAAAGTCTAATCTTCCTAGTTTTTATAAACTATGCATTATTTAATAGACCGAGTATATTATTATTATTATGCAAATAAATGTCAAATAATACTAATGTACTTTAACTTGTGCAGACCAACCCATAAGTTTCACGAGACAAATGTTAACAAAAATTAAGGTCCGTTTATGATGCGGGATATACAGACTTATACCGTATGGAGAGGCTGAGTATACCCAGCTCCAAGACATAATAGCCCGCCAAGCTTCGTCTAATCCAACATTAAGTTACTTTGATGAAAATATGAAACAGTTAGAATCTCTCTAAATATTGAGCAGATCAAATTGGTAGAGATAGGTAATCTTCCGATTCCAAGTGTTGAATGGATTAACTGATTCTGCAGGGCAAGGCTACTGATAACAGATTAAACAAAAATGAAGTGAAATTTCCTGAGTTAACTTTTAATCAGTGATAACTTTAATAGTGCCTGTAAATGCATTCAGCCTCCTTCGCTTTATTATACAGTTTCCTTCCAGAACCGAACTGACCTATCAGTTCCACAGGAAATAAAAGCTGATTCAATTGGTGAGTGTTCAAGCCAGCGGGGTGCACCAACATGATTAGAAGGCCACTTCGCAACTTTTTCTGTTGTCATTGCATCCCAGATAATGATCTACAATGCACACCGGATGCCTCAAAATCAATCCAATTGATAAAGCTAACATCACCACAGGTAAACATAGAGGAAATGAAAGTTGATGAACAAACCTCGTTGCTCAGTTCATCTATGAATATAATAAATTCTTCTGTCTGATTAAAAATAGCCTGCCACAGAGAGGGCACACAAAGGTAACTATCAAAATATGTATAAAAATATCACCTGGACTAACGGTTAGGTGATTAGAGATTTTGGGTAGAGGTCCTGCTGTATAAACTGCTTCCCAATGTACCCAACAAAACAATAATTACCTGTGTATTGAGATGGTGAACAATAGATTAAGAGAAGCAATTTTAAAACCAATCGGCTGAATTAGTTTAAGAAAAAGAGATGAACACAAACATCTCTTACTGCAAATTAAAAATACAAGAATCTGCAATTCTGCATGACTATGAATTCACCAAGATTAACTGACTGAATAGTACGTATTATGTATCTATCATCTATGTACCTGGCACCTTAGCTGAGTATGCATAGCTCCAAGATATTGTCTGACTAATCTTCCAGAGCCAACTTCCCAAAGCTTTATGGTAGAATCCTTCCCGCAGGAGAGAACAAACCTAGAAATTTGACAGTTAAATTACTACACATCTACAAGATCTAAGCCTATTAAGAACTTCAGGAAAGTGTCACAAGTAGGTCTCGATGGGCATCAATAGCTATATCCTTGCATCAAAAGCAACGGACAAGTAAAAAATGCAACAACTTGTCCTATGGCTCATTTTTTCTTGGTTGGTGATTTTTTTCTATTACAGCGAGCAAAAATTGCATTCATTTAAATAAACAAAAGCTCAGTTGTAACCAGGAGTTTCATGAAGATTTTAAATTCTGATGTTGAGACCATTTGGAATGGAACAAAGGAAACACCTACTTCAAAGTCAACAACACTATTGCTAAGTTCAAAATCAACACTAGGATCACATTTCCAGGCATAGCTCATGACGTAGCAGGTAGTGACTAGTGACAGTATCATTCTCATGGTTTTCGCTGTGTCCAATATTTGCAAAAAACATATTCATACCTTTGATCTTTGGTAAAAATTGCACTGGTAGCCTCAGCTGTTCCGTGGGCGGCAGTTATTGACCGCACACAATTGGCAGTGATACCATCCCATAACCTAACAGCACCATCTTTAGATGCTGTAACATACATGGCGCCTATACTAGAATATCTGACCTACGAATCAGACAAGAAACAATCAACATCACTGTAGACAATGAAATTAAAAACATAGGTAACTCAGTTTGTGACACTGATCAATAGATAATTCACATGCCTGGTTTATGGCTCCATTGGGGCTAGTCTCTGGGACATTTGATGACAGATAACACTGAAAGGTATTTATATCATACAAATGTGGAATTGCATGATCAGTTCCTGTCAGAAATTCATATTTATGATCATTGATTTTTTGTGCAAAAAAAAAAAATAAAGCAATAATCCTTGTTTGGGAAATTGGGAGTAATCTGGAAAGAAAGATTGTATCTCCCCCTTTAATAAATCACACAGTAGACAAGTCACCCAGTGGACATATGTGACTTTCTCATGCAGATAATTTGACACTGAACAGTGGACATGAGCATTCAAGAAATATCAGAGGAAGGTGTTTTTGAAATTGTTTATTTACAAACCATTTAAGAAATACAAGGACACAGAAACGGAAATCAACAGCAAAGAAAATGATACAATTAGCATTTCATAAATCTTAAACAATAAAAATGTGATAAAATAAATACCTGCCAGCAGAAAGTCTCCAGAAGGATGGAAAGATACAGATCGAACATTGTGTGTGTCCTGCACAACAGAAGTTAAATAGAAAGTTTATATTTAATTCTTATATTTGCTTACTCATTGCTAATGCCTAAAGGTACGGCAAAACAACCTGGATAACCCTGTATGCTCTCTTTGCATTCGTTTTTGAAATATCAAAAAACCTAAAAAATATAAAACAGCATGTCAGATTGTAAGAGCCTTTTCAAATAAAAAGGATACATGGGAATAAAATACGGATGAAATGCATATTATGGAGCAAAAACATACTTTATTGTTTGATCTTTGGCTCCTGAAATCAGGATAGTACCTTGTGGATGAAAATCCAGATCGTTTATTGGCTGCAGTTTATATATATATAAGAAAAATAAATAAAATTTACAATTTCAATTTCCACGGATCATTTCATAAACTCACATTTGTAAAGTAAAGCTTAATGAAACGAGAAAAGAAGCATCTGCCAAAACTCAGTATTAGAGAAAAAAATATCCACCACAACCAAGACACAAATTGGCATGTTGATATATTATGCTTTACACAAAGTAAATTTGTCAAGCCAAAAGCAATTACAAGTTACAACTTCGAACTTCTGCAGTTTCAGTGAAATAAATATGAAAAAGATGCTCTGTTTGGATAAACTTCGCTATAAGGACATATAAGAGAAGACAACAAACTAGCGTACTCTATTGTGAAAAGGTTCCTTGCCATGCAAAGGTATAGAGGAGGGTCATTGTACGTAACCTTATACTTGCATATACAAAGAAACTGTTTACTAATTTGAACTCTTGACCAATTAGTCACCATACCTACTCCGTAAGCTAAAATAAGAGAAGAGAATATGAAAATAAATTTCTCTAAGTTAAAACTAGGTTATGCATAGATGATTTAAAGACACTCGTATTTAACTTCAGTAACAAACTTATTTTAAATTATGTATAACTAATTTTAGATTATGAGAGAAGTTTATTTATTTTTCCTTCTCTTATAAGTACTTAAAGGAAAAATTTATCCAAACATAAACCAATAATCTCAAAAAAATAACCACACAAATTCTGTTACTGGTATATTAGGAATTGCAAACACACTTGTATATGATCATAATATGTTCGAATGACAGGCCGCACAGGACCATCCTTTGCCTCTGGCAGCAACATCTGCTTGATCTTCGAAACCTGCAAGACAAGCAGACGATTAAGTTCATATATAGTGACAAACTAAAAGCAAAGCTGCAAGACAAGCAGACGATTAAGTTCACATATTGTGTCAAACAAAAAGCAAAGCATCAAATACTAAACAAACAAATCAGAACCTCAAATAGCTTTATTGATGTATCGGCACTTCCAGTGGCAACAAATCTTCCATCAGCACTAAATCTAGCACATCTGGCAATATTCTAGAAACTAAGCCCATCAGTCCAAAACAAAGCTGCATTTTAGTATTTCATTGAATTATTATTGCAGGATATGTATACACTATCAAAGCATATTGCACACCTTGTGTTCCGAAAGGTGTCGCGTTTCAAGCTTCGGGAAGCTCTTCGAGGAACCTTTCATATCAGACGCAGTGCTAACATAAACAAAACGCAATTTTCAAGGGAGCATGTAATATTGTCACCTATGGCTAACTTAAGATTTCAAGTAACTAACTTTTCACTAAACTAAAATGAATGAACTTCTAAATCTTGCTCGAAATTAAATACAAGTTACAACAAATTATGTTTGATAGTTAATAGAAATGTAGTTTTGGAAGTTTGCCTGAAATCAATAGCTGCAGTGTGAGGCAAGGGCAGTGAGGCAGAGAAATCAGTGCCTCTTGTGATGTCGCCCTTTTCCGCTGCAAGACCCTGTTATTATTTTCTTAGAACAAAAAGAAAGGATCATACAGCACATACAAAAGTATATCCCTTCTAAACAAATTTCTTTCTAAACACTTTCAGGAAAAAAAAAACGTAAAATAAGTTGTACTTATCCCACAAACAAAATACACTTCAATTTAATAAAAACTTCCATTCAACTTTTTGAAAATTAAGATGTATGAGTTGAGTTTTAGCTTACAAAGGTGCAATGCAGTTCATTTTCCTGAAAGTGCTTAGGAGAAATTTATCCAGTAAAAGCTCAAGTGAAATAAGAGAGAACCTTAGCAACCAGGTCGAGAAGCCTGTTAGGTGGGGCTTCCACATTCAGTGGAGTCATGGTTGCTGAAGCAACAACACTTGCAGCCTGAAGAGAAATTAGCAAACATTTTACTTACTTTTTGAATAAAAAGGAAAATTGGTTTCTAAGATAAATAAAAGCATTCATTCAATATGTTAGGTTATGTTTGAAGGAAGATTGAGCTTGCCTGGGTGAGATTGTTGTCCCGAAGATGAGCGACGATGAGAGAATTGAGGTTTCTGTAGAGTTTGCCATCTTGCACGGCCTGTTCCGAGCTACTGCTATCCATTCCTGAATAGAAACAAAAATCCCCAATTCGACGGAACGAAGAACCCTAGAAACTGATCTGTTTGGTTAGTTCCCAAATCGGAGGAGGAAGAACTTAGCCATGCTTATTCGCTGCCGCCACTTTCAAAGTGTCTTCAAAATAAAAATAAAAAGAAATTATTTGCAAATTTCTTTTTCCTCAAAAAGAAAGAAAAACGGGCAAAAGCGATAAAAAGAAGAAATAAATTATCACAAAAAAATTAATATAAGGATATTTTGATTATGTTTTAAATATATCAATTTATAAAATAAATTTATTGTATTACATCAATTAAACCATTTACAAGTTTTTTTTTAAATAAAACTTTCATCTTAGGTATCATTATGCAACTTGACATCTCAGCTATACTGACACTTCAAGTAACAATCATAATTTGTCATCACATGAAAAAAATTATTATTAAAAAATAAAAAATAAAAAAATACAAAAATATGTGGGGATTATACCAAAACTCACATGTTAACAAAAATGATACATATGTTAACAAAAATGTTACCTATGTAGATTATACCTATCAATACAAAATTCTAAGAATAGACTAGATGGTAGCCTATTATACCAATGAAAAGATTCTCTAAGAATAATTCCTAAATTAGCCAAATTATCAGCACACACATTCCCTTCACGAAAAATATGAGTAACCCTAAACCTTAATTAAGATAAGTAAGTGTTTCATCGATTCCGAAACATCCACTGAACATTTGTTCTAGTTTGTTCTAGCAATAAACGCAGCACAAACCAAAGCAGAATCACATTCCAACCAGATATTAGTAAGCCCCATCTTTTGAGCTTCCTCCATAGCATGTATAATCCCATAAAACTCAACAACCAAAGCAGTCTGAACTTCAAAAAACACAAAAAAAACTCCAATTAATTCCCCCATACTCCCACGGAAAATACCTCCACAAGTAGCAAGACCAAGATATCCCTTAGCAGCCCCATCAGTGTTAAGTTTAACTCAGTCTGGTGAAGGAAACTCCCATCTAACAGTAAGAGGAGGAAGAACTTTACCGGTACGAGTATTAATACAAAAAAAACTTGATCACGTTGAAATCCAACATATCATTCTTCATTAAAGCTTTAAACGAATTATCCACTAGATGAGTTAAATTTTTAATAACCGAAATAGCCCTAAAAACCTCAATCTTATCAGCATAATTCCACATACGCCATATCATCCAAATAGAACAAGTTATCACAACAAACTTAATCAATTTAACCCAATTCTAAATACGCAAAACATTAAAACATTCAAAAAATAAATGTTGAATAGATTCCTTGTATTGTTCACAAAGCGTACACATAGAACAAATATGCAGATCTTTATTTTGAACATGTTGATCTGTACGAAGCCGCCCATGAAAAACTTTCCAAAGGACAAGAGTTTTGGAAGGCGGAAGATATGAAGACCAAATAAATTTACTCCAACCACAGGGAACTCCTTAATCTAAGAAAAAAAGTTCTAGCTGATTTAAGAGTGAAACGGCCAGACTCATCTAGAATCCAATTAGGAATATCTTCTTCCGGCCTAACCATGATATGATTAAAAGATGAGGAATCTGTTGTAAAGACAATGGAATATTCCAATCATCACCTGTCCAAAACTGAGAGACGGTATCCGAAATGCTAGCACCATCATATAATCCTACAATATTTGCTAAAGAAGTAGTACTACACCATTTATCATTCCAGAATTTAATAAAAGAACCTGTACCAACAGTGTAGATTAAAACTGCTTAATTACATGCCAAAGAAATGAGGATCTATAAACCATTCGAAACTTGTATTTTAATTTAAGAACCTTGGCTTTCAAGAGCAAAGACCAAGGTTTGTTGTTATAAGCAAAGTGCCAAACAAGCTTAAGAAGATATGCATTATTTTCATGGTGAAGGTTAATAATCTTCAAACCTCCATTCTCTAAGGGAGAACAAATCGATGAGCACATGTCGTAATCAATTCAAACAATAAGTGTTGTAACTATTTTTCAAAACTTAACTAAGAATAATCTATTAACACATTGAATAATCTATTAAAGGCATTAGTATCGGTTTTTTTATCATCTTTTTCTAAACTCTATAAATAGAACACTTGGCCTAGTGTTTTTAAGAATAGCATACACGTTAAAAAGCAAATTGAATTGAGTTTTTCTAAGGAATTTGGATACTCTTAATTATGCTAACAAGATTTAAAAGATAAAGGTTGTGTTGTCTAAGATTTAATCTTGTTGATTCCTTATATTGTGACACTTTGGTATATTCTTTGTTTGTCTTTTGTTTGCTGGTGTGTGATAATGCATATCCTCTTATTTGTTAGGAGTTGATTATTTATGTCTACATGGTTAAAATTTATGAACAGTTTAATTGATTACCTATAATTTTAATAGATTAAAGTTACCCATTTTGAGTTTTTATAATTGATTAAGATGACTATATTCTTTACATTAGTTTGTATTGATTGTTTTGACTATGATTTTAATGGAAAAAAAAACAATAACATTTTGTATGAGTATTATTTATCTTCTAGTTCTCTCTACTCTCTTTCAAAATATATCATTTGAAATGACATCCACATCTCATCCTAAAAGAGAGTCAAAAGATCTACAATCAAGAGAGGAAAGACTCCTACTTTCTCTAGACCTTGAACTTCAATTGAAGGTTGGTTCAGTGAATTGTTTAAGAGTTATTCCCTACAATTCATTTAAAATTCGAGTACACTAGACATGTTCTTTTCTTCCAAAGCTCGAGTTGTGGGGATTATGTACCATCCTACCTCATGTACTTGGTTAATGGTCGATCAAAAGAAACCTCTGATATTTAGGTTGAGGTTGTTCTCAGCTTCAAGCTTTTCACCTTTAAGGCTTGAGCCAAACAAGTTGTGTACCACCAGTCTCATGAACACAATTTTAAACCAATAATCAAAAGTCATAAGTAAATTTAGTTGCTCATAAGCCTTAATCTAATGTCATCTACCTTCATATGGTAGAATTTGATTTTTAAATTGATAACAGAAAATAATCCTACCAGTAACAACTATATGAGAATGACAACACCTAAAAGGAAATCACACTTCCATGATATTAATTTAGGACAATAAATCATAATTGACATAACCTTATTCAACCATTTCCACTTTCCAAACAAAGAAAATTTAAAGTTAATAATCTTTTACATTTATAAATAATCTTAAACTCTCTTAAAAGGGGTAAGAGAAAACATAAGACATTGAATATTTGTGGCTTAAAAATCTTTAGACAACAAAACTATTAACTAATCAAGTGTGTTGAAAAAAACATATTAAAATGTGGTCCATAGAAGAGTGGTATTGCATTATTGCTTCACAAGGGATGGTGTCTTGAAATAATGTTGAGAAAAAACAAAAAAACATAGCTAACTACAGCATCTAATCAATCACTTACTTAGTAATCACATTTATTTTTCTGGTCCTGTGAGGGATGGATCTACCGTGAGAATAAGTTGTAGCAAAAGTCTCACCGACAAGTTTAAGGACAGTTTTTAAACTTTTCCTTTTAATTTATTTAAGGCCACGCACCTGTCTTTCCTTCACATGTTCCTCTCACTGTCGGTATCTTTCGTCATTCCCATTATATCCTTAAATAGGGTTCAAGAATTACCCAAGTAGTTTTCAAATTTAAGTGCCACATTAAAAAACAACATCTGGTTTGAAAATTTAACAATTAAAATTACAATAAAACAAATGTATTTGACTGTTAAATGATAAAATTAGTAATTTTTGTTTAAATATTTTTTAATTAACAGGTATAATTTTGCACTTAGTCAACAAAGCCTACTGTAAATAAAAAAAGATACTACCTAACTCTCTCAATAAATTAACCTTGTTGGTTCAATAAAATAACTGTCATCAAAGGGCAAAATTGGTATTTGGTGATGGCTGTTTTTATCAGATCTTCCCAATAGTTTGGTTACAGTTATACAATAAAGACAGTGATTACATGAAGTATCATGACAGACTCAGTTCATTTGGAAACCAAAGCTTCTGCTTTGTGATGGAACTAGAGAGCTGAGAGGTCTAAACTTCTGTTTGCTCTCTCTCCATTTTTGGTGCAGATCTTGAACTTGAGCAACATTGTCATATAAAATCTGCACCAAGAAATGGAACACACCATGCTATCTGCCATTGGATCTGTTGTCCCTCGTGCTGCCTTTGCAGTCTTTCTCCTGCTGCTGTCTTTTTTTTCCTCATTCACTTCTACAGGTATTGGCTTCCTCTTATTGTTTACATGGAGCTCAAATTTGGTTCCTACATGTACATTGATGATTTGCTTTCTGGTTCTATTTCTATTTGAGTTACTGAGTTCCTATTTTCCATTTTCTCAAAAGTTTGGCTCTTTTGGTAGAATTGTGATTGAGGAAAATGAAGGGCATTTGGTTACATTGATCTGTATATTAGTTGACTGGTCCTTGCAGTCAATTTGGATTCTCACTTCTTTGTGTCGGTTCATAGTCTTTTGTTTGGCACTTTAACTGATCAAAGAAATTGCAAGATGGAATCAATGTATTTCCTTTTGAATGCATCTTCTTTTAAATTTTAAGCACTTAGATGTTGCATATTAGTGATCTGGTGTCTACTAATAGAACTATAGTTTAGTACAGTTACACCCATCTGATTACTAATTTAGATGAGTTCACAGTGATTTTTTTTGTGATTATATGGATTTGATAATAAATCTCTACAAAAAATTTTGATGAGAGAAAACGAAAATAAAGAAAGGTATAGGCTCTTAAACCCTTACTGTTTCTTTATTGAACTTGGAGAAAGTGTGAGGTTGCTCATGGATACAAATTACACTTTTATCTATTTTTTGTTTTAGTGTTTTACTATATCAGTTTAATTTACAATTCATCAATATTTCTTGCTTGTTCATTTACAGAAGCCTATGATCCGCTTGATCCAACTGGCAATATAACAATCAAATGGGATGTCATTAGCTGGACTGCAGATGGCTATGTTGTAAGTGACCACAGATTTTTGAATGTAAATTAAGTACTCAATATGACTCGTACCTTGGAAATTTTTCTAAAATCAATGAGAACTATCTAAGACTAGACTTATTTGTAGCTTGATGGATCTTCTGAATTGCACATACTTTGTTTGAACAGGACTTAAAAGTTTGTCTGAGTGGGTAAATTTTACTATGGTTAATTGGTTATTACTCTTTTAACATTTTGTATTCACCATTAACTACACTGAAATCATGAATGACTTCACATGTCAAAGAATCAGCAACCATTTTTTTAATTTGATTGTGAATACAAAAAATATAGGCTTCTATGATCTGTTTCTGCTTCTTAAAAGAAGTTGAACCTTCTTGTATGGCTTGAGCAGGCTGTTGTTACAATGTACAACTTTCAACAATATCGCCACATTCAGGCCCCTGGATGGTCATTAGGGTGGACCTGGGCTAAAAAAGAAGTAATTTGGAGCATGATGGGAAGCCAAACCACAGAGCAAGGGGACTGTTCAAAGTTCAAAGCAGGTATTCCTCATTGTTGTAAGAAGGACCCAACAGTGGTGGATTTACTGCCAGGGACTCCTTACAACCAGCAGATTGCAAATTGTTGCAAAGGGGGTGTCCTAAATTCATGGGGTCAGGACCCCGGTAGTGCTGTAAGTTCTTTCCAGATTAGTGTTGGTTCTTCTGGAACGACAAACAAAACGGTCAAAATGCCTAAAAATTTTACCCTCAAAGCACCAGGACCTGGCTACACTTGTGGTCCTGCAAAGATTGTGAAACCAACTACATTTATTACCAATGACAAGAGGAGAACCACCCAGGCCATGAGTAAGTTAGTTGAAAATTGCATTGAATTAATCAAAATCCTTTTTATATACGTTTGACTTTTCTAAACTTTCTTCATAAAGCCAGCATCTAGATAAAAGAATTGAAGTTCCTTTTGAACTTTCATTATTATTTTAGTCACGGAAGTTCATTCTATCCATGTTTTTCACTTTCAACGTTTCATTTTCAATTTTTCATGCTAGCATCATTGCTTCTGTAAATGTAATGGATATTATTTTTGTGAAAGAAATAATTGGTAGTGATGTACTAAATAATAAGTTATGCTTTGTACATTGTTCAGAAGAGTTCAGAGTATGAAATCCAAATTCTTACTTCGCTTCAACTAAACTTGCATACTTTGTGGCAGTGACTTGGAATATTACCTGCACTTATTCTCAATTCCTGGCTCAGAAGACACCAAGTTGTTGTGTTTCCCTCTCATCCTTCTATAATGATACAGTAGTAAACTGCCCAACCTGCACCTGTGGCTGCCAAAACAAAACAGATCCTGGCAGCTGTGTAGCGTAAGTCTACAATTTATCTATTCCTATATATCTGAAACCTTCCTTTTTTGTGTCTAGCAGTTCTTCAAAGTATTTTCTGAGTAAATTTTTTCATCATTTCCCATTCTTATGATTTATTTTTCTGCTTGTATTACAGTCCAAATTCACCACATTTAGCTTCGGTTGTATCATCATCAGGCAAAGGTGCAAGCACACCTCTAGTTCAGTGTACCAGCCACATGTGTCCTATTCGAGTACATTGGCATGTGAAGGTCAATTACAAAGAGTACTGGAGGGTCAAGATCACAATTACTAATTTCAATTACAGAATGAACTATTCACAGTGGAACCTTGTTGTGCAGCATCCCAATTTAGATAATATTACCCAGCTCTTCAGTTTTCAGTACAAGTCACTTACACCCTATGAGGGCTTGAGTAAGTTCTCTCTTTCATAGCCATATTTCAAGATGATCTTGTGAAGAAAACATCCCAGTCTTATGTTATTGATTTGGGATATGTTTTTTCAGATGATACAAGTATGCTTTGGGGAATCAAGTTCTACAATGATTTTCTTTCTTCAGCTGAAACTCTTGGTAACGTTCAATCAGAAATCTTACTTAGAAAAGACAAATCAACCTTCACATTTGATAAGGGATGGGCTTTCCCGAGAAGGATTTATTTCAACGGGGATAACTGTGTTATGCCTCCTCCAGATGCCTACCCTTGGCTGCCAAATGCAAGTTCTAAACTAGTTTTCTCTTTACTAAGTACACTCATAGCCATTTTAGCTTGTTTGTTAAGTGTTATTTAATCAATCATAGAGAATATAGAGATACCACCTACTCTTTTGGAGTATTATATCTCTGTCTTCTGCACCAGCTTGTTAAAAGATAAAGTCATCCCCATTGTCAAAACTGCATAGAAGCTGCTACCAAGGCAATAAAAAGTATAACAGATGCATAAATGCTTGCCGCAAGAATTCTGTCCTTTATTCACCTTGGGGATTGCATTTTACCCCGTATAAGTTACACATCTTTTTAGCTTTTGAGTTGTATAATTATTGTAAGTTACTTGCTTGGATGATAATTATTTTTTCAGATTATAGAATATCCAATTTATTAGTGTTGAGATGATGATTCAAGACGAAATTATAGGTATCACTTCTTCCGTTTCTGAAGTCATTTGTTATATATTCATTTTCACATTTTTACAATCCCAAAACCTATGCAGATGGAGTTATATTGAATGTAAAAAGTACTATGCAGAAAGGGTTGATAGTATATACCTGTAGGACCCAAATCACCTGTCTCGTTTGTTTGTTCTCATCTTACACTTTCTAATTTTAGAATGACTAACAACCCGAAGATAAAATGTTACCTTATGAGTGAATATATTCATTTGATACGTGTAAGAGTTCATAAGAAATTCCATTTGGCATATCTTCCAGCTAACTCATCTCTCTAAGCTGTAAGCTTTAAACTAATAGGAGCCTCTCTTATACCTCAAAAAAGTGTTACAACCAAATGCAAAAATAATGTAAAAACCACATAGGCTGCCATCAATTTAATAGTTGTTGGTGGTTTGTGGGCAGAGTTTGGCAACATAGGATATGAATCAGGAGGTGGCAGCATGCATTCATCACCATTAAAGTAGACCCTCCTAGGAAATGCCCATCCTTGCTTGAGAGTAAATGTGTTCTTGTCCTTCTTCATGAGCACCTCAGACTGGACATTCCCTTTAGGCCCAGCTTCCATCAACAGATCATTGTAATATTTCAAACCATAGAACATGCCTGTATCATCTGCATATACAAATCAGCAAGCAGAGTATTAAGGAAACCTCTTCTAAAGCACTAACACAGAAAAGACTCAACCATTTGGTGTCCATCTCTAAGAACTCACTTATGGATTCATAGGGAAGAAGTGGCATGTATTCAAAGCTATAGACTTGGGTTACATTATTGAGATTGGGGTGCTGCACAACAAGAGACCAATCAGTGAAATTCAACCGATAGTTGAAGTTGATAATGGCAATCTTGACACGCCAATAGTCCTCATAGTTGTCTTTCAAATGCCAGTGCACCCGGACATGACACAGGTGGTGTGTGCATTGCAGCAATGGTTTCGGTGTGATGTCTGATTTTCGGTGAGGTGATGTGACATTCTCTTTCAGGATCTTCGAGTCTCTCCTGCAGGCCCATCATAGTAAGATGTAAAAATTGTATGCCATTACTAATTAGAAGGAGAAAAGACTAAAGTAAGATCACAAGGGTGGCTTACGTGACACAGGTATCGTTATTCTGGCAACCACAAGCACAAGGTGGACAACCTGTGATTTTGTCGCTGTAGAAAGATGACAAAGAAACACAACAGCTTGGGTTCTTGGTGGCAAGAAACTGTGAATAAGTGCATGTCACATTCCAAGACACTGCATAGAAAACCATAAGATAGAAGCATTAAACAATTTTAATTAGAATGCAATATGTGTGTAAAGCATTTTTACTAGTCAACAAATCATATAAGATTGTTAACTTTTGAAGACTTTAATGTCATATATGCACTGATTTGGTTGAGTGTAAATTTTTTTACGCTAACCGTGTATGAAAATTAAACTCATTGTTAATACTAGCAATGCATCAGTAATCACAGAGATACAGTGAATGAAGGGAACTAGTAATGTAGGCACATACTCAATGCCTGCATTTTTCTCCTACGATCATCTGTGAGGATTGCAGTGGATGGAACAACCTTAGCAGGGCCACATGAATATCCTGGTCCAGGTCCCAGCAATTTGAAGTTCTTAGGCAATTTGACTGTCTTGTTGGAGGTGCCAGAGAGCCCCACACCTATCTGAAATGAGGAGACTGCACCTGAAGGGTTTTGCCCCCAAGATGTAAGCACACCACCCCTGCAGCAGTTGGTGAACTGCATGTTGAAAGGAGCTCCAGGTAGCAAGTCAACCACTTGAGGGTTCCTCTTGCAGCTATGAGGAATCTTCAACTTGAACTTGGCACAGTCTCCTTGCTCTGTGGCTTGAGCCCCCACCACGGCCCAGATTATTTCCTTCTTTGCCCATGTCCACCCCAGAGTCCACCCAGGATTCATAATATTTCGGTACAGTTGGAAATTAAACAATGTCACAGTGGCCTACCAAAATTTAACATAACTAATCAGTTTGTGTATAACTTGAGCATTCTTTTGGAGACCTTTTGATATGCATAAATATAGAATCCATGCATATTATGAATAGAATGATCAGAAGTTACCAAATATCCATCTGATGTCCAGGACATGATATCCCATCTTATAGTCACGTTCCCAGTTGGATCCAATGCATCAAATGATTCTACACTCACAACAAGATAAAAAACTTATAATGAATCCCTGAGCAAAAATATAAACTATATTTAAACTCTAACTTATGAGTTTTTTTGGAACATATAGTTGTGTAATTTACCTGCTGGAGATATTAGAACGAAGCATAGAGCAATTAAGGCAACCAACTTGAAGCATCCAAATGTGTCCTTTTGCTGCTTTTTACCACTATCATATTCCATGCCTGAAGATGAAGTTCACAGAATCACTAGTTCTAGTGTGGCACACAACTTGCAAGAAGTGCTGATGTACTAGTGCATTTATAACAACATATGAATATGTTATCACCTAGTAGTTGTTAGGTCCATGTGATATCACATTCAAAAGAAATGTTATGTCTGCATCTCTCTTTTCAATTGCTTGCATGCAAGCAGCTATCCTCAATATGTTGTTGGCGTGTTTAAACATAGCCAATTTTCTGTTTTCCTAAGGATACATCAGGGGTTAGCCAGTTTTCACTTACTTTTCATTCTTTAAACGACTTGCTTCAAATTGAGTAATGATTTATGGCTAGGGATCTTTTAAGTCTTTGTTTATTCTTTGGGATTATTAACTCTTCTGGTAAGAGGAGCATGTTATGAGAATAACTGCTACTGAACAATTGATTATTTTTCTACTGTCACGTTTTCCTTCTTTCCTCCTCCTCCTCTTCTTACGTTCAGCTTTCGGTCTAGAGTGCATGTGTAAAAGGTTTCCAATATTCAAGTGAGTATTCAATATTCGGTATAATTAAATGTTGTTATAATAACGTACGTTCGTTTTGGTTATTGTGCCTGTTTATAGTATGAGTTCTTTTATTGGACCTAAATTAAAGCGCGTGTCACAATTAAAGTTCACATTACCTAATTTATATAATTAAAGTTCACATTACCTAATTTATATAACGTTAATATGCGTTTTAATTAATTTGTTCTATCTCCTTATCTCAGTACCGGATACCAATATGTCATGGGACCATTCGGTCCCTAGGAGTACATTAACCATTACATCTTAAAATAGTTATTTATCTGGATGTAGTTTGTGTTTGGGGCTAAACATCAACATCTATCAATATAAGTTGTTCATGTTTACAGAACAAATAGCTAAATCGTCTGTTTTCACCGTTGATATGCCTTGGGGAATATGGTACTAAGTTACCATCTTGGGATTGATTGAAAACAAATATAATGTGCCCAACAGAACCAGATCCTGGTACTAGCCATAAAATGGTACAATACAACACATTTAAAATCAATTGATACATTGAACAAATCCAATGTAGCCCATCGGTCTCAATTGAAGTTATTGGGCCTTAGTCTTCAAACCTGATTATCTATCACTCAATTAAAAAATAAAATGAAATGAAGTTATTTTTGTAAACTAATTGTTAATTGATTCTTGATTACGTGGTTTGGAATTTATTTTTTTTTGAGTCACAAAGAGTTAAAGCTCTAGGAGGTTGAATATTCTAAATTTAAAAACCGAAAATTTAAAAGCAAACCAAAAGTAAATTATAACTCAAATTACAACTCCTAGCATAAAGTGTTTATATTTGACTTTCATACAAATACTGGGGTGGAGGAAAATATGAAAGAAGAAAAAAAATAATATAATAGGATTTTTTTATTTATTAATTTGGTTGAGTAAAAATAGTAATATTTTATTGTAAAGATATTTCGTTTCTATAAGAGTGATATGTAAATATATATATATATATATATATATATATATATATATATATATATATATATATTTAGTGAGGGTAAAATATATATATATTATGCGCGCTTTTTGCTCGTGTGTATATGCACAAACATACTCTATATATAGACTTTTATATTTTTTATTTTTGAGAGATATATATATATATATATATATATATATATATATATATATATATATATATATATATAT
>Ga0123342_1003772_pt1 | contig 23877 bp, 22 predicted proteins | sample Turbeawhitnodule_FD_89960 | JGI IMG/M metagenome (GOLD analysis project Ga0123342, IMG submission 89960) | Root nodule microbial communities of legume samples collected from Mexico - Turtle bean Mexico white nodule | ecosystem: Host-associated > Plants > Roots > Nodule | place: Mexico: Nepantla... | reverse complement strand
CTGCGCCCTTTAAGAACCTGTTTTTTCGCCCCCGCATAGCTTTTTTTTTTTTTTTCTTTCGCTTCATCTCTCTGTAACTTTATTATTACTCAATTAATGTATCCTTTTTCTGTAAATCTCTCGCAGACATATACCAATCCTTTGCAGAATAATCCTGCTTACTCAGTTGTCAAGTAAGTTTCATATATATCTATGTGAATATATATGTTCTTTCTTCTTCTTATTTTTTGCCTTTTTATTATGCTTTTTACGCTCACTTTGTCTCATAATTTTAATTTACTTGCCACTTCTCAGACAGTACTTCGTTCACGTTGATGATAGTGTTCCGCAGAAGGTTAGATTTTATTAATATTTTTTTTTTCTTCTCGTTCTCTCTGAAGAACTTTTTTGTATTATTTTATCATGCATTAACCAGACGTGCTCCGAACATAATATAGAAATCGGAATTTAGATTTCTCGGGAATCTTGTACTAATAATAAATTAAACCTATGTCGTTATGAGTATACGTATATTTCAAGAATTCACGATTTCTCCGAATATGGAACATCATCGTATCCTAGTTATTGACAGGAAGAAAAAAAGTAACCATATGGAATGGACATTAATATGTATTACTGAAATTGAATTTATTCTGTCAATCTTGTAATAGAGTTGGACTGGTTTAGATTGAATTGGAAAACGATAGCACGAGTTTCTGATAGGTTCTGGTACAAGTTGGTTGTTGCAATTTAACAACTAGTGCATTACTTTATCTAATTTTTCTTTTTAATTACATGACAGATAATAGCTAATAAAGATAGTCCAAGAGGGATACATTTTCGGCGTGCAGGACCTCGTCAAAGAGTATGTGTTGGTGTGTTTGGCTTTATCTTTGGAGTGCCATTTTTGTGTTTATGACCGTATGATGGTGGATTTTCAGGTGTATTTCGAAGCAGATGATGTTCAGGCTGCAATTGTGACATGTGGTGGTCTTTGTCCTGGGCTAAACACCGTGATTAGGGAAATAGTATGTGCATTATATCACATGTATGGTGTGAAGAAAGTTTTGGGAATCAATGTAAGTGGATCCTACGGACTAATCATTTTAATGATTTTCCAAACAAACTCCTTTTCTAATGTTGATTGGAAAGGCAACGAGTGTAAATTCAAACGCAATCCTGTACTCTGATAAAACAAATTTATAGTAATTCTAAGCTTGATTTTCATTTTGTCTCGTTAACTAAAGTATACTGTGATTTGAAGGGAGGATACAAGGGTTTCTATGCTCACAATACTATATCTCTAACCCCTAAAAGCGTGAATGATATACATAAGCGTGGGGGAACTATCCTTGGTTCATCAAGAGGTGGACATGACACCACTAAAATAGTTGACAGTATTCAAGATAGGGGAATTAATCAGGTATATGTTTCTCATTCTCTCTATTACAGCATATAACTTCACTTTGAATGTAGTAATATCAGTCCAATAATTCGAGCAATTTCAGGTTTTTATAATTGGAGGAGATGGTACTCAGAGGGGTGCAGATAGGATTTTTGAGGTATATATAACTTCAATAATGAAGATAACTGAGCTTCCTACACAAAACAAACACTTCAATGTTGAAATTTGACATCTGTGATTATGAAATTGATTTCATGAAAGTAGCAATTTATTAACAACCATCTTGATTATCCGTGCAGGAAATTAGAAGGCGACGTCTGAAAGTTGCAGTAGTAGGAATCCCGAAAACCATAGATAATGACATCCCGGTATATATCTTTTTGCCCACCTTTCTATTCCATATGGTGGATAGCAGCTCTTCCAGTTATTGCTCAGAATCCATAAGCATCATTAACTTGTAAAATGGTTTTATGTTGTCTCTTGCTGAATAGGTTATTGATAAGTCCTTCGGCTTTGACACAGCTGTGGAGGAGGCTCAACGTGCTATAAATGCAGCACATGTTGAGGCTGAGAGTGGTGAAAATGGCATAGGTGTTGTCAAGCTTATGGGCCGGTATAGCGGTAAGATTCTTGTAGAATGGCATAGGACATTATAGACCATGTAAATTCTTTTCTTGATGTAATTATCAAATCTAACTTCCCTTCATATATGCTTTATTGTGGATTGATGGTGCAGGGTTTATTGCAATGTATGCTACTCTGGCCAGTAGGGATGTAGACTGTTGCTTAATTCCAGAGTCACCCTTTCACCTTGAAGGTCCAGGTGGACTTTTTGAGTTTGCAGAGAGAAGACTGAAAGAAAATGGCCACATGGTTATTGTGATTGCTGAAGGGGCAGGACAGGAACTTGTTTCTGAGAGCATCCAATCCATGCACAAGCAGGATGCTTCCGGCAACAAACTTCTTCAAGATGTCGGCCTATGGATATCCCAAAAGATAAAGGTGTGGATTTGTGACTTTTGACTGCGTTATCCTCTTGATTTTTCTTTATTTCAGACTTTGGTTTGGCTTAGCATGTTTGAAACAAAGTTCAGTGTCCACTTTATGAATTTAAAATGTTGTCCATTGTTTCTGGTTTTCAATTTTATGATTTCTTCATGAAACCTTGGAGAACTTGTTCCAAAGAATTATTCCCATTTGCACTTGGTTTATGAGAATCTAAAAAAGTGACAGTCTTGAAGGACTCGTGGTGGACACATGATCGCTGAAGGATTTGTGCTGTGACAAAAACATGCTTTACTTTCTCATAGACAATTATTTTATAATTGAAGAAAAATTATTCATGAAGATGTTCTCTACCGCTTATGTTAAGCATGTTGATTGTTTGATCTTGCAGGAACATTTTTCCAGGCAGAAGACAATGAACATAAATCTGAAATATATAGGTATGCAAACATAAAAACTAAATAGCTATGTGGATGTGTATATGCATGTGTGGTTAATACCAAACATTGCACTATTTTAACTGTATTGCAGATCCAACGTATATGATCCGAGCTGTTCCAAGCAATGCTTCTGACAACGTGTACTGCACACTTCTCGCTCAAAGTGCTGTTCATGGAGCCATGGCCGGTTACACTGGCTTTACCAGTGGGCTTGTCAATGGAAGACAAACGTACATACCCTTTTATGTGAGTTCTGCTTCTGCAGCATATATATGATTATTTTGTTGGAACTTGATGAGTTTTGAAGTTATGCTTAGGTGAATTAACTTGTAATGCAGAGAATCATCGAGGGCCAAAACAAAGTTGTGATAACTGATAGAATGTGGGCTAGGCTTTTGTCTTCAACAAATCAACCCAGCTTTACGATTGCCAAGACTATCAGTGAAGAAAAGAGGGAAGATGAAGCAACCGGGGAGCAGTAATTTCATTCAGAAAAACAGCAACATTTTTCACCTTCCTATGTACATTATGTTACTATATTCGTTTTATCTTTCATGTCTTTCATTGTAAGTAGTGTGTATCTTTGAGCTATCTTTTTCCCCTTCCATGTCCAAAAGATGGCTGTGGAAAGCTCCAAGATATTCATCTTATTATTCTTCTATTATACATTGTAATTAATTAGTATATAATTGAGTATCTCTTTCTTATTATTATGCATTGTAAGCTTGTACTAATTAGATTACTTAAAAGCTTTTTTTATTTATTTTAATTCTGGAAACGAATTTTCATAACTCTTTGATTTAGAGACTAGTGTAGCTTGCGCTACTGTAATTAGAGTTAACTTTGACTTTTCACATATAATACAAATCAAATAAAAATTACCCATTACATGAATAATTCCTGTAACGAATAAGTGCAAGATGTCAAATCATTACACCTATTAATTGGATTTATTTTATTTTCTAGGTGTTTTCGTAGGAATTTTACTTCAAAGAACTTTAAATGAATGGATTTATATCCTAAGTCCGAACGAATGTGTTGGTTATTTTCACAACTAGTTCATATACGCGTACGTTGAATGCTTCAACGTTGAATCGCTGAACATGCAGTGCATCTATCAACTGGGTTGAAAAGGGACTCAATGGTCTCTATTTTATAATTATTTTGGTGGGTGGTGTGGACTAAGAGTATATTTGACCTATGGTCAAAGGTATGGGACTTCTAGATATTAGAAACCGTGTAAACTGATAACAAATACAGAAACCAACTTCCACAAGAATTGAATGCATGTTCATAGTTCAACTATATGAATCATCATTATCAAGACGTTCTAGACTGAGTTTTCTTTACATCATTACCTTTGTTTTTTTCTATCAAAGTTAATTGTTTTTTATTAAACTAAATATATTTTCGTTTCTACATTTTTATGCAAAATTTTATTTTTAATCTAAATTTTAGATCTCTTGAATATTTGTAGTAAATAAATTATTGAAATAACTTTCATAGATGTTCTAGTCAAGATGGTCTCTTAACCAAAGTATGTAGTTAGGTAGGTTAAATTCTGTGGAACTCTACTTGCAAAAGATACTTCGATGTTCAAGTCAGTAAGAGCTAAGAGCATAAAATATATGGGTTGGAAGTACTCCCTATTTTGTGTATTAGATGATCCTTTCTGTAAAGCGTAATCTGGTATATATAAATCGAGTTGTAATCTGCCTCTGGTCATGATTTTGTCTTAATTGAGTAATTAAAGCTAATTGATCGAGATCCCTTGAGTTGTACTCCCTCATAAAGTTAGATACACAAATCAGAAAACAACCCATAAATGACCAATCATCGGGCCACGCCCATGACCTTACATGCCCCCAGTCTTAGGCATAGGCCAATAAAACTATGATGAGTTGAAAGTAGGAAGATAAGTCATTTGTTATATTCCATCGGGTTAGATCCATCAATTTACAATAAATTGTATTATAATATAAGAAAAAAATATTTTTAACCCTTTTTCATTTTAACTATTGCTATATTTTTCTCTCAAATCACTTTTCTTCTTTTAGTGTCTCAATTGAATTCGTAAGCTTGTTCATATCATCTCTCTCATCCTAGATAGCTCTAGGCCTTTGTTCGAGACTTAAGAAATCAATTTCCTTAACTTCCAATGATTTTTTTTTTTTGGCACGTTTCGATTATATTTAATAGCTTAAAATCAATTTCATTCACTTAACCGAACAAGCCTTTAGTAAAATGTGAAATTCAGATTTTGCAAAACTAAGTAGACCAGTCAAAAAAGAAAACCATTAATAATATTTTCTTACCTTTTTAATTAAGTTATTTTTCTCTCATAAATTTTCAACCGAAAGGATGTTGTTCTAGTCAAGGTAGAGAAAATAGGCTTATTAAGAGGATTTACGTTTACCTAATTTCATCCTCAATTAGACAAGTGGTAACTTGAATATGAGGCTTTTAATCGAGTCAAAGTTCGATTTTATGTTAGTTGACCTACTTCTTAACATTAACACAATTTTTTCGTTGCAAACATTCAAACTAACTCCTATAATTTAGTAATTTTTTATTTTTTTCTTAACAAAACGTGGTTGGAAAAAAAGTTTAACTTTTTTCAATTTAGACTACCATGTTTCATGAGAAATATTCTTATTTGAATTAAAAATGTGTTAATTCTGATAACTAAAAAGGTTTTTTTGACACTCGTTATTTTTTTAAACTCTCTGACATGTAGTACTGACATGAACACTAATACGACATAGATACAAACATGAAGAAGATACGTATAATCTCTAAAATGTAAGATACGGGAATACAAATCTATATATTATATAATTATGAATTATATAAATTAACAAAAATTATGTGCACAAGTATGTCTCAATTTTTTTTACAGCAGAAAGATGTTTTTTATGACTAATTCAAAATGATTTGTTTCTTATTTTTGTAATTATAATAAAAATTTATACAATAAGTTTGAGTTTTCAGAAAATTAATGTATTTCTCATTTTTAGAATTGTGTTATAACAGTACTGGAATTGTCTCAAACAAATATTTTTTGAATTGAAAGCTTATCGATATATATCCTACGAGTGTTAGTGTCTGACATGTGTGTTCGACACAGGCACATCATTTAAGAGAGACGTGTCCGAACCTCATAGAGTGAGACTGATGTAAAAAAAAGTAATTTAACAAATATTACATAAACTTTGAAATATTATTAATTGTTAAATGAGTGTGTGTGAAGAGATAGCATCAAGTGACCTTCTCATAACTTTTTTATTGTACATAAAATTATAACTAAAGATTTTGATTAAATAAAATCAATTATCTAGTTAAGTTTCTTGACCAACTACAATTGATTTAGGAAAAGTAGAATATGAAATCTTAAATATAAATTTTGTTATGGTTATTGTAGACCAAAATTCAAGTTGTAAAACAATTTTTTCAGATAAATTTACGTCATGTATTTATAATATATTATTAAAAAATAATAAATAAATGCTATACATAGAGATTAATTACTTGACCAATGTCTTTATTAGGATAAAATTATTATATTTAAATTACTTTCTGAATTGAAGTTGAAGCATGTATTAATATTGTCACAAAAAAAAAGAGAGAAAGATTAATGCATTAGGTGAGTCTGTTCGTGAAGGATCGATCGAATGGGAATCAGATTCGTGTTAATGGTGAACAAGCAAGGACAGACTCGTCTTGCACAGTATTATGAGTACCTCACTCTCGAAGAAAGACGAACCCTAGAAGGCGAAATTGTTCGCAAATGCCTCGCCCGTAGTGATTACCAGGCATGTTTATGTGTTTCTTTCTCTCTTTTCTGCGTTTTCATTGATCATAACATCACATGTAACTAACTAAAGAGTAATGTAACAAGATGACAATTCCTGTTACAATTTTCTTAGTTTTTAGAATTGCTTCAATTGGCAATGTAATGGATGTCAATTAACCACAAATCATGTTTGCATTACTGTATGTATTATTTATTCTGATTAGTTACTTCCAATGGTGGCTTAGCTTAATTTTGATATATTAATGTAAAGATTTTGATTTATTGATTGATTATTGTTGTTGTTCACTGGTAATTGATTTACGTAGTTGTAGCTGATGCATTTTCGTTATGGACAGTGTTCATTTGTTGAGCATCGCAACTATAAAATTGTGTATAGACGCTATGCATCTCTGTTTTTCCTGGTTGGAGTCGATAATGACGAGGTAAATCAAATTATTTATTAGTGTTTCTCATTCTGAATTGATTTAAACAAGGTTAAAGAAGTGCTTTCCTCACAAGTGCTCGTGGCTTCAACAAAGTTAAAACGTATAACAATTTTGGGGGATAAATATTATATCATTTGAAACCTGCTTCTACTAGATTGTTTTTTCTACCTTGGGTGGATAATTTTGCAGAACGAGCTTGCTATTTTGGAGTTTATACATCTTTTGGTCGAAACCATGGATCGACACTTTGGCAATGTGGTAAGTACCGCTGTGATTGCAGTTTTATGTTTTTCTCTCCCTGCCATACTTTCCAAATGTATTTTCTTCATTCCTTTTCCTGATTTTAGCTTCCACATTTCATGGCTGCACTTAAATTTGCAGTGTGAGCTAGATATCATGTTTCATTTAGAAAAGGTTCATTTTATGTTGGAGGAAATGGTCATGAATGGTTGCATTGTGGAGACAAGCAAATCAAATATCCTGACTCCAATTCAACTTGTGGATAAAAGTTCGTAAGAGAAACAAAAGAAGCACTTCTGGTAATTTTTTATTTTTTTATATTAATATTGGTTCTCTCTGCAATTATTTTACGTGTACAATAAAGTGAATTACAACAGTTAATCTCCAATCTTTTTTATTATAAAAATAGCAAAGGTTTTCTTTCATTTTAGTTTTTCTCCCTTCTTGATTGTATTGGATCGAGCATTGATTATGTGCCCAAAGGGTCAAAAACACTTTCATGGTACTTAGTGTAATCAATTCTCCTAATAGCATAAGCAATAAATCTCATCATCGATCCTTAAAGACCTGTTCGACCAGTTGATCTGTAACACGTGGTTATCTAAGAAATACGCCAACTTGAGGTCAAAGAAGCCAATCCCTTGATACTGCGGTTCAACACTTCACTTTTATTTTATATATTGAAGATTTCGTGGAAACTACGTTTTAGTTGAAATTATAAATGTCACAGAAGGTTTTTTTTTCTGCTTTTTGGGATGGCTATTTCCTAAGGTAGCACAATGATCAATTCAGAAGTTGCTTCTTGCTTATGCTGGTCGAAAGTCGGATCAAACTGTTTTCCTGTTACCTGTCTTTCTCTAGTGATGCCTACTAAATGTTATATCACTAAGCATAAGGGATAGAGGAAGAAATACTTGTATTTGCAGTTTAAGTTTCATATGTTTATACAAGATAAATTCAAGCTTGAACTTTTACTCGTTTTACTAAATAAATCAACCTCGAACAAATGGTTTGCCTCAATTATTATACATATTTATGTGATGTGTAAAGTAGCCAGACTTCTTTTTGCAGTCTGTTCATATCATTTATCATAATACATATATACATACACATACATATATATATATATATATATATATATAGAGAGAGAGAGAGAGAGAGAGACATTTGGAGTTTGCTTGACCCAAAACAAAATGTGCATGTGTATTTGATTATTTATATTCCCTCATGACTGCAAAATGTTTTCCACAAGGTTGTGACATTTTTGTATATAGAGAATACTTTATGTAAATCATGATGAATTGTATTTTTAAAGACTATGCTAACCACATATCATCTGTCATTCTCACCCTGTACTTATGTGATCATATTTTAAAAGAGGTGTTAGAAATACACTTTTTGTATTAGTAAATTTGTAAACATTAAGAAACTTGATAGATCTTAACTGATTTGGAAAAGCGTCTTTGATGTGGATGATGCACAACGATAGTGACTCTTGCTCTATGCTGCGATTATGTTTCCTTGTTTCTCCTCATCTCCGCTTATCCTAATAAACTGCTTTTGTAGGCGGGATTGTCCATAAACTTGTTTGCGAGCTAGAATGTTAATCTACAATACCATCTGTAAATTTCCACAGCCTGTGTATAACTAAAATGTGATAACAAAGATAAAAAAAATCAGTCAGTATACGTCAGATGCATATTTTGACAGAATCGCCAACCTTTACAGAAGGGCTGAGCCTTGAATTCTTATCTCAATTGGACAACTATAGTAAACAAACAATATAATCAACCCACTCCACACGGCACATTTTACTGAACCTTCCCCTAACGTTTATAAACTTTACACAGTGCCACTTAGTGACTGCTCCCACCCAATTAAACTTTACACTTTAATAAATACAAAAGGAAAGCAAAATAAAGAGATCAAAGGTAAAACTTTCAAGAATTCCAGAATACGTTAGTGTCACTGCTATACAACGAGGGATCTTGTATTTCCTGGTTGGCCACATGACAATCAACAAGGCGCGCTTGAATAATTTTACAGAGGGCCAGACCAGAAGGAAGTATCCACCATTCACTTTCATCCCTGGAATAGCCCACCATAACACATATATGCAAAAGGTTGTCAAATAGTGACATAAAATAAATCTGTGGCATCAATTTTCTATATCTGCTAAATTTATTGTTAATGCAAAGAAGGTAAAAGCTACTTACATACTAAAACTCCAGGATTGAATGGTAGAAAGCTTGTTGTGTGAATGAATTGTATAATGTATAAATCCACAAAAGAAAGCAACTACCTGTTTCAAGATACCCCAATTTATTGTCAAAGATGAAAACAAATACTTGGGAGTCTATTTGATACCACTTTGAAAAATGAAATTGAAATACAACTAAAACTATGTGGTACATCTTAGTACGCAGGTAAACTAAATAATTCAATAATGTCTTGCGTCACATTAAAAATAGTTTGAAACAAGTACAGTTTAGCAGAACTTACAACGTTGACTAGGGACATTAGATTCCACAAAGCATAGAGTCGAGCAAGCCCAGCTGATCGCTTAGGTCCCTGACTAAACAAAGCACTGATTCCAGATGGAAATGGAAACAGGACACCGAGAGGGAGGACAAATAAAACTAAGAAGAAGCTCAACAGCGAAAGTGAGTACATTTGAAGTAAGGTAAGCAACACTAAGATAAAATCTCCCAGCAGAAGGATAGAGATAACCAGACCTACTAGATCCTGCAACAGTATGAGTTAGAAAACGTCCGAGGGATAACATACAGTTGACAAGGAAAATATTTTAATACCTGATGACCAACGGGCTTTGTATTATAAATGATAAAAGCAAACGGATAGTACACAGTTTTCTTCTCTTTAAGTGTTCTTAGGCTTTTAGCATGCAATATCCCACCAGACATCCTTCTAGGCATCATCAGGTGTTCATTGCTTGTCATGCGATGCACGGGGGTTCTGGGACTTGAAAGTAAACTGCACATAACAAAGCATTTCTTAGAAAGTTTCATAAAATTATCAACAAGACAAATAATATGTTACAGCATTACCATGTCTGCTTCTCAGTAATTCTTGAATCGTCATAACCTTCGCATGATGAGGACATGCTTTCATTCTCGGTAGCATATACGACAATTCCAAATTGGCAATATCCAGATGCTGTAGGCTGAAGCCATGCAAGATCAATACGTACCCCATATGTAGCCAACTTAGGGTTAGCATATGCATCAATCCAGCTGATAACAGGGCCAAAAGTTATTTTTAGATGTCCGCGGCGAACCAGGCGTAATTGAGCATTAAGACCGGCCACTAATCGATACCATATAGTTGGTGGAACAGACTAGAGAGCAGAAAAAACATAATAATCAGCCAATAAAATAAACACTCAGGATTTCACAAAAAGGCTAAATTCTATGTTGAGCAAACCTGACTCATGATGCTAGTTAGAATATTATCACTAAGAAGAGAGAAAGGACTCGTGTAACTTCCATCTCCTCCAAAAACTATAGACATAGGAAATCTTTGATAAAGGTGAGGAGGCAGTTCGGGTCTTTTCTCATCCCCGCCAAGAAAGAAGTCCAGATATGCCAGCATCAGATCAGATGTTGCAGCCACCTGTATCATGACAGAGTAACTAACCATTGAATGATTCTAATTTCTAATAAATGAAAATCCCTGCATTTGACAGATATAATAAAGTAAAAACAACAGAAGAATCAAATATGTCCATCAAAGAAAACAAGTTTTAGATCCCCCCAAAACATGCATCAAACAGTAGTTAATTGGAACCATTAGTAGGAGGACAATGACAGTGGGGAGTGTTTTGGTTTTGGAGTGGAATTTGGTAGAGGAAGCTCTGGTCTCTCAAAGACTTGAATACCTAGAAGGCTACAAGAGTTTTGTAATATAACGTATCCACATTCCCCTCATCCCTGATCTTGTATCTCATTGATACAGATCCAGGGGCAGACGGCTTCTGTCTATAAACTCTGATCAAGTTCTATCACCAGGTCAACTAAAGTATAAAGGACACCATGTTTAGCCTACGGATATTTTAAATTACGTGAACATATTGCAAATTAAGTTCACCAGGGCAATAATGAATGACCTGCAACATAAGTTTAGTATGCCAGGACCTCAGAGCCCCAGTTAAGGTAAGGGACAAATTCATAAAATTAAATATGAAGTACCTTCAGCCCTTCATAGAGTGCTCGTGAACGACAAGAACGCAAGCATGCATGATCATACTCCGATCGAACAAATTCTCGAATTTTCTGTAATTTCTTTCTCCGACACCTTTGGAGCCATGACCAAGCAAGGGGGTATGCAATGATGCAAAGGATACTATAAATAGACCCTTCCCACCAGTGATAAGTAGCTAAACTATTAATGTCATCCACAAATCTATTGAAGGCATCTTCATATCTGCAATAAGTGATATACTTAATAGTTAAAAAGCTCAATTTTAATGCATATCGTGAACTAAAAGCCTCTTGCAGGGGGTGTTTGAAACTAAAATACTAAACACATATACACTAAATAAGGATCAGTTATACTTTAATGAAAGAGAGGCATACACAATAGCTTTTACTTGATCTGGAGGACAATGAGGTAGATGCCATGGTTCACTGAATGTATTTGGACCCTGGAAATACAACCGATGCACATGACTCTGAGATTCCTCACTTCTGTTTGTTTCCATTATCTGAAAGAAGACAGAAACACAAAGTTAAACTTTATTGTAACATTGAACTGAGTTCCAAAGGTAGTGAGCGTCAATGAGATTCACAAGGAAGAAGTTGGTTATGGACCTCATTCAGTGATTCCAGAAAAGGAAAAGAGTGATTCAATCGAGTGTCATTTCGAGCAGGTGTAACAGCTGGCAAATCATCCCCAGCTACATATTTTACTCGTGCAACACTGAGAACTATAGCAAGCAGGACAAGAAGGCCTAAGAGTAGAAGACCAAAAAGCCACGGTCCACCAAAAGTGTATACCAACTCTTCAAAAGCTGTATAACAGTTTGGCATGTGATATCTATCAGATAAGCACTCGTATGGACAAGGAGTCTCTGCCACACCACCTTTTGAAAAGGAAATGGGAAATCAAATCAATTGATGTTTATGCAATAAATTTTATCATACTAAAATGAGATTACTAGGAAACCTTCTAACTAAAAGCACACAGGTAAATAAGTTAGCCTTTACACTTCCCTTAAGGTGTGATGAAAGCAAACTTATTATTAAAAATACCTCGAACAGGTATATAAATGGCACGATGTGGAAGCTCATGAGACGGGCAGTCATGACAAAGAGCCCGGTCAGATCCAGTGAGATTTTTATATGTACCAACAGGGCATTCCTGCAACACAGTTAAATGCAAGCAACCAAGACAAAGCAACTGAGAAGTTGATCTTTGAAATTTCATTTCAATTATGAGACAGGAATTGACAGATTTAATGATAAAAAAGTTCTGTGAGTAACAGAAAACAATTACAAAGAACTACAGTTCATGATGTCAAGCCACCTAAGTCTTTAAATCCCATTCCAACTACACAAATAATTACTGAAAATTGCAAAGGATGATTGTTCATGTACCTCACAGAAGATACCATAAAGCCCTCTCGGACAAGCAGTTCCACTGATAGATCCTTTTTTTCCAGGAAGGCCCTGACCACCACCAAATCCTCCTCTGTAATGAGAAATAAAAACTCAACCAAAAGGGTCCAGAAAGATGATACTTTAAGCACATATGAATGCACATGCCCATGACTTACACTAGCCAAAAACAACCCAAAAGAGTTGGAAGGTATGAAAATCAAAGCATAACTTCTAAATTAGAACAGATAATCCTTGCAAGTCAAATTGAGGAGCAACAGCAGACAATGATGTAATTTTATGATTTCAAATTTACAGCCACATCCCCTACCAAAAAGAAAAATCCCAGTTTCTCCTTTGGGTAACATATCCAAGTATACATCAATTTATCTACAGAGAGTAGCATTAGAAAATGACTCCAGTTACAGACCTGTTGGCTTAGTCGAACAAGCCATAAGCCAAAATAAATTGTATTCAATACCACACCCAACAATGATATTCACAACACTAATTCAATAGTCATGAACCTGCTTCTAGCTCTAAGAATCAAATAATGCATGAACTAGGGCAAACAAACAAATCTTCAGTCACAGCTGCTTAAAACAAATGCAGTAGATATAAGTATACTTTGCTATAATACCAACCCAGTAATAATGCTCCCCTTTACACTAGCTAAAGGAACATATTCATCTCCAACTGGAATATTAGACCAATGAAAGTGAACCCTTCCACCACCTCCACCCCCACCACCACTAGGACCACCTTGTCCGCCAGCAGTTGAGATTATAGAAGAGTCACCAAGTACCAGAGTCTGAACAAACAAAAGAACAGTTCCACCAGAACCACCACCAGGACCAATGCTTGAAGTAATCCCACCATCCTTCCCTCTTGTGTCATCTCCAAAGCTCTCTCCATCAGCTCTAAGAGAGCCGTTCAAAGTCAAACTTGACATTAAGTGCTCCAGTGAACCCATCACTGTCAAAGAAAATAAATAATTACACAAAATCACCCTTTCTTTCACCTAAAAACGCTGAGTAACAATAATTGTGGTCATAACTAAATTTTAATTAAATCTTACCAATGATGCCACCACCTGCAGTTGCACCGGCTAAACTACTATTTCCACTGCCACTGCCAAGTTCACATGGCAAATCAACATCCCCGTAAGTGGAACCACCTTCAATGAAATTTCCATTGTAATATCCATCCCCACCATACCCTCCATGTCCACCTCCACCACCAATTCCATTTACAATATATCTTCCCCTACCTAATCCACCAGTACAGCCTGCAAACGGGTTGAAATAAAAATAAAAATTTAATAAGCCATCATAACATAATGCAAGCTACCAAGTGATGTATGAAATTCAGTACGGAGTAAAGTATTTAGAGGAAATAACCATACCCAGCCCAGACACACTGATTACTCCTGAATAAGAAATATCTACATTTCTAATCCAGTGAAAGTGCACAACAGAACCTGTTATGATGCCTTCAACAATAACATCCTCAACCCGACATATCTGCAGTAGAAACCCATGACAACTATTATCCTTTATAGAAAGAGATCTGACCAATATAAGAATTTCAGCTTTTATGGGGTCTAAAGAAAAACCTGAAGTGTGAAAGCCAGTGACGAATTCACATTACAGTCTTCAGGTGGATGAAGCAATTCCACAGGACAATTTTCAACTTCACAGTAGAGTTGTGGACTCCTGCCATTTAACAGTCACAGAATAAAATAGTCAACCAAATACAGAAATTTGTGCCAAAGCTTTCTTATCGTGCATTGCATAAACTTACATGTTATCACCGGAAGCCTCTAAAGGTCCTCTTAAAACAGATCCAGGCCCAACCTTTTCGTTTCAAATATGATGGTTAATGAATTAGCACAGATATAATAATACAGCCACACAGTTCATAGGTCACTAAATCAATTTTAAAAATTTCAAAATCCCAAGTCACAAATATACAAGGAACAATACAATATTTAAGTCATCCATGGTAATTGTTGTATGTGATGTGAGAAAGGGCAGAGATTTCTTTAATACATATTTATTAAATTCAATATTCTTTGCCCTTTAGATGCTAAATATGAAAATTTAATAGGTTAGTGATATAGTGGATTCTTCCAATAGCTTAAAACCACCAAATTTCAACATCAAATGGAATAGAAAAAAAATATTATACAATATGATTAACTAAACTGACATAATTATCCGAACTTTGTATCAGAGAAACAAAGCCTCAAATAGAATTTTAGTCTAAATTAAATTTACAACTTTTAATCTCTTATTGTGCACTAGACCTATTCAACACTAAACCAAATTTACAGGGCACACTTTGCAGCACCCAAATAGCCAGGTTTGGTGTTAACCAATTATCAGTGAACCATTTGCACACAAAATAACCCAACTTAAACCTTCAATCTCCTAAATTTCTAAGCCTAATCAGATATCATTAAAACCTAATTTATTGCTTAAAATCTTCAGCCTAAATTTGCAATACCCAATTAGGGGTGGGCAAAATGCATGAATTGAACTGAACTATTGCAAAATTGAACTAAACTTTAAAAGTGGTTTGAGAGAACTGAATTAAATTGTATAATGGTTTAAAAAAATGAATTAAACTGAACTACATCATTGAATGAATTAAACTAATTTGAACTACTATAAATTGCATGAACTATATGAATTGTTGGAGTTATTACCAGTAACTATCTTATTTTGAAGTATCTTTTCCAACATCATAAGTTATAGTTCCCTTTAGTTCAAGAAGTTCTATTTATGAGTAATTCAGTTTTTAAAATCCAAATTAATAGTACAATTCAGTGCAGTTTTTGTTTTAAACAATTCAGTTTTTTTTATGCAGTCCAATTAAGTTCAATATCAATTTGATTTAGTTCAAATACTTTTGAACAACCCCACCCAATTAGAACATTAAGTATCCTACCTTAAACGTTCAACCCATCAGGATTCAGGTTTATAAACCCTTACTGACATGCTAAATCCAAGTCCATTGCTTAACAATTCATTTGTCTTTAACTGTCAGTTTAAATTCATAATATAAAACGGCACAACAAATGGAACTTTTAACACTACCAAAGCTTTCCTAAAAGAAAATCCATCAAAACAAACCATATGATATGACTATCCAAGATTAGCATCAAGTGAGCACAACTATCATCGCAACAAAGAGAAAGATGAACATTCTTCAAAAACAGTTGAAATGCTTCTAAAGAAACAATTAAGTGTCATAAAGAGCAATATGAGCACACAAGACTTTAACTTACATTTATACTATAAAACAATGACAAAATCAGATGTTGCGCTTCAATCAAGTTTCCAGCTCCAGACAAGTTCAAATATCCTTGTCCATGAACTCCCAAATTTGCATTAGAATGAATAACAGATGACTCCTGATAACCGCCACATGATTTAGCATCTCAGAGTAAGCAATGCAAATTAAAGTTGCGCTGGAAATGAGAAAAAATACAATAGGATGACAACCTTGAGAACAACCAAGTTGCTAGCTTCAAGTAAGGATGTTGCAACAATTGGATCACCATTGGCATCTATATACATCTTGGAATTCAACATCAGATGAATCTTGACAGACATACGAAGAGCTCCATATATCTAATTTAAAAAACAAAAGGAAAGGTCAAAAGATCATGAATGGGAACACATTATTAGTCTCTTCAAATAAACCATCCCATATATAAATACTAAACTGACAACTTTCAGATTTAGTCCGTAAGATATGATTTTTGAAAGAAAAAAAAGTGGAAAAGAGGAAATGAATAGTAAACTCTATTGGAAGTTCTTAGTTTGCACCTAGCAAGTCAAAAATGGAATCAAGTAGCTTGTGAAAGCACCTGAACTGAACCCAAATGAAAAAAATACAACTGTTCCAAGAGAAAGAGGCCTTTTGTAGTTCTACTTGCCTTGACTACAGAGTCACTCATCAGAAGCTCTTCCGCCATTAACTCAAACTCTGATGAACCATAATGAGCAAGCCCAAAGCTTAAAACAGCACCAAAGGTCAAACGAATTAGTCCACCAACCTGCAAGTTAATAAAAATGGTATTTTGGATATCCTTCAAACTCTTAAATGCGATTAAGAAAAAGATTGCATTAAAAACCCAATAACAGCTCTTGAAATGAAGCAATGTAACTTCCTTTTAAAGTTACAATATTAACTAAATATATGAAATAGGCTTTGTCCGTTGTCTATCAGTTTCTGGTAATTATTTCAAAATATATTTTATCACCCAACCCAACAGAGAAGTCATAAAAACATTGACCAAGAAAAAAAGGCAATACGTAGTCATCCAAAATCAAGTAACTTAAACTGTATTTAAAGTACCAACAATAACTAATTAATGGCCAGATATTCTTCTGAATATGTTTACAAAGTGTTTTTTCATCTTATTTATGTTACTCTTCTACCTGAAAATGTGTCTTCTTCTTTTTCCTAATATTAATAAGTTATTCCATTTGGCAGAGAGATCAGTATTTGAATCACCTGAACACGACTCCAATATAACGGAAATAATGCTTTTGCCTGATTCTGGACATAAACATTTGTCCAAAGAGGCACTTTAGGAAACTCTAACAGAAGAGTATCAGTTTGAGTAGACAAATTATGATTGCAAATGGTAAGACTCCGAGGAACAGCATCATAGTACGTCCCTGCAGCACCTGCGTTGTCAGAACATCCAAGACTAATACCTCCTGCAAAAAAACAGAACAAGCTTCATATATATATGTGTGTACTTACTTATCTGAAATCAAAACAATTTTGAGGGTTTTCTCTAAATTGAAATAGGACAAGGGTATTGTTTTTAAAACACTAATCATCATAGCACACCATGAATGAAGAATTTTGTATTGTCATGTCTGCTGAAAACATTAATTGACACTCGTCCTCCTCCACCGCCAGCAAACCCACCACCTCCAGTGGCACTGATTGTGCCAGTTCCAGTCCTGCACTTGGCAGAAGACATGAATAGTTACAAACTATATGATTTAGATCAAGCAACCTGAAATTAAATAGAAATAGAGAATAATTGAACCTCATGAAAGTGGTGAAACATTTGCTAAGTTTTTGCACATCGAAAACTACTCAATTGCATGCAATCACTCTGAAAACATTCTTTAAAATTCCACACCAACAACAAGAATACAAAGCAGTAAAACAAAAAGACTCCACAATTGAGATCATGTACTAATAACAGTGACAACAACTGCTAACAACAACAACAACAAGCCTTTTCCCATTAGGTGAGACGTGCCACACAAATCAATCAACAACATAACATTCTATCTCACGTCTATAGAGTATAGACAGATCATTGTCCCTTAGATCCTTTTTAATACTTTTGCCTATAGTTTTTCTTAGACTTCTCTGCTTCTAGTGATTACACTGCCTGCATCTAACCTATTCCCATAATTGGGGATTCTACAAATCTTCACAACTAATTGCTGAAATTTTACCATTTTTTCTACCATTCATGCAATCTCAACTATAACTGCACCACTCCGCAAACATTCTTTAGCATTCCAAACCACAAAAAAATAAACATTAAAAAATAAAGAGACTCCACTAATCTCATTTACATGTATTTCCGAATAAATAAATAAGAGTTACAAAGTATACTACGAGTCTACGATAATGAGATCACGTACTGACTGTCACAATGACACTGACTACCAACAACAACAACCAAACCTTTCCCATTATCTGAGATCAGCTACACTGATCAATCAACACCATAATACTCTATCACATATGATGTCTATAACTAAGTCATTAACCTATAAATCCTTCATAATAGTTTTTCCTAACTTCCTATGTCTCTGATGATTAGGCTACCCAGCATTTGATCCCCTAATTGAGAGATTCTACGAATATTCTTCACACATGCTCAAACCTCCAAAGCTTAAATTCTTACCGTTTTTCTACATTTCATGCAACCTCAACCTTCTATCTACCACAATCATTCCTAACTTACGGCATACTGACTACCAAGCACAATACTACAAACAACAACAAAAAAACTTATCTCACTAGATAAGGTAAGCTATGTAAACCACAATGTCATTCGGCTCCTTAAAGAGCAAAGTTTCTGAGATGTTATCATAAAACCCAATTAAAAATGCAAAATCAAGATTTAGAGGCTGACACGATACATTACATTCTATGAGCTTTAATAAAAATGCTGCCACCGGAACCTCCTCCACCTTTGATCCCACCATCTCCTCCATTTGCCAAGAGATCCCCAGACACATCAATGGAATCAACAACATCAAGCTTAATCCTCCCTCCTCCTTCCCCTCCATACTTCTCCTCCTTACTAGTCGTCCCACCCTTACTCCCATAACTCCACGGCTTATCAAGCGAAGACCACGAGTACGCATCCCCACCCCAAACATCATCCGGAAGCTTCGTATTATCCGAAACACACGTGGCGCCTCTCCCGCCGTGCCCTCCTCCCGCCCCTTGCGTCCCCGATGGCGTCCCACTCGTCTGCGCCGGCGGCGCCCCGGCCAGCCCGGTCACGTTTATCACCGAACCGCCGAACAGGCTCGCGTTCCGCGACGCCACCAGCACCGTCCCTGCCACCATAACAGCACCACTCTGCAAACTAAATTCGCCACTCACGTTTATCAAAATCGCGCACCCCAGCACGGGGCAAGTCAAATTCACGCCGGGAAGTATGTTCAAGCTCCCGTTCCCTTCTATGTACACGTCACCGTCGAAAAGCAGACTCGAATTGAGATCGCACGTGGTGGCGAGCGTGCCCGTCCCGTTTAGACCCTCCTGGCACGTGAGCGAGGGCGGGTGAGGCAGCGACGGCGGCGGCGGCGACGGAGGCGTGTAGTCGCCGTATAGCGCATCGAAGTTGGAATCGAGGATCGAGAATCCATGGTGCGAGTTCTGGGAAGCGAAAGAGAAAGTGAAGTATAACAGTATTGAAAAGGTGGTTAGGTGTGAAAGAGGTTTGTGAAGAGTGTAAGCCATTAAAAAGGAGGCAAACTCATCACTGAGAGCTTTAAGGTGTTGGAATCGATTCCAAAGGGAATACAATAGGGTTTGGGGTTTCGATGAAACGGTGAATTGCAACGATGAACGCTGAAGAAGAAAACAGTGAGACAATAATATTATAATATTATTATTGTTGAGGAACAAAAAAAGAAGGTATGAAGAAAATGTAGCAGTGGAAGTTAAGTTAGTGCAGGGAAAGAGATAAAAAGAAAGAGAAAGAAAGTGAGTAACGTGGAAACGGACGAAGGGGTGCGCCTGAACTCAACAGGTGGCTGCTACCTACATACACTGGGGGCAACAACACGCACGTACGGCACGTGCCTTTCTTCTTCTATTCTTTTCTTTTCTCTTCTCTTCTTTCTCTTCTCTCTTCACCGCTTCACTCACTTTTCTTCTTTCTCACGTTACCAGATCCTCATTCATCAATTGGGCTCACACTCCATCTCAAGGCTGCTTCTTCCTGCACCTCCATATCTTCTTGTGCCACCCCCATATATTTTTTATATTCTAAAAATACCCTTTATTAATATTCTGGATTACATAATCCAGAAAGTCCTTTTCTAGATCCAGAATTAGCTTCTGGATTATGTAATCTGGAAGCCTTTTGTTATTAGCTTCTGGCTTACATAATTCAGAAGTCTTTTCTATACATAAAATTAGCTTTTGGATTATGTAATCCGGAAACTTTTTTTTAAGAGGAGTAATTAGCTTCTGGATTACATAATTCGGAAGTCTTTTCTAAATATGAGATTGACTTTCGGATTATGTAATCCGAAATATATCCAGATTACATAATCTATAGGCTTATTTCAAATGCAAAAAAGAGTTTCGGATTTTATAAATCTCAAGAACACTTCCAGATTCAGAAGCAGCTTCCGGATTATGTATGGAGGTGGCACAAAAAAGGAGAAAACGGTATTTTTACATTTAGTATGGGGTGGCAGAAGAAGGTATGGAGGTGTAGGAAGAAAGAGTCCCATCTCAAACCACCAGCCCAGCCCAGCCCAGCCCATAAAACATATTACTTTCTTCCAAAAAAAAAATCAGTGTACAAACAAGTTTGTTAGACGTCAAATTCTTACCATGTGATAGTTAGAGGGAGTTATACCAAATATTAGGCATTAATAAAGTATTTGTTATATTAAAAAAATTATTTATCATTCTTTTTTTCAAAGACAATAGTACTTTTATTTCTTATAATTTATTCTTAATTATATTTGAATTACAAAAAAAAAACATAAATTATTTATATATCATTATTTTCTTTTCTTATTTTTCTAGAAGTACACCGAGTACCTCTTTCCTATTAGTTGTTGATAAAAATTATAATATTATTCCAGTTTCCTTGATAACTTTAATGGTCATACTTATAACTTTACAAGTTTAATTAATGAAAGAATTTACGTTTCGAAGTTACGGAAAAAAATACTTGACTGTTATAATACTTTAAAAAGGTAAAAGTGTTAAGTAAAAATAAATGTCTTGAGAGTTTGAAAACAATATTTAATAATTACTACTTTACAAATTAATTTCTTTTACCAATCTGTATATAAGTAAAATACTGTTTTAACCAAAAAGTATTGGCATTAATGTATTACTATTATTATGAAAACATTTAAGACTAACTCACGCATAACTATGATAGATATAAGATTAAAGTAATTATTATAAAACGTGATTAAAAAAATAAATTTTTAATTGAATAAAATTTTGTTGTGTTTGATAATTGTTTTCATATAATAACAGGTGCTACTTGTTGATGTGTCACTTGAGATTAAATTTCATAATAATAGATTTTTTATTAAAAAAATATATTTTTGTGTCTTTTATGATTTATACATCAACTTCAATTTTTGTCTTGCACGACTCTATTAAATATTTTGGTTGTAGGAAGGCAAATAAAAGCAAGAAAGGCATTATATTGTTTCACGTCTTATTTCACACACTAATTAAGTATTAGGCACCGAAATTTCTTTTTCTATCACAAATTCAAAATGGATTTAGACTTCAAATATCACCAATTTCGTTACTTTTTTCCGTTTATAATTTGTTGGGTAACCCTCCAAAATTTATTTTGTTTTTCTTCCATGTTTTTCTTATGATGCTTTCTACAAGTACGAGTGGATTAATAGTTACAATAAAATTAACGAAAATACATGATTAATTGCATCATATTTGTTATGGTTAATCACCACATTTAAATATTGTTCGCTTTAAAAATTGGTGTTCCGTTACGATTTTGTCTTTAAAAGACATCTCAATAAAAGAGGAATGAATATATAAATTATCTTTGACCTTAAATGTAGGACTATATTAACAGTATCGAAATACATCATAAAGATATTTAATACCACATTTTGATATAAAATAATAATATATATATATATATATAACACGATCTTAAAAGTCTTTTATAGATAATTTTGTTTTGTTTTTACAAAATTTTATATTACACGTAAAGAATATGGGGTAAAGAAATTAAAATATATTTTTACTGAAAAGGTAAGCATGCAAAACATTTTCAATAGAAGACCTAATGTTGTAAAGAACATACACAAATCTCTTTAATCTAATACAATATAAACCAGTTTCTAATAGGGATATATTTTTATTATTTCTTTCATTTACTTATATTTGAAAACATATATTATACGTTGATTGAACTTATAAAGAAAAATTAACTCGTTTTAAAATTTATAAAAAATACTATTTAGTGAAAAAATTATAAATAATATATTTATTATTGTTCTTAATCCGTAGAAATAAAATAATATATAAAAACGAAAGTATTGTCATCGTTTATTAGGGTAAGTTAAAGAATATACGATGGAGTAAATCTTGTATATATATAAAATAAAATTATTATAACTTTATAAGTGGAAATTATTTAGTAACTAACATATGCAAATAATTATTTATCAAAGTTATACCAATACTTAACTAAATATTGCTATAATTTATTATTATAATTTCTTTCATAACTTCCTCTACCATTAGTAATTACATCAACTATCTTCTAATATAATATTGTGAAAGAAATATTATAAAGTCAATCTATAATTTTACAAGATTTCAATTTAAACAAATATAAGCTTTCAACATCTATAAAATAATTTTTTAATCTCTATTTTTTGAGAAAGTTCATCCTTCATATCTTGAAATTTATGACAGCAGTAATACCATCTGCTCCTTAATTTTCGATAATCCATTAAAGATGTTGGGGTGATGAAATTTTATAATTATTCAAATAAGCATTTCAACATCATTTAGTAAATCGCTGGTATCATAGGGTTCACCATCACCATCTAAGTTTGACAGGGAAATACTGCAATGCAAGTGGCCAAATTCAAAGAAAATAAGAACCCCACATATAAATATACATCAACAAGAACCGTGACAATAAAATAAAATAAAATATTCACCTTCTCGATTAGTGACATATAGTATGGCTTAACTTTCTCCACGTCGACCAGAACTTTGCTCTTACTATAGAGATCATATTTGCTGCATGAATGTACAAAATTATATATATTATTTACAGGTTCATTGTGCAGTGAGAATAAGTTATGGCAGTGAAATAAACAAATAGTCAAAATTATAGATACGTACTTGAATACTTCGAGCCATTTCAAATTCTCAACGTCTTCTTCATTCATCAAATGAGTATATGCACCTTCCTTGTGTAGAGCTGCAAAATTAATTATAAGTTGTTGTCATTTACGTGGTAATGGAGAATGGTGGAACAGATACATAAAAGATAAAAAAAAAAAGCATATATATAGTCGGTGTCGAAACTGCTTACGATAGAAAGAGTGAAATCTGATTATGAACAATCCTGCAGATGGCAAAGTGCTGCCATTTTTCTTAGCAACCTGCACATTCCAATGCACCACCATGTATGGAT
>Ga0123342_1003771_pt1 | contig 23880 bp, 14 predicted proteins | sample Turbeawhitnodule_FD_89960 | JGI IMG/M metagenome (GOLD analysis project Ga0123342, IMG submission 89960) | Root nodule microbial communities of legume samples collected from Mexico - Turtle bean Mexico white nodule | ecosystem: Host-associated > Plants > Roots > Nodule | place: Mexico: Nepantla... | reverse complement strand
CATGAAAATCATGAAAAGTCAGAAAGAAAATGAGGAAAAAGGACATCGAAAGAAAGTGGTGATTAGATAACATATATGTTCTCTATAATTGAATTGTAGGTATGTTCTTCTTCTTTAAGATGTGCATTTTCTTATCTAAGAAAAACCAATATTTTTTGGAAGCCCAGCCTCATTACAACCCTGGAAAAGATCTCAAGATTCATGTTCTAATATGTTTGTAATTTGAAGATGAAATGAAAAACAACCGTGATTTGTTATGATTCAGTGAAAATATAGAGAAACACTTACATGTGAGGCATATGAGAAGATATTCCTTGATGAATTGTCATTTGTTTGTTTTGATTTGATCTGGAAGTTGATTGTGTCTATATTTCTCTATATTTGAATTTGGAAGCATCATAAGTTTCTAATTTGATCTGTTGTTAGTGAATTAAGTTGTTTGATATTTAAATTCAAAATATATAATCATGCTGCCAATTGGGCTCAAGAAGATAGTAATCACGAACAAGATGAAGAGGATCATGCAGTATTAATGGCCGCCACATCAAATGAAACTTTAAACAATCAGACTTGGTATTTGGATACAGGTTGCACGAATCATATGTGTGGTCAGAAGGAGCTGTTTGCAGATTTGGATGACTCATTTCGCACAAAAGTGAAATTCGGTGATGACAAGTTCGTTCCGGTGACTAGAAAAGGGCGAATTCTTATCATATTGAAGAATGGTGATCACAGGTAGATCTATGATGTTTTCTATGTACCTGATATGAAAAGTAATTTGTTGAGTATGAGACAACTGGCCGAAAAGGATTATGTGATGCACATAGTTGAAAATAAATTCTCAATTTTTTATATAAAAAAAGGTAATTTGATTCTTAAAACCTTTTTTTATCAAAAAACCACATTTTTCCAGTAGATTTTCATATGGGTGATTTCAAGTGCTTGAATGCAATAATGAATAATGATTCGTGATTATGGCATTTACGCTTTGGGCACTTAAATTTTCAGAGTTTGGAAAATCTCTCCAAACGAAATTTAGTCAATGGTTTACTCCATATTTATCACCCTGATCAATTGTGTGAGGCTTGCATTTTTGGAAAGAATCACATGATACCATTTGTTAAGGAGCCTTGACATGTGGAATTTCCTTTGGAGCTTATTCATACAGATGTTTATGTCTCGATGAACATATCATCAATTGGAGGTAATAAGTATTTTTTAACCTTTATTGATGATTTTACTAGGAAAACCTGAATTTATCTATTGAAAAGCAAGGATGAGGTATTCCATGATATTTAAAGCATTTGTTGAAAGACAAAATGACAGACTAATTAAGATGGTGCGTAGTGATGGAGGGGGTGAGTACAAGTCTCATGAGTTCAAGAGACACTGTGAAGAACTTGGGTTGTAGCATAACATAACTTGTCCCTACACACCTCAACACAACAGAGTTGCCGAGAGAAAGAATAGAAAAATCATGGACATGGCGAGGAGCATGCTTAAAGCGAAAGGTATGCCAAATTATTTTTGGGTTGAGACCGTAACATGTGCGGTATATTTGATAAACATATTACCCACTCGAAGTGTTCCTAACACAACTCCGATTGAAGCATGGAGCGGATTCAAACCCAATCTGCAACACTTGAAGGTATTTGGGTATTACTTATGCTCATGTCCCCAAAGCAACAAGATTGAAGTTGGATGATAAGGCAGAGAAGACCATTTTCATTGGATATAAACATGAGGGATACAAACTGTACAATCCAATGACAAAGAAGGTGATTGTTAGTTGTGATGTTACATTTGTCGAAGATGAGGAATGTCAATGGAATGCAACAACTGAAATGGATTTGAAAAAGCGATATATTTACGTTTTGAACGATGATGTGGAAGATGAAGTCACTCTTGAAGCACCTGCAGCTCAACCTGAAGCTGTAATTCAACCTGAAGTTGCAGCTCCAATTGCAGCTATGATGGAGCGACCAAGAAGGCAGCAGCGACAACCTGTACACCTTCAAGATTGCGAAGTAAATTTTGATGATGAAGTTAATGACAATGGAGATTTGGTTCACTTTGCTTTTCTTGCAGATTCAAAACCCGTGAGACTTGCAGATGCCATTCAACACCCGAAATGGCAAGAGGCTATGAAAGAAGAATTGATGGCGATTGAGAAAAACAATACATGGCAGCTCACTGATATTCCAAAAGGACACAAAGCAATTGATGTGAAGTGGGTGTACAAGATTAACGTGAAAGAAAATGGTGAGATTTATAGATACAAGGCAAGGTTGGTGGCAAAGGGATTCGAGCAAAGAGAAGGCTATGATTACAAAGAAATATTTCTCTTGCAGCTCGAATGGAAACAATGAGATTAATCATTGCTTTAGCTGCACAAAGGCAATGGAAAATTCACCAAATGGATGTCAAGTCTGCGTTTCTAAACGACCCACTTGATGAATAGGTTTATGCAAAGCAGCCGCTGGGTTTCATACAATATGACAAAGAGGAGAAGGTGTATAGACTAACTAAGACTTTACATGGTCTTAAACAGGCACCAAGAGCTTGGAACAAAATGATTGATTCATTTCTTCATGCCACTGGATTAAAAAAATGTGCATCTGATCATGGTCTTTATGTAAAGACTTATGATTATGGAGATTTGCTAATTTTATGTCTTTATGTTGATGATGTGATTTTTACATGAAGTAATCTTAAAATGTTGGGCATGAAGGTTGTTCCAAATCAGAATTAAGGGAAGATGTTGGTTATTAATTCATATTTTATTAGCCTTAAATGTTGGTTATTGATTCTGATTTTATTACCCTTAAACTATTTTACCGTTATTATTGCATTAATGGTCAGTTTACAAGACTCTTAGTATTCCTATTTTATAGCTTCCAGTAATTGTAATTTTATTATATATATATATATATTATTGAAGTAAATCAAAATGAATAAATCAACTCAACAGTTTTGCAATTTTGTGCAATTACGTTCAATTAATTTCTACAACCTTTCAATTAGTTCCTACAACCAAGACGTCGCAGAAGTTCCTTCAATGTTTTCACCATCTCAAACATTCCAACGCCACCGTATCTAGATTCAGTCCAATAAATAAAAAATATTACTTAAACCATAGAAGAACACATGTACTTCTATAATGTCAATATTTTAATTATACTTTCAATTTTTTTGTTTTGTATTAATTTTTAATTTATTTTAATTTAATATTTATTTTCCATCATATATATTTTTGGAAGGACCAGACAAATACGAAAGAGGATATTGAAAAAAAAATGAATTTTTATTTAAACAAACAAAATATGCAACTGGCGACTCATGAAAAAAAAAAAATTATGCGTAACAAAAAAATAAAAAAAAAAGAAAAACATCCGTGACATGACATGGTGTTAACTCATCCTCATAATAATATTCAAAATTTAACTTCTTTTAATACAAATCTTGTCATTTCACAATCTTAAAGAGGATACAAACAATACAAGTGAAAAAGTATGTCGAACTTTTAACTAATTTCACATAATCTTAATAAAAAATAGTAATCTTCTAAGCATAATATTATGAAAATGTTATTATGATCTATTTTATTTTATTCTTAGATGAATTTATGTTATTAAGGGTAATATTATTATTTTTATATAAATTTGTTATTAAACGTGACATTATTTACATTTTATGGTGATTTATTTTATATAAATTTATGTTATTAAGCGTAATATTATTTAAATTTTATGGAGATTTATTTTATTTTCTTGTTAGATAAATTTATGTTATTAAGCGTGATTTTATTTATATTTTATGGTGATTTATTTTATTTTCTTGTTAGATAATGTTAGGTTATTTTTAAGTGTAATATTATTTACATTTTATGGTAATTTATTTTATTTTTTATTAGATAAATTTATGTTATTACGCATAATATTATCTATAAATACATATGTGAAAAGCAAAATCTTTCAAGAACTGTGCAGAGGAGGGTGAGAAGGAATGGTGGAATGAGTTGATGCTTTGGCTTTGGAAGTGTTTCCTATTTTCCATGTTTGTGATCACTGACAATGTCAATGTTCTTCAATTGTTCTGTTCAAATCGTTGCGGAAGCTCTTCAAATGTTGTCACCGTCTCAAATATTCCAACGCCACCGCATCTGTAAGGATTGTTTGGACCATAAAAGAGCATAACATAGATGCGTATGTAATATTAATATTTTTATTTATACTTCATATTTGAAATGACATTATATTAATATTTTATTAAATTTTAATTTATTTTAAAATAGTATATTTATTTTTCACCATAGCTGTTTCTGGAAGAATTTTAGAACTATATTGATTAAACTTGAAATTGTATATTTTCAAAGAGTAGAGAACTAATTCATGTTTGATAAAACTATCATATTTATCCAATATATTATTTATTGTGTTGATATGCATTTCTATCCAAAATAACTGATAAATGAAGTTTGGAATACAAGCACATTTTGAAACCCTTAATGGTGATGTAGTAGAGAGTTTAAAAAATCAAAACAACACATTTATATGAAAAGAAAAAGATGATATACAAGTACTTAATTTTAGTAATAAGAACATAGTCCAACATTATTTAAGTTTGGTTTCTTCTACAACCAACATACAAGTATAATCATTATACAATGACAAAGACTACACCTGATCTTCCTTTTGTGATGTTATAGTTAACATCTCATTGGCATTTGAAGGTGAATCAGAGAGCAGTTGAGTGATGTTATGGAAGCTGAAGAAGCAGCTGGACGCTCCCACCATAACAAAATCAAAGAGAGTGTGATTCAGAAGAGTGACTCAAATATAGTGTTTATTAAGAGAGAATGGGTATCATAGCTTGAGTTTCTCTTGATGCAAAGGTTACTTTTGTTCATGTAAATTAGGATGCTTCGTGCTTTGTCTCTTTCTACATTGTTCATTAAAAATAAGAAAATTCTAATATTAAAGTGAAAAACTTATGTTAATTCAAGATTGTAGAGTATACTTGAATCGTTAATCAGGAGTTTGTGTGCTAGTGAGTTTTGTCGAATTTGAACTTTTGGTCTTGTGTTAGTACCTTAATCAAGTAATGGAAACTAATTTAATTTTAAATAGTACCTTAAGTTTTATGATCTAGATGTGAAGGTAACATAATCACACTATTTTGAGATTTTTGCATTGATATATTGGTTGATTCTTTTGAATTAAAGAAGTGTATGTAAAGTTTATCTTGGTTGATGATGATTTAACTTATGTTTACCTTTAATTTGTTTTGTGATTTTAAATGGACTCTCCTAAAATTTATGGATTGGTTGAATGGCAACAACATCAAATTTCTTTGGATATATAAAACTAATAACAATCATATCCATTAATTATAAGAACAATTAATCAACCTTTGGATGATCTATAAATGTTTTATAATAATGAATTTCAATTTATCTATAAATCATTCATCATTTAACATATTCAATCTATAGGTAACTGAAATAAAATTTATCATTTATTTGGAATTAAATAAAACATAAAGATTTGATTACTTTGACGATTACAAATCTAACATACAATTAATTCCAAATTTAATATCACAAACCGTTATTAAAAAAGATTCATTCCAAATAAGATCTCAAATCATTTGAATAAATTCCGAAATCACAATTCTACTTTTGAATCTTAAAACAATTTTGATGTCAAAATCCTTACTTGCACTCAATTAAAATAAAAATAATAAGAAAATATTTTGCATGGTAATGTAAGGTGCAATATACAATTTAGCAAAATATATGAAAATAATTATAATTATGAAAAGTAACGGACTAGCAGTTTTGTCCATACTTTCAAATAATAATAAAAAAATTAATATGAGTACACACTTTTACGTGGATTTTTAACGCATAATAATATATAATAACAGTGCAATGTCGCATCTACTTTCATTAATAAAATAATTTATATAAAAAAAAAATAAAAAATAAAAATATATATATATTATAGGGACGTGAACATTATAGGAAGGACACCTACCTTTATCTTGCAAGAAATTGCACTTTTCATATAAAGTATTGGTAGCATTAAAGAAAAGTTAATATTTTCATCCGACATTACAACGTAAAAGAGAAAAAATATATATATTTTATTTAATTAATTCTTCAATTATGAAATCATAATTTTAAAATTAGGGTTCATAAGATCAGGGTAAAAAATCTTTGATGGAGAATCATAAATTTAAGCAAACTGGCTCTGATACCACATGTAAAATAACACATACATAATGCATACAATTATGCACATAATAAGGATCTTTCAATTATGATTCTCACGCATCATATTCAATTATAATAGAGATAGATTCTTACCTTCATCCATGAGAGTTCCTATGTGAGCAGTTTCTTTAATCTTCTTTTCTCAATCTATCTCTTGCAATTCACTATTCACGTCCTTTTTTGATGGTTAACCGTGAAGAACTTCTTTTGCAGAGACATAATCCAATCTCCATGAATAGATTTTCCCAACTTCTCACATTAAGTCATGGATCTTTTATTTTATTAAATCATATTCAGACCAAAAACCTAAAATCTATTTCTTATGAGTTACATTATAAAATTAATTTTTATATAAATAAATATATATATATATAAATAAAATAAAGAATGAAACTTACTTCTACAATAAACCAGGTTGTGTGTGAGAAGCAGCTGCAAATAAAAAAGATAGTACCATATAGCATATGGGTTTTGTGTGGTGCGGTTTGATGAGTATGATGATTGTGATGACTAGGATAAATTTCCTTCCCTTTGTAAACACTCGTAACTAATGCTCTTCCAACACACAAAATTGACCCAACAGACTTAGCTTTACCAACCAATGTTTGCCACTTAAGTTTCTCCATTCTGCATTAATTTATTCATGCATGCTCCTTGCTAGTATTAGAGATTAAAATTGTACTACGAAAGAATTTGAAAATGATTTTTTTATTAGTGTAATAATACATTTTTGCAACGTCTTATTAATTGCTTTAACTAGTGTGGTAAAGAACTAGTCAGAAGTTACTAGCCTTTATTTTTATGAACCATGTTTCCAAATACCTGAATACGATAGAGGTAAAGAAAGTGCTTATTGGAACCAAGTTGAGAAAATTCAGAGTAAGAAGCCGAAGTGTCTCGCAGACCATAATAAAACAATCCTTGAGCCATGGTCATCCTATAATTTAGGTTATGTCAGAAACAATCAGAAGCCGAAAAAGTTAGTGGAGATATCTACTGTGAAAACTAGGTTGAAACACAACCACCCAGTAACCACTTACTCTTTATTAAGGTAAATTTATTACACTATTATTAAGGTAAATTTATTACACTATTATTAAATTTCAAGTATTGAGTCTTTCACTAAATTTCAGCTATACACACTCATTCAGTGCATTGCCATATAAAGTGAGGGCTTTCTATGATGATTTATACAAAAATTTACTGCATCAAACTTCCTGATTCTCTTAATTTTGAGCTTTGCAAGTCATGTAGGTTTTTGCAGCCATAAGACACTTGGAAAAATAGAAGATGGCTGCATCACAACAGCAGCAATATCTTAACTCTGTTTGTCTCAAATTGATATCTTACGTCATGAAAAAAGTTCCCCTATTATTTTAGCTGAAAGGTTACAAGTCACAATATGGAAAGATTTTATTTGTATCTTTATTCTATTATAATCAAACTCTTCATACAAAAGCTTTCTTAGAGAAGAATTTGATACAACATGAAGAAACTCATCAGCAAAACATCTAAACTTTTAGGTGTAGCTCCAATAGTGGTTTTTATTTGTATAACATCTCCCGTTGTTTTGCCTAAATAACATAGATTAGACAGCTTACCACCCGTTATTGCCTAAATAACATAGATTAGACAGCTTACCATGATGCCCAACTCATGTCATATCCAATATGAAAATGAATCCTTCAATAGAGAGATGAATTGAAGTTTTTCATGGTTGCTGCATCGAGAAAGAAGAAGACACAATGCACACGTAGAGTAGAGGTGCCTAATCAGTATATATACTAGAGAAACAAGATGAGAAGCGGGAAATAGAGTACAACAGAGAAACATTGTTCATCGTCTAATGCGAAAACTAAAAACTACAAACTCCCCCCTTCAAGTTGGAGTGTGTATGTTAAATACTTCAAGCTTGGAAACAAGTTTATGGAACACATCACGGTCTAAAGGCTTGGTGAGAATTCTTAAGGGTGGAATATAACTTGTGTAAGTGAAAATTTGGTGTACCCGAGGATCTGCTGAACAACTTGATGATGATACTTCGTGGGTGCTTGAACAAAAACAAACTAAGGAACTGTACAGAAAACTAATGTCGGGTCTGGTATTAACCAAATATAACAATCTTTCAAGAATTCTACGATATGAAGGAACATCATGAGTAGCTATGTTATGGTAAAAAAATTATCTTTCTTATTTACCATAGGTGTAGTAGCAGGTTTGTCATTCAACATTCTTGCATCAGCTAAAACATTAAGAGCATATTTCCTTTGACAGATATATATCCCTTCGTGAATTTTCACAATCTCCATACCCAAAAAGAACTTTAAACATCCAAGATCTTTTATTTTAAACAAGTTATTCAAACTACTTTTAATTGATTCAATATCTTTTATAAATTTTCCAACTAATAAAATATCATCCACGTATATGAGAAGAATGGTAAAAGATGTTCCAGTTTTCAGCTAAAAAGAGAACTATAAGCTTTTGATTGAATGAAGTTAATTGTGTGAAGAAATTAAGTGAGCTTTTTATACCACTACTTACTCGCATGTTTTAGATCATATAACGACTTAGTTAAATGACAAACTTGATTGTTTTTTGTTGAGGTGATTCCCGGTGGTGAGATCAACTAAACTTCTTCCGGAAGATTACCATGCAAGAATGCATTGTCTATGTGAAGTTGCTTGAGGTGACAATTTTGGTAGCATCCACAACTAGTGCATTGTCTATGTCAAGTTGCTTGAGGTGACAATCTTTGGTACCAACCACAACTAGGATGGTGTGAATGGTGGTAAGCCTTGCAACAGAGAATATGTATCAATGTAGTCAATCCCTTCACTCTGCATATATCCTTTGGCTACTAATCACACTTTATATCGATTTCATCATTGGCTTCCCATTTGATTTTGTAGACTCATTTGCAATTGATGAGTGTTTTATTTTTAGGAAGATTAACAATCTTCCAGGTATTATTTGTTTTAAGAGTTTTGATTTAAGCTTCCATGGCTTGTATCCAATTAGGATATTTTATGGCTTCCTCGAAAGATTTTGGTTCAGTTTGAGATGAAACAAAAAGACTGTACCTCAGTTATTTATCAGATAAATTCTTGTGAGATATAACTAAGTCAAGAGAATAACATATCCTATTATTCTTATCCATCCTTTTATCATGAGGGAATAACATCAGTTGATGATGATAATCTTCTAGGAAAGTTGGAGTTCTTCGAATCCTGGTGGATCTTCTCAAGCTTTCATCTTCAATGTGATTCTCATTCCCATTTTGAGCAGGTTCAAGAACCATATTATGCACATCATATATTTGTTCAATGAATCTATCATTATGATTCATGTCATTCTGAACAGATTCAACACCCATTTGATAGAAGACAAATTCATAGAAAATAATATTTCTAGATATAAAGATTTATGTGGTATGAGTATCAATAACAACATAACTCTTTGTTATGTGTTTAAAACCAAGAAAAACACATTTTGTTGTCCTAGGATCAAGCTTGTTTCTATTATGGTTAAGAGTTGAAGCAAAACATAGGCATCCGAAAATCTTCAAGTTTACTTGTATTATGGACAGAGGTAACAATGATATGTATACTTGTATTATTAATACATGAGCCATTGATCATGTAGCCTATTATATTTCTCTTTTCATTAGTCATCACAAAATCATACCTAAATATGTTAAGCTACCTAATAATAAACAGTGCTACACGTGTTGGAAGTGTATATTTTTATAAGAACATCACTTTATATAATATGTTGTATATACATGAGCTCACTCTGAATATAATTTCTATTCAGCGTTTTATAATTGCCTTAAATTGTCAACCTATTTTTACACATTATTTTTATATTTTTTTTTACACATAATATTTGTCAGATATAGGAGAAGAGTTCATTGAACACAATTGGGCAAGCTAAGATACAAAACGTTTTCTATCATATCTCTATTGATAGTAAAGAAAGTGTAGTCTCTTATATACATCACAATGAATCTTTTAAACACATTCGTGATTTGGACATTTGACATTATAGGTTGGGTCATCCATCGAACAAGTTTTTAGAATGTTTAGCTAAAAACTACTCTGATATACGTTATGATAAAAGAATCATTTGCATTCCCTATCACTTAGTTAAGCAGCACAAGTTGCCTTTTATTCTTAGTAAAACTAATAGTTTGAGTGTTTTTTATCTTGATCAGCTGGATATTTGGGCACCATTTGGTACTCCTTTTGTACATGGCCATAAAGTTTTTCTTACGATGACTTTACTAGGTATAGTTGGGTTTATTTGATGAAAAGCAAAAGTGAGACCAAACATCAATTTAATAAAGAGATAAAAGTCATTAGAACTGACAACAGGCAGGAGTTTTGTTGGAAATGATTTTATGACAAGCATGGTATGGTACACCAAACCACATGCATAGAAGAACCTTCTCCAATAATGCTATTTATGACTTTAGTCTTGAAAGATTGAATGATTTCTACGATTTGCTACAATTGTTCAGCACCCATAGTTTTTACTATTTGATCATTAAAGATTTTACCTTGTGCAAATCTCTCACTTCCAGTTTCATATTCCTCATCTTTCTCAACAACATTAACAATATGATTGTTTTTCTGTTTCATCCATGGTGGATAGTTGTGCTCTGAATAAAACTCATCAACAGTGTGATTCATCTTGTTACTAAAGGAACATTTTTAGCCATAATTCTTTCCCTTTCCTCTTCCATTGTTTAGCCATTCAAAATATGTATTACAATTCTTAGGATTTATTCTTTGAATTTTTTGATTGACATTATTAATCTTGATTTTGGATTCAATACACAATCTTATTCAACTGCCTTTTTTGCTGTAGAATCAAAGAAAAAACACGGTTAATATCTGGAAGAAGTTCCATTAATAAATATTGCATTTTAACATTATTGTAACTTTCTCCTAATCCCTTCAAGAAGCACATGACGCATTCAAAATCTCTGTAGTCAGCAATAATCCCGAGTGAGCTACAGTTACACTTCACGTTACAAACACACGTTGGCAAGGTTCACAGATAATCCAATTCTTCCCTCTAGATTTTAGAATTCGTATCGTAGTTTGTTATGTTTCTTTGTCCTTGTTTAATAAAGTTGATTTCTTGGATAAGGTCTGATACACGAAAGTGATTGATTTTTGAAAATATTTCTATACATCGTGCTTTAAGCTATTTGTGTGGATAGAGTGTGTGTGATCCATGAGATGACCATGACGTTGCATCTCTCGCAAGCTTTGTAAATATCCTCATTGTACAAAGGTTCTTGAATATTTCCATCAAAAAACATGAATTTATTCTTTAATAATAACGCACGCTTCATGGGTCTATTCCAAGAGTGATAATTTGATCCAAGTAGTTAAGGTGTAATGAGAATCATTCTTGTGTTCTCTCCTAGATGCAGGTAATAGACACTTGTGGGATTCTACTAAAGTTCCATAACCAAAAGAAGAGAACAAAAAGGAATAGGCAACAAGAAAGAGAAAAAAAAAACAAGAAGAAAAGAAACATAAATGAAGAAAAAGTTAAAAGAAACCAGTGACAATGGAGTAGAGTGGGCTAACCAATATATGTATCAAGAAAGAAAAAGAAGATACAATGCACATGTAGAGAAAAGGTAAATTGTACGAATTTTATTATGGTTTTCTTATATCTAAACAAAGGTGCCTAACCAATATATGTATCAGAGAAACAAGAGGAGAAACGAGAAACGTCTGATGCACCTGGTGCATCTAATGCACCTGGATCGTCTGATGCACTTGCATCGCCTATTGTGACACATGGATTTGTCTAATGCAAAAATGAGAAACTACAAAACAACTAACATCAACATGATCCATAACATGGATATGAAACCTAAGTTGATATAAAAACCCTAGCAAAATAAAAGAGGTTTTTTTAACCTTTGTTAAATTTCAAAGGTTTCTTTTAAAACCTCAGTAAAATAACGAATGTGTTTTTTAAAATTCGTTAAATTCTAAAGGTTTATTCTAAATCCTCAACAAAATAACGGAAGTTTTTTTAACTTTCATTAAATTTCAAAAGTTTATTCTAAAACATCAACAAAATAACAGAGATTTTTTTAAGCTTTGTAAAATTTCAAAGGTTTATTCTAAAACCTTAGCAAAATAACAGAGGTTATTTTAACATTCGTTAAATTCAAAAGATTTTTTTTATAAAATCTCAACAAAGTAACGGAGGTTTTTTTAACCTTCGTTAAAGATTTATTGTAGAACCTCAATAAAATCACTCCAGATTTTTCAAACTTCAATAAATAAATATAATTAAATTTATTTATAAATAAATAATTAAAAAGTACAAAGTTTTAATATATTTTATAACTAAATTCTCTAAAATTTTGAAAGTGTATTACAAATAAGTTTTCTAAAGTTTCAAAAATTTATTTTAAAAACTCAGCAAAATAACCTTGGATAATAAGTATATCAACAACTAATCTTGGATCATAAGTATTTCAATAGCATTTGCATATTTTTTATGATTGATGGTAGTCGATTTATATAATTCCTAGTTTTTTTTACGAGCTCATACTTCAAAAAAATTGACTTATTTTGTTTTAACTTTTAATGTACGTATATTTTATGTGCAATTTTAGTTTTAGTTATAATTGTTAATATTTAATTCTCATACTTTTGAAATATTTTAAATTAAGGTCTTTATATTAAAATGCATATAATAATTAATTCATTGTGAAAGTGAGAAGTGATAAATTTAATTTCTCCTTGCAATATGTTCTTGCAATCTTTAACCAAAAACACATATTGTTTTGAAGCCCACATATGATAGATAATGTAATTATTTAGGATATATAAAGCAGTGATAAACACCCGTTGTTGCCGAGTTAGGTAGTAGTGACTTGTGACCCAAGTTGGGGCAGTAAGGTGATGGAAAAAAAATATTGGAGTAAGAAGAACATAGTGCCTTATTTAATGTTTCTTCTCCTTAGATATAATAAACATAAGTGTGACTGAATTGTGATTCCTTGTTAGGACTGTCGTCGGCGACCATTGAGCCTGTGCCAAAGAGCAGTGTGTCTATGGTGGGAGAGAGAAGTCAGGAGGATCATTAGAGATGGTGAAAAATGGGATTGAAGTTTATTTAAAACGGCAAGTCATTTTACGAAACTCTTGGTATTTTACTGAGGTTTTTAAATTCATGGTATTTTACGGAGGTTTTTAAATCCATAATATTTAACTGAGATTCTGAAAGGTTTTTCCAAAGGTTTAAAAAAACTCTGGAGAACACATTCCCCAAAGATGTTTTAGCAAGAGAAACTGCAACCCTGGATAAATGACTTAATAGAGGTTTTAACCATAGATAATGTAAAAATAAACTCCATTAAAACATTTTTTCTTGTAATGACTTAAGATATATTTTAATAAAAAATAAATAAATAAAGTATAAGATATGTGTATATTCATTCTTTTAATATTAAAACTGCTTTTATAATAAAATGATATAGATTTGATTGATATTTGTATATTCATTCTTTTAATATTAAAAATTATTTTATAATAAAATAATGAAATTATCAGTTTTAAAAGTGTTGACATAAAAGTATCACGATTAATATAGCATAGGAGAAGAACTAATAAAATTAAAATGAAATAAACTAAAAAACAAATATAAGCTTCACTGATACACAGTTTTACAATATTATTTAATTAAAAAATGTATTATAATAAATTTTAAGATACTTATTTTTTCGTAGTTTATTATTTTCAACCAATTTTTTAATTACATTTTTAATTTATAAAACTAAAATATTGATATTATATTATTGTTATTTAATTTTTAAATTTTTATTAACTATTATTGTATTAAAAAATAATTAAATTAGTATCAAAATTTATTTAAATTCACAAAAAAATAAGTAATCTTTATGTTGCACTTTAACTTTTAAACCTTGTTTGTCTATATCAAAGAATAAATCTAGGTTGTATATTTCTATTAATTTTGTGTACAAGAATTTTATTTCTAATACATGGATGAAATCTTATTAATCAAATGGTTAGATGTTAGTTATATGCAAATAGAAAACATATATTAAATCAAGGAATAAAATCATGTCATCACATACATCATAGAAAATTTAAAATAATTTTTTCTTCTTCTTAAATATAAGAATGAGAAGGTAGCATCATTTTACCATATTGGTAAAGGTATTCCATTCCACTACTTTACACACTTCAACATAGGATCAATAAATTTTTCTTCACACAATAGAACAAATATCTTATTACATTCCTTACCACATAATCCTGACTTTATCACCAGTTAGTAAAGTTTTATTTTTCTTAAATATAAGAATGAGAAGTGTAGCACCGTTTTACCGAATTGGTAAAGGTGTTTCATTCCACTCCTTTACATAATTCAACATAGGATCAATAAATTATCCTTCACACAATGCAACAAACACCTTATGATATTCCTCATCAAGTGACTTGACTTTCTCACCAGTCACTAAAGCTTTTCTCTCTCTTAAATATAAGAATGAGAAGGTAACACCATTTTACCATATCGGTAAAGGTGTTCCATTCCACTCCTTTACACAATTCAACATAGGATCAATAAATTTTCCTTCACATAACGCAACAAACACCTTATTACATTCCTCACCAGGTGACCTGCCTTTCTCACCAGTGAGTAAAGTTGTACCCAAAGTTTCTCTCACAAACTTATATAATGAGTAAGATCTGCATTCCTTAATTCGGTTAGGAATACCATGATTTCCATTCTCAATTTCAATCCTAGCACTTTCCACTTCTTTGGGCAAACGAACTTTGAGCTCTTCCTCAAAAGCACTTATCTTTTGGAAACTTGCCACTTTTTCGCCATTTTGTAATGCATGATCAATTAGGATTGACCTCAATTTTTGCATCAAAGGATAACTTGTCCTACAAGGGTCATCAATGTAAGAAAAAACATACTCACCATCCACAATTTTAAGCAAGTCCTCATACAATCCAAAATGGTGTGACTCATGCTTAATGTCAACTCTGAAAACTTCCTTTGCTACTTGACTCACAACATTTTTAACAGTGTTCTTCAAGTTTTCCTCTAAATGCCTTAGTTCAATAGCTTGACATAATGCAACTAAATAAGTGGAACACATGAGCTTTAAAATGTCTAATGCTTCAGCTGTCTTTCTTGCAGAAATTAAGCCTAATGAGTTTACCCCTTGGTTATGTTGCTCGGCACTTTGCACATGATTGGTGACAGGATTTGCCATGTATTGAAGTTCTGAACAATAGGATGCCATTGCAATTTCTGCCCCTTTGAGGCCATAATCCAAGCTTGGGTTGTGACTAGCAGCTAAACTTGAAGGCAAACCATTATTGTATAAGTCATTCACAAGTTCAGTGAATTGGGCAAACATTAGTCTTCCAATTGATGCAATGGCCAAACGAGTGTTATCCATTGAAACACCGATTGGGGTACCTTGAAAATTACCACAGTGAAGTGCCTTATTCCTTGAAACATCAACCAAGGGGTTATCACTTACAGAGTTGATCTCCCTTTCAATCATCTTTGTTGCATGCCTAATTACTTCAATCTGAGGTCCAAGCCATTGAGGTGATGTTCTAAGAGCATACCTATCTTGTTTAAGCTTTTGAAGTGGATCAATTTCATGCAACCTTTGTGCTGCCTTAACAAATGAACTTCCATCCAATATGTGCTCCATTATGGCTGCAGCCTCAATTTGGCCAGGGTGATGCTTCAATTTATGAATTAAGTGATCTGTAAATTCTGGTTTTCCATGCATAACTTCAACAAAAATTGCAACCAAGACTTCTGAGAGAACGACAAGTAAGTTTGCCTCAAAAAGAACCATAGATGCTAAGCCAGATCCCACTGTAGTACCATTTACTAATGCCAAACCCTCTTTAGGTTGCAACTCAAAGAAACCACCATCGATTCCTGCTAATTGAAAGGCCTCTTTAGCATTGAGAACTTCTCCATTAGGTCCAATGGATTTGGAGTTTGGCCTTCCAATTAAGAGACCAACAACATATGATAAGGGAATTATATCACCTGATGCAGTGAGTGAGCCACGTAGTGGGAGACAAGGAGTTATGTTATGGTTTAAAAACTTGGTTATGACCTCCATGATTTCAAATCTTATGCCTGAGTATCCTTGAAGTAAGGTGTTGGTCCTAACCAACATGGATGCTCTAGTAATTGAGTGAGGTAAAGTGTGAGAGGTTTCTTTATCATTGCCAAAAATACCAGCATTCAAAAATCTGTTACAACAAAATTCCTATCAAGTGTCACCGTTAAATTTATCAAAATAACAACAATCTACATAATAAGTAATAAACGCACATATATAAAAATGTGTCCACTAAGTCGCATAAATAATAAACAAGTTTTAAAATTCCATAATTATTCTTTTCTGTGTCATTTAATCTAATAATTTAATAATATTTGATTTATTTTCTATCAACTTTATGTACACAAACATATATTTTTCCATTAGTTGCCTTTTTGTTTTTCATATAAAAAGAATTTGGTGTATAAATAAATGATGATAATTATTTATGTCTTCTACTAATAGTTAGTAGAGACTATTTTATCTTTTTTTTCCTTTTTTTATTTAGAAAATGATAATCATAGAAAATAGTGTTGTATATATTTTTGTCCTCAGATGTTATTTTACTTTTTTTCTTCATTTAATATGTTTCTCTAAGATGTGTAAACACTAAAAAAAATCACTAAATATAAACTAATTTGAAAAATAAAAAATTATTTATTTTTAATTAAATTAGATATTATTTTAAAGACTAAAAAAATTATTGATATCTAAACTAATTTCTATTGTTAATAAAATTTATAAATTAGTTTTTAATTGGTACTAATTAGTTATCAAGGTTTTAACTACCAATCAATTTAGATGTTAAAAGTTAGTAGTTAAAACTTGACAACTAATTAGATATAAATCTAGAAACTAATGTATAAATTTTTTTAATAATTAAAATATACTAATAATTTTTTTAATTTATAAAATAATATCTAATTTAGTTAATATAATAATTAATTATTTTTATCTTTAAAATTAGTTTTCATTTAATTATTTTTTTTTAATGTCCAATTTTATTTAAGAAAATGATATCCTTTTTATTTACACTTAAAGAGTATGCTTATTAAATTTGTATAGAAAGATTTATGTAAAGAAAGTAATGTAGAATTAAGGAAAGAATGACCTGATGAGTTCGTTTTGGAGAGCAACACCTTGGTTGGTTCTCCTGTAGGAGGTTCCACCAAAGCCTGTGGTGATCCCATACGTATCAACGCCGTTCGCCAAACTATCACTCACCCAATCACTGCTGCCTTTTACACCATCTCGGGTTTCCTCCGCCAGCTCCACCTTCACGCCGCCGTTTGCAACCGCGGCGACCTGAGACACGGTGAGTGTCTTCCCACCTACCCTGACGACGGGGTTACGATATTCCTCCACCATGCGCTTCACCTCCTCAAGGTGGCTACCTCTCAAAGCATCCGCAGCCATGCCCCAGTTAAGTGGGTCATAGTTAGTGTTACCATTGCCATTCTTGCCGTTTTCCTTTGAATATTCCATCTTCAGAAAGAGTGATGGGAGAGATCAAATTTGTGGATTGCACAATGTGGGATTTTGGTGAGTACAGAAAGAAACAATGGGAGGTATATATAGAGAGGCTGGTGATGGAGGCATTGTGACTTCTGCATTTTATTTACTCATTCATTAAAAAGATAACTCATATATTATAAAATTAATTACTGATCAATCTACCAATTTTCATTGGCTTTGTGATGATAATGGGTTAGGTTGGATAAAGGAACCAAATTTTCTGAAATTAGTGAAAAAAAATATTCTATATTACCGTCAATTTGCAGATTAATTAATTGAGAACTTCTTCATTGTGCAACTTTTCTCCCTTAAATGGCAGCAGCATGAGCATGTTTGTGATTATGGACATTGAATTGGGTTGCTCTTTTAACCGTTTTTGCATGAACGTAGCTTTTATTCCTTTTCTTTTAACTTCTCACACTATTAGATCATAGTTTTTTCAAGGAAGTGACACATGTCAGTGCAGGATATATAGGAAACAGATTTCAGGGGCTTCTACTCTTTTCTACTTCAACAATAAATCACTACGTCCAAACAAAACTTTAAACTCACTGTTACTTTATTTTCTCTTTGTCTTTTTATTTTCTTCAACGGCAAATCACTGGATCCAGACAAAACAATAATAAAACTGACTATTACTTCATTTTTTTTCTTTCTTGTGTTCAATCATAGCATTTGATTGAAAATTTTAAAATAACTAAAATTTGAAATAATTTGAGAATAACTAAAAGTTTAAAATAAAGTTTTAGAAAGTTAAAATATATATATTTTTAAATTATTCTTTTTATTAAAATTTTTATGTTAGACATTATTATACAAATTGACATCTTAACTAGATTGTCATATTTTAAGTAATAACAATCATATGTCATCACATAAAATAATTATTATAAAAAATACAAAAAAAATATGAGAAGATTCAATTGAAACTCATATGTTAACCAAAACGATATATAGGTAGATTATATTTTTTATAAATAATTTTAAAATTTTAAAAAATGAAATGAGTAGAGACAGAATTAGCTGATCCCTTAACGAATCGATCTCCACTTATGAATAATCATCGTCATTATTTTATTTTCCTCTCACTTTCAAGTTTGTGTCTCCTTTTCATCATTACTATTTCTTTTTGTCATCATATTTTCTTTTTGCTAACGACGACTTCAACGTAATTTTTCTAAATAATTATTTAAACATTTTTATATGAATCAAATTTTCATTGTCAAAAAATAATACGAAGAGTTTAAGTTGTTATAAGATTATAGGCAAATGGGGAAATGTAGGAGATTTTAAATCCATTAGATATAAAGAAAGATATTTTATAGTATATAAGTATTTACAAACTTTTTTCCTGAATCAGTTTCATAAAATTGAATTAAATTTAAAGTTTATATTTTAATATAGTATCAAAGTTTTTAGAATTTATTTCATTATCAAACTTTGTTGATATTACCAGTAAATATATTTATAAATATACATTCACAATATACAAATAAATATAAACCTTATCTTATAAACTAGTTTATTTAAAATTGAATTATAATTAAAGTTCACATCTTAATAAAAAAATAATAATAATATATATATTTATAAATATATATTCATAATATACAAATAGATATAAACCTCATCTTATAAACTAATTTTTGTAAAATTAAATTAAAATTGATGTCCGCCCTTAATAAAGAAAGGAGGAATAAGAATGGCGGTATGGTTTGATCGTGTGTAAATCAATTTGTAAACGTGAATTAATTTTAAATTAAATTGATTTTAAATTTTTAAATTCATTTTAAAAGTTAGAATTTGTTTAAATCACTAGTGCTAATCTGCAATGTCAATTTTGAACTAGTTTCTGATCGATTTGACCGGTTGACACACGTCATGAAAATATTTAGTAAAATTATTGACTTTTTTTGTAGATGCTAAAAGGTATATAAGTTGCCCTTCTATCAAATAAACAATTGACAAAATTAGAAAATAAAATTGTTGAGGGAAAGTGTCGGTGGAGAAAACAAATAAATTTGTGATTCTAAGACATAGGATTACAAATGATTAAATCGAGGTTGCTTTTATCATCATAAAAGTAAAAGCGTACAAAAAATCTAATTTGACAACATTGCTTATTTTTACATTGATGTAGTCTATTAAAGATCCATTTATATAAATTTGATTTTTATTTTGATCCATATTTTATCCATTTTTTAAATTAAATTTCTATTTTATTTAAATAAATTTTAAAAATTAAAAAATTCAAATTTTCAATCCAAATTTATTCTCTCCCCACAACTCTCTAGTGAAGCATTTTTGCACTAATGCATTATTGATCAACCCTGTATTTGCTTCTTTGTTATATTAGGTTTACCTCATAGACCCATTTGATGCACTACAACATGGGCCACTGCATTGCACCTAAAACCGAATCTTTTGATACCTTTTCAGTCCTCATTCTTGCAAACTATTGATGCCTATGTACATGGATTATCTAAGGATCCTAATTCGATCGACTTTATAAAAAAAAATTAACTTCAAAAATCATCTACAAAATGTATAAAGTATATTTTTCAAATAAATAACTTATTATATGTATAGTGTAATTTATTCAATATAGAATATAATAACATCATCACAAGTCATGACTACCAACTAGTTAGAAATTATTTTTCTCTTACTTTATTTTATTATCTTCGAATTATTTATGTTTGTAAAGTTAAAAACACTAAGCTAAAACACTACAAGAAACAATGATTTTATCGAGGATTTATTTTTACATTATTCATAATTAAAACCTATATTAAGTCATTTACCTAAGATTGCAGTTTTTCCCGCTAAATCATCCCTAGAGAACGTCTTCTTTGGGTTTTTTTAAACCTGAGAAAAAGTCTTTCAAAACCCCTGTTAAATACCATGGGTTGAAGAACCTCCGTAAAATACTATGAGTTTCAAATTTTCTGTAAAATGATTTGTCATTTGAAATAACCTTCAACGTCATTTTTCACCTGACTTTTCTCTTCCACGGTAGACACACTACTCTCCGGCATAGGCGGCGACGACAATCCTAGCAAGGTCACAATTCAGCCGCACTTATTTCTATTATATCTAAGGAGAATAAACACTAAATAAGACACTATCTTCTTCTTACTCCAATATTGTTTCTTCCATCACCTTATATATCCTAAATAATTGTGTTATTTATCATATGTGGGCTTCAAAACCATGTGTGTTTTTGGCTAAAGATTGCAATAACATATTGCGAAGAGAAATTAACTTTATTACTTCTCACACTTTCACAGTGAATTAATTATGAGATGCATTTAAAATAAAAATCTTGATTTAAAATTTCAAAATTATGAGAATTAAATATTAACAATTATAACTAAAACTAAAATTTCACATAAAATATAAGTACATAAAAAATTAAAACAAAATAAGTTAGGTTTTTTTGAAGTATGAGCTCGTAACAAAAAGAGTTTTTGGACAATAAAGTTCAATATCTTTTTTTAGTGTTAATTTTTTATATTACTAAAATATAATTTTATTATATTTCTTTAATATTTATATAATATTAATTTTTTTACATATTATTATATTAATATTATGTTAGTTTTTAAAAAAATATGAATTTAAATTTAGAATCTATTTTTTTATGTATAAAAATATGAGTTTGCATTGGATTTAAATTTATAAATATCCAAATTATTTTTATAAAAAATATAAATTTAGATTTAAAATTCAATCTGAATATTTGAATTTGAATTTAAAAAATCTAAATTACTTTTATAAAAAATATATGGATTTGGATTTAAAATTTAATCCAAATTGTCAAATCCATGACTATCCTTAGTGGATTAAAGCATAAGGGCTAAAAGGGCTGGGTAGCTTTTTTTTCCCTATGTTTAAAATAATTGTAGTTTGGTTCCACTTCCACATGTTTTTTATGTGAAAGAAACACAAAGCTCTATGATTAAGCACTCAAATCTTCTGAAGATGAAAACAAAATTCTTTTTACCAGAATTTGTTTCTTCAAGTCCTTAATTCCTATATATCTTTATGCGTTAGTGATCTCTAGTCACAGAAACACTCACCAACCCACGTTTTATTTTAACAAAAGTTGTTTTGAGAGCGAAAATAGTGGAATGAGCCTCTTTATGACTCAGAATACCCAATCAAAATTAAACCATTCTTCTTTATTCACTCTTCAAAATATCATGTCCCGTACAAGTAAAATACCTTAGAAAATGGCATGATCATTAAACAAAACGAAACAAAAATATAATATCTAATTAAATAAAATTGAATAATATTATAATAAGAAACTCATGTTGAATACCAATAGATTAAAATTTATACTGTTAAAAAATTATTAAGGGATTCATTTTTTTTATAAATTGGGAGTAACAAATTGCCTTCTCCATCCTTAAATTTCATCTTTTGCGCTCTATTGGAATAGACAAGAAGGAAGACAAAAGAAAAGAAGCAGAAAAAGTGATAAGAAATCTGAAAAGAGATAAAAAAAATAGTTTGGAAGAAATAAATGAAAAGAAATATGATTTATTTATTTATTATAATAATAAAAATGGGAAAAAAATCTTATGATAATCTAATATGAATATCTCATACTTGATTATGTATAAAAAATATTGAAAAAAAATAGTTATTTGTGTAATCCAATCAATTATGTAGAGTTATTTTGTTCACATGTGGAGAAAGTGGTTCTTTTACCTGATTCTTTCTTTTTCTTTTTTCTTTTCACACATTTGTTTAAATCACCACCACTAATCTCCTCTTCTTTTGCTTCAAATTTAGACCTCCTTCGTATATAGTCGGGATTTCCAACACACCCCCTCACACTGAAACTGCCAACTAGGCTCGAAAATGACTCTGATACCATATTACAAAATGGATTTTAAGCCTAACTCAACCCCATAAAATCGGCTCAATGAGATGAGGTTTGCACCCACTTATATACATTGAAAGACTCTAATCTCTAGTCGATGTAAGATTCCAACAATATAAATTATTTATATTATTATTGTCCTCTCTAATAGATAGATATTAGAGGATATTTTAAAATAATAAGGTAATGTAATAAAAAATATAAAGGAATGCATTTTTGCATGCTCAATACAAAAATTCCTTTCAATTATTTCAGTACTTTTCTTAGTAGTTATTGGACATTTTGTGAAATAGTAATTAATGTCTTTAGAATTTGAAAAATGTGGAATGTGAAATTTTGACTAAAATAATATATTTGAATTTTTTAATAATATATTACATTAAATGTTCACTCAAATAATATATTATACCAAATAATTATTTAAACAGTATGATTTAACGAACAAGTTCAGAATTTCATTTTGAACTAAATTATTATTTTTTTATATATAAAAATGAAGAAAAGATAGTATCAAAATAAAATATTATCTTGAAAAATAAAATTTTAGAAAAAATATATTTTAAAAGTTTTGAAAAGTAATTATATTGAAGAAGAATATTTAGAAAAATAAATATATTAAAATAATAATAATTTAGAATTTATGTAAAAATATTATAATATAAAAATAATATTTTAGAAAAGTAATTATTTTAAGAATTAATTAATTGAAAAGTTAAATATATGAAAAAAAATATTTAAAAAATTGATTATTTAGTTTTGTATTGAATTAAAAAAAATATAATATTGATAGCTATTTAATTAAAAATAAAACATATATTAAGTAAATGTAACACCCGAAACTATTACAATACATGATTAGAGCTTATAGAAATACAAATATTTACAATATAAGTTTCAAAACAATATCCTAAAGCCCTCCGGACCCTCCAACACCTGTATGATCTTTGCTCGTATATGTAATACAGTCGTCGCAGTTCAAAACCAAAAAAAAAAAAAAACAAGGGTAAGCTAATGAAAAGAAATTTCATAACATACTTAATT
>Ga0123342_1003770_pt1 | contig 23881 bp, 18 predicted proteins | sample Turbeawhitnodule_FD_89960 | JGI IMG/M metagenome (GOLD analysis project Ga0123342, IMG submission 89960) | Root nodule microbial communities of legume samples collected from Mexico - Turtle bean Mexico white nodule | ecosystem: Host-associated > Plants > Roots > Nodule | place: Mexico: Nepantla... | reverse complement strand
TTGTGTTTCACTGGTTTTCGTTCTAATATCAGTGTGTGTGCATCTGGAAAATCTATCTGCATAATCTTGTGATTAACCTTGCTGTATAAACGCTTTTCAAACACAAACAGTGCCAAAATAAATTTGTTCATTTTCACATAAATCGATTTATTTTCTATAAACTGTGATAAACACTGTTTCTGCGAGAAGGTTTTAAAAGGTCAATTCCCCCCCCCCCCCCTCTTGAACTTTGGCACTATTAAACCCAACACTACTACCTTGGAAAAAAATTCAATGAACCTCCAATAGTAGTCATCTAAACCCACAAAACTCCTTATGTGAGTGATTGTCTTAGGGCGTTCCCATTGAAGCATTGCCTCCACCTTGGCTGGATCCACTGAGATCCCCTGAGCTGATATTACATGCTCAGCCAGCATGTAATTGCTTCTCCATCGAAATTTCCAACACTGTCTTCAAATGTTCTTCCTCGGTCCTTGAATAAATAAGTATGTCGTCTATAAAGACTATAACAAACTTATCCAAGAAAGGACGAAAAATTCTATTCATGTAATCCATGAACAGAGCTGGAAAATTTGTTACTCCAAACAACATCACCACATACTCATAGTGTCCATAACGATACCTAAATGTTGTCTTCTGAACATCTTCAGCCTTTACCAAAATCTGGTGATATCAAGATCTCAGATCAATCTTTGAGAACATTGAGGCTCCATGTAACCAATCCATCAAATCATCAATTTTGGACAGAGGATACTTGTTCTTTATGGTCAACTTATTCAACTGCTTGTAATCTACACACAACCGAGACCCTCCATCTTTCCTTTTAACTAGAAGCATTGGAGCCCCCCCATGGAGATACACTTGGCCTAATGAATTGTTTCTCCAACAAATCTTCAACTTACTTCTTTAGTTCGATCAACTCAGCTGGAGCCATTCTGTAAGGTCCCATACTGGTTCAGCTTCAGGTACTAGATCAACGGTTAATTCCACTTCTCTCTTAGGAGGTAATCCAAGTATTTCTTCTTGAAATACATCCATGAAATCCTTCACCACATTTATACTACATATTTCTTCTTCATTCTTAACTTCCATCTAAGTTAAGATTACAAAGCACCTTGATCATTCTTTAAATTATGACCACACATGCTAAGCAGACATCACATCTGACTCCTTGGAATCTAAAAACACTATTTTTTGTTTACCAGAATCTATGAGAATGTGACTAGCAGATAGCCAATCCATCCTTAGGATAACATCCAAGTCCCGAAGATGTAGACAAATCAAATTTTTTTGAACTTGCGTCCCTCTACTATTACTGGACATTCAGAGCAAACTGTAGAGGTTAATACTTTTCCCGTTGTAGGTGTAGAGACCACTAGTTCAAACGATAACTGTTTTACTAGAAGACCTAACTCAGCTACACACAAACTTGAAACTAAAGAGTGTGTCACTCCATAATCAAACAAAGCTTTCACACATCTACCAACTTTATAACAAACATCTTGTACCAAATTACCTGACTGAGATGTCTTAGCTCCTGACATAGCAAACACTCTCCCTGTTGCCTGAGGTCTACTACCTTCACTCCTAAACTGTTGAGAACCACTTGATGTCATTATATTTTCTCTCATTTAAAATTTGTCATATATTTTATGTGCAATTAGTAATAATTAGAATAGACTTTATTCATGTTTTTCAAAATCCAAATATGTTTAGATGGTATGGTCAAGAGAAGGAGTATAAATAGAGATTATTAGTTGCAAAAAGGAATCACGGAAACATGTGCTATAGGAAGGAAATGAAAGCATGAGAGAGGCATTTTCCATGTTTTCTCATGTTCAACCAAGACAAAGCTCTTGTAACTGAAGTTTCCTTTCTCTGCTAGCATGGTCAAGTGTCAAGTTACATTTTTATATTTTTTTATATTGTTTAACTTTTCTTGAGCTATTTTTTCCAAGTTCTTCTCTTATTTAAAACTCTAATTTCAATGCCAAGATGCATCATTTGAATGTTGATATGTATAAATAACACCATTATAAATTATACCTTTTGAATGATAATCTAACTTTGAGGTTGTGAAGGGATTTTTCACCCTTTGTTGGCTGATCAAGTTATCATCTTTTTCAGCAATTATCTTTTTCTAAAGCTTTCACATTCCTTAACAACAAGTTCAGACTATGCAAAGTCTAAAGGAATGTCTCATCAAATGAGAAATCACAAACTTGAAAATCTTAATTACGTGATCCTACAAACCAGTTTTATCCAGATGACTGTGCAGCACCTTTGTTGAAATTAGTATTTATTATGATTGTCTAATTAAAATATATAATATGAAAAAATCATTAAATAAAAATTAATTTTAAATGTACAAATATTTTTATAATTAAATAAAATTAACATTAATATTTTAAGTGAATAAATTAATTTATTTTACTTCACATTAAATTTTATATAAATCATTATTATTAACAATAATTTTTATTCAAAAGGAAATTTAACAACAATGTGTAATATTAATTTATATTAATATTTTAATAATAAATAATAATTAGAATTAAATTTAAAATTTTAATGAACTAAATTGTTAAAAAACAATTTAAAATAATTAACTTCTTCTAAATGTACTTAAAAAATAAATTTTAAATAAATAAAGTTACTTATAAATAAATATATTTTTATATAAAATATTAAATTGAAATTTTGGAAACAAATTTTAAATCCATGTCAAAATTCAAAAACGTTTCTTCAATATAAAATTAAGCAATAATAAATAATTAACTTTAAATTAAGAATTGCATAATCAATCTTGCATAATAATGTTTTTTGCAATATAGTTATCAATATATTTATATAAACATTTTTTTTACTCTTGTATCCCTATATTTATTAACTAATTTCTTAGTTTCCATTATTTACAGACCTACTCATAAACGTTACAAGCATTTTTATTGTATAATTATAAAAATAAATAAAAATTGTTATATTTTATAAAAAAAAATGTTTTAATTTGAGGAAAATTTAGAGGTGGTTTGTTATATAATTATAATATTATAAAAATGAATGAAAAAGTATTTTGAAGATTATTTGTAGGTATAAAGTTGTATGATTTGATTAGAAATGGTGAGAATTGTTTGGTAGTAATTATAATAAGGTTGGTTTATAGTTGGTACGTAAAAGATACGCTAAAGTAAAGGGTGATTTAGAAAAGAAGAATATAAAAGGAGGAGAAAGAAAGAGAAAGAGAGTGTGGGAGTGGGAGAGATGGATCCAGACACGTTGGCAAAGGCATTCGTAGAGCACTACTACTCAACCTTCGACACCAACCGCCCAAGCTTGGCCAATCTCTACCAGGATGCTTCCATGCTCACCTTTGAAGGCCAGAAGATCCAAGGCGCTTCCAACATCGTCGCCAAGCTCACTTCCCTCCCTTTCCAGCAGTGCCACCACACCATCTCCACCGTCGACTGCCAACCTTCCGGTGTCAACGGCGGCATGCTCGTCTTCGTCAGCGGCAACCTTCAGCTCGCCGGCGAACAGCACACTCTTAAATTCAGTCAGGTACTCCCTCCCCCTCTCCCTCTCTCCCTCTCTCTATCTCTCTTTGTTAGGGTTTTCTTCACACTCCGATCCATCCATTTCCCTTTCGATCTGCTTTCCTTTCCTTTAGTTCTCTGTTTCTCTTTCCGTGTTCAATTGCTTGGGCCGGCTTTGGTGATCGCCTTTACCTGTGTGTATTTCTTTCAAAATGTTGCCTTCTTATTACTCTGTGAAACCTAAATTGTTACGTGTGTTTAGGTTGTTATTAATGCTATTTACTTCGGAATGTGTGAGGGAGAGAAGAGAGTGGGTAAAGGAGGAAGTAGGAAGGTTATTGAATGATGGTGTTTGATGAATTAGAATCATTGGTGAGAATGGCCAGTTTGTGATTGGAAATCTAGGGTAACTGTAGAGTCAAGGTTTTCTTTTTTGGTAATCATAGTATTGGTACCTATTATTCATTGGGTGTTGTAGCGTACAGAATGTGGATACTTCCCTCTTAATGTGGATACTTGAGCCAACCAATGTTGGTCAAGGTGTGTTTAGAATTGAAAGTGGCAACATAGTTATTCATCCTTTAGTATTTTAATTTTAATGGACTGTATTCATTGGATCAAAGTTGTTTTTTTTTTGGATGGTTATGGATTGGACTACAGAACATGTGATGGATCATTATTGTTCACAAGTGAAAAGTTCTTCAAGGTGGTCTCAATTTTCAGATGCTTTGGAAATGTTTCACGAGCCTAACATTCTTCCACATGTGTTGTTCTTGTCTTTTTCGTTGATATCAATTTGCAAGCAAAATTATTGCACTTTTCTTTATCAGTGCCTGGGTAGGTTATCTGAAAATCCTTTCTTCCAAATTTCAACTTAGATTGAATTTGGGGTCAATTTAGAAGCTTGTGGGGGACATCCAACTGTTTTGTTTCATCAATTGCTGTCAGAATGATTTCTTCCTATCATTCTCACTAGGTTCTAATGGAATTCCACAAGAATTATGCTAGAGGCTTCAAATTTAATGAAATTTCAATGTCTACAAGTAGAAGTCATTCAATTCTGACCTCTTTGTAAGCAGGTGGGATTATGAGTTGGGTATTGTCAAGGTGGCGCACCAACACTCAGTCTCTCCACCAAAATTGTTTGTCTCTTGTTAGAGGAGCTGAATTCCTTATTCTGAAGGGGAAAATGATGGGTTGTCAAAATCCTGTTTTTTTTCACTGAAATGTTGTCTTAAGTGTCGAAAGTGAAATTTTGCCGAATTTTTTTATATCCATATCAACTTTTTGTTATCCCTTTCTATACATGTGCTCTTACACTTGTAATTGTGTATTATATTTTTCCTGTGCACGTAGAAATACTTTGTATTTTGGTGCGCGTATCCTCGCTTTTTCTTGCTCTACTGTTTATCTAATTTCAGTCAATCACTAAATTTGTCATTCTCTTTCCAGATGTTCCATTTGATGCCAACTCCGCAGGGAAGCTATTATGTATTGAATGACATATTCCGTTTGAACTATGCATGAAGATAGACCCAGCAAATACATGGGCTGAAAGGCCATAGAAGAAGTTTGCCCTATAGCTAGCTGTTTCAGATTTGACATTTGAAATTTAAAAAGGGTTATTTTTGGTTGGTTGTGTTGAATCCTTAATTGTGTCTGTTGTGTTTAGAATTTTCTGTTGTGACTGATTTGAAAAAAAACCTTCGAGGGTAAATTGTTGAAAGATTACTGGGTATTGGAGATTGAAAACTTTAATATATTTGTGATCTGAGATATTGGGTCCAAGCATCTTGACCCATTTTACCTCTATAAATTAGTTTATGCTTGCAGTCATAACATAATGTTTTGTTCACCTAAGGTAAGAAGCGGGATGTTTATCTTCTCTTTTTCCCAGAAAAGATAATCAATTTAGATGTTATTGTTGTGTAATTATTGTGGTTAAAATGGGGTTGTTGGTTTGTAAATATAGACTTCTATAGCACAATGTTGAGTAGCTGGTTTCAAACCTGAATGGTGATTATTTTCTGGACACTTGTTTAGTGTTAATAAAAAATTCTTTTCATTGGAGAGATGATCAGATGATGCTGATCAGTAGTGTTACACATACAGGTGAGTGATATAAATAAGATTAATCCCTTTACCCAGCAATGTGAATTTGACTTGCATTTGCGGTTATGTCAATGACGGCTGATTAAATCAAATCTGTATCGGCTATAGCTTCCAAACAGACTTGCCAAATTCGGTAATAAAATAAGAAACGAGAAAGAAAACCTCTATTTAACATTGTAGTGGTTGGGACCTCTTTACGTGGTAACACCCCAGAGCGAGAGTGTTGCTTATGGGTTTGTCACTGTAACAATGAGAGCAATGTTGACGGTAGTACTAACATATCATCCAACGATGCTATATTTTCAGATGCCATCTACAACTCAGGGAAATGCGATAGAAACTTAATCCATTCAATTTGAAACCCCACTCTACATGCATTCAACACAATTCTATATTTTACAATCCAACAATGTTTACGTCATTATCACTATACAATCAAGACTGTCTCAAACTAATAAGTCAGCTAGTAAGCATCTAAAATACAAAGACCGTCGAAATGGTTATTCAGAAATTAATCATTCAAAAGAATGAGGATTAGCAAGGGTAGCGTTGCTCCTAGGGAAATGGATATAAGTCATCTTCCATAAATAAGGCATTCCCCACAGAAGTGGTTGATGATACTTCGTCACTCGTACCCGCCACAAGTTCAGCCTGCCAAATATTGACAAGTTATGCATTGACAGCACAAAGCAACTGCACTCTATAGTCAAAATGGTTGATAGCTTTATAATATATGTTTTCTAATTTGGATCTTTTAGGATGTAAGGAGTTTCGATACAGAGAATATAGAGTATTAAAACACTCGAGTTCTTCAAGTTTTGTGTCCAAACAGATTGAGTACGGAATGCTCAATGGAAGCCTCATGCAATAAGGTCTTAAATTTTCAACTAGTGGCAAACTAAGAGACAATGACCATGACCACTCTGATAAAAGGCACACACTTGACACTGTCGTTTTAAAAAATAATTTACCTTAGCTTGACGATATTTCTCAAGCATGCGACGATATTGGTCACGAGCATCTGGTGAGTCGACCATGGACATCACCCGTGAAACAGCCTTTTCAATTTCTACATCCACCTTCTGTTTTCGGAACACCTTGAGAATATCTTCATCTTCATCATCATTTTCATTAATGTCCATCTCTGGTCGGAAACCTCGTAAACCAGCTCCTTTTCTTCTCCATCGTAGCACGACCTTGTCCAAGATTCCAACTGCCCATATTACCTTGTAATGCTTCCTAACCTGGTAACCCCTCACATGAGCCTGCCCAAATAAATTAGAATTTGGTTGACATTAATGGTGTTAAAGATCAAAGTATGCACGCCAATGTTTGGTTTTAAAATCAAAATTATTCACCTTACAAAGAATCATTAAGTACTATTTCTGTATAACTTATGAAAAATATGCACGTAGTTCTTGGCATTCATTTGTTCCAGGCAAACACTAAAGTTGACATTTATTACCTGTATCTTCACTACTTTTTGGCGCAATGATAAGAAATCTTTGCGACCTTTCCAACCACGATATTTCTTCTGAATTGATAAAGCAGCTGAATTATGTTCACGTGAGCTTCGAAAGGCAAGTTTTGACATAGCAGAAACTTCTTGAATGCTACCAATGCCACCTACACTCGTACCACAACTATTTATACCTTCTCTTGCTCTCCGTTTTCTAAAAGAATGTGACCGAAAAGCCGATTGTATCCGTGCAGCTGCCTGAGTTACATTTCTGACAGCAGCCAAGGTATGTTTGAGTGACGCCTGATCCTCATTGGCAGCAAGATTTTCCTTGGAGACACTGGTAACAGTCATATCTGCCTGAAGCTGGGCAGAACTTTTAGATAATTCACTCTCTTCCAGTACAAGCGATGATAGGTGGCTTGTCACTGCTACCTCTGAAAGATATCCTGCTAGTCCCTTGTTCCCATTGCTGGCTGCAATAGATGCAGCAGTTTTACCGATTGGGTCTTGTGCAGTTGGATCTGTCACAGCTCCAGCAGATGCTCCAGAAGCTACAAGTGAAGCGACCATTTTTTCCCTACATAGAATAACAAAATTTCAGGAAAATAACATCCAAAATACTTTAAAATGGAACAGGTAATTATACTTCATGATCATCAGTTCCAGCAGAAGACTGGATGAACCGATTATCGTTATTAATTAGAAATTAAAGTCAACATTTGCCTTATGCTACATGCGGGTTTGTTAAACCCTCAAGTTACCACCAACCAACCAACCTAACACAGTCTGCATCTCGAGAAATTCAATTTTCAGACTTGAATATCTGAAATGCTTATCATATATTTTGCCTAGCACTTAGGGCTTTAATACATTTCTTTGTCCTTGTTATCTTTCCTTCCATCTGTTTTCTATTCTTCCAAGGAAAAAAATTTATCCACATATTTTACCAAGCACGTGTTGTTTCCTCAAAACTATAAGAATGCATGTTTTCCCTATCTTCGTTAACAAGCCTTGTATAGCAATATTAACATATTTCACCAAAGTTAAATAATCAGTTAACATAAGCAAGCCCTCTAGATTTCTATTACCTTCCGAAACGGGCAGCCCAATGAAGGGCAGTCCACCCACTGATGTCACGGAAATTTATATTCACTCCACAACTAAGAATAGGGTTCAAGGCCCACTCAAAACCCAACCCAGCAACCATGTGAATAATGCCTTGCTCTTTCTTGGACAGAGAGCAGTCTGTCTCTTCATCTCTTTCCTGAGATCTGTAAGAAAGCCACTGTTGAAGCTTATCCTTTAGAAGTTCTTCGAGAAGCCAATCAGTAGTACTAGTCGACGTTCCACCACCAACTAGAAGAGTCTCTATAATATGGCTCCATGAGTCATCATCAGCTTTCTGTTTTATGAGAGGAATTCCCGATTCTATGTTGTCATTCTTTATTGTTGATGTAGAAAGAAGCATCTGCCCTAATCTAACAAGTAATAACAGCTCTTCAGGACTTCTAGTGGCTTCTGTTTTCAATTGAGTACATTGGGTGCAACTATAGGTCTTGTCACGATATTCAAACTCTCTGACTTCACTGCAGGACTCCCGGTTTCCAGATGTAATGCACAGAGTAACCTTTCCAGGAAGGTGAGGTGGAGGAGCTTCACAACAGATTACACCATCTTGAATTATCTGAACAGGAACTTCAACATCACCAAGCATGCATGCCCAGGTAGAATCTGAGGGGTGACAGAGAAAAGACCCAACAATGATGACCTACGCAGAGAGTATGGAGCTTTAGGAATCAAATTTGGACAAAATCAACACAAAATATAGCTTCAAGATAACAAAGTTGACAGAGAAAAAAAGTGATACTCCTCTTATTAAGTCTTAAATGTCCAAAGACACAAGCTAGATTAACATTTCCCTAACCTAATTATTTATAAATAGACAGATTTATATATAATTGCTTTACACCATCACTACAACAAGAATTTTTTATAGATTTTAGCAAAGTCAATAATATAATTTAAAACTCTTCAGGAACCGAGGTAAGGTATAAGCACCAACAGTTATTAATCAATGAGCACTTTCACATCATTGTCTAGAAGATGCCACTAATGCAAAGAGTAATAAATCATTGCATAGGGGATGCAAGTAGTTTGGCTTTGAAGGCACAAACCTTAGTGGTCTCAGTGGCATAACCCCATTCTGGGGAGAATGTCTTAATAGTAAATTTCTGTTTGTGTGCAATGGTCAAGCTTGAATCTGCATCCAGAGGTGCTACTATTTGGCTTTGGTCAAAGAATGTTCCATAGTAGTCAGAATTAGTTACTCGTGTTTCCACCATAGAAGAATATGCAGGAAATTTGACTTCACCCACCCCTTGAGGCGGTGAGAAAACAGCTGCTAACATGAGTGGGGAATCAGAAGTTGAAGAAAATCCAAAATATGCCAAAAAAAAGTTAAGTTAAACAGATGAAATTATATCATACAGCTTTGAGAATTATCACTGTTGAAATTGAGCCAGTGACTCTCTTCCTGGTTGGAAACTGGTACTAGTACCCTTCCCGGAAAAGATACTGAATTTTCCTGCTTTAAGAATCAAACATTTTAAGAATTGCATAACACAAGAGAATCATTTCAACATCTGAACAAACATAAATTGCAAAATCATATCAATTCTATGAACTAAATAGAAACACTTACATTTCCAGCCGTCAAGTATACATTTTTTGGTGGTAACTTGACAGAAGTTGAGGACTCGCATGATCCAAGCACCCCTGTCCATAAAGCCTTTTCATTTCCGTCAGGGTATCCATGGTCTATTAGTTCATGATAACATTCACCACCATCACCTATAAAAGTAAACACTTTTAGCATCTTTTTTCTTCCTCTCTTACGAGGTGATGTTTCCACAATGAAGAGGACAAAGCAAACTACAAGGAGCTGAATTTCAGTTGAACCTCAAAATATTAAAGTTATAAATGAAGGAATTGAACGGATGAATTACTAATTTACAAGGAAAAACTTCAAGCAGAACGAAAACCATAATAACAACGTACAAAAACTTTTGGCCACTAATATAACAAAATATTGAGTGAGTAGTGTCAAAAACCCACACATACAACCTGTAGATTCTGAATGGGCAAGTGAGCTTTAAACAACCATAACTTTTGATATACATGTAGTTAACAAGGCCCATATGGTGTCAACAGAAAGCTCATTTTGAGCCTCTTGTTGCACATTTGCAACCCGGATTACCCTTTTTGAGACTAATTTTGAACCCTCAATCTACTGCATAAGTACATTTTGAAGCTGTTTTAGTGTTGTTCCTTGAGCTTTTCATTAAACTTAGTATTTTCCTTGTTTATGCTGTGTTATGATCTCCGTGGCCTCTTTTAAAATAAGACCACAACCTTTTCTCTCAGACTTTAAATTTGCTTGCTATTATTAGAGGTTTACTAAAACCACATGCAATTTATCAAGACTAGTACTATTGTTTTATCTTCTTTATCAACCATAAAAGAAGAAAAACACACAATATCTTATGTAAGGTCTGTAATTTCCAATCAAACCTTTACAGCTTGTTCCACATTTTTATATGTTTTTATAAAGTCTACTGGAGTAATGTCAATTTCAAAAATCCCTAGCTGTGAGTAAGCTTTTAAAAACCATTTTTTTATGGTTACATGGCTCATAATAAGAATCACTTTCTCTTAACATTCATGTTGGGAAAGAACCAAGTCCCACAATAACTGGAGATAGTGCCAAAATAATGTATATAAACTACAGGGCAACCTCCTCCTACAAGCTAGCTTTCGGGTTGAGTTAGTCCCAAACCCAAAACTCATATAGTTCCCACATGGCATATAATAATTTGGGAATTAGGTTTTGATGAGAAATTAAACCAGCTAAACAGAGACACCAAACAAGATGGTTATGATAATAGTGAACGATTTAATCAAAACATGCATGCTATAAATTTCCACCAACAAATTACAGAAAATTAGTGGGGCAGTGTAAGATGCTGAAGCAAGAAGTGTTACATAAGTAGAAGACAATGTATGCGACAGGTTAAATTACAATATAGATTATGCACTCAGACATTTTACTAATTTAAACTATATGCTCTCAACAGATGAAGTTTGTTTTACCTTGTCTTCCCTTATATTCATCATAAAATAGCCCTTGATCATCAGATCCAGAGAAAGCTGCAGATTGATCTTGATTGCTGATCACCGTTTGATTGTGTAGAAGGTTTGGATCGTGGGCAGCTTCCTGCTTATTGCAGAAGGGAGCAATATCTTCAAAGCTGTCCTCATTCAAACTTAATTGTACCTCTAGTCGGCGCAAAGCTTGAGTAACTTCAAGCTCAGATGAGGTTCCTGATTCTGCATCAGTTCCATCCATGTGATCCATTTTATTGCTCAGAATGAATATATCAGACGTAACTTCTGTAGTTCCAGAACTGGAGAAACTCTGATTAGGTTCATATGAATCAACAAGTGTGGATGTTGACCCTGGATTCTGATTAGAATATGGGCTAGGACTCTGACAAAATGCAGAAGAGGAACTTGGTGACAATTGTGCACCGGCTCCAGAACTTAGTCTTCCCTATAACATGAGTGCATATGTTAAACCAAAACTTGAACATGGGCTGCACAACAATGTCGTTTTGCACATGCTGAATAAAAGAATATGATCAAATAATTCCCATCCAAGATACCAAATATGATTCTTAAGATTTAAGAATATCTTCATTTGAGAAAAGGAAAGAATTAGTGCAGAAAAGCAATAGGATGATGCAAATCTTAGGAATAATCACTGACTTTTCTTATATCAATTGTCCTTATCTTGGAAAGAATTAAATACCAAAGATTCATAAGTAGGAAAACGGTTATCCAAAGTGCATTTGGTCTTAAAATTAGGATATGGGAGGTGAGATGTAGGCATCCATGTTGGTTAGTTCGGTAAGTAAAGGAGCATAAAGACATGCTCATAAACTTAGAGAATAGAAAAAGTTTCAGGAAGATAAGTGAATGCACGGGGAATGGCTTTAATTCATAGTTGAATTGTTTTGCACAGTAATCATTAAAGAGTCTAATTTTCATGAACTATCAATATAAAGAATTTTACACCGCCAATCAATTAGAAGATATTACCTATAAAGTAATTAATACAAAAGCCAACAATTTTCATCGTACATGACAATCTATGATTAGATGATAATGTAAAAAACTTTTTACACTATCGTTCATACAAATTAAATTCACTATTAAATGAACATATGCCACTTTGGAGGCATAAGTGTACACTTAAAAAGGAAGTTTGAAAATAGAAAATGAGAGAGGGAGTTACAACTTACAACACGGAAGTAATATTAATGGTGAACAAAACAATCAACATACCACTGAAACAAGAAATACAAACAGCACATTGACATATGCATGAGCCATCTACAGAAAGTAAATATTTAAGAATACAAGATAAATGTTTGAAATTTCTCAAAACAGAAAAATGAACTAAATTATTTGAGCTTCACAAGAGAAAGGTAAAAAGGGAGGACAAGTGTAAGAAAAATAACTAATCAGAAACGGGTAAGACAGTGAGCAATCTTGCATAAAAGGCTGCCCAAAAATTTTCTGGAGGGACAATATGCACAAGGGGTACAAGGATTATTATCATGTTTATCTGATATCACATATTGGAGACTCACCTCACTTGTGTTTCTATAATGCACAAGAACAATATGCTCATATTCCCTGCCATGAAACAATATCAACGGTGATTATGAAGAACTACTACAATAATAAATATACAAGCATATCTCAAATAGTATGAACATCAAAGTTGATTCTGTTTCAAAGTATATAGGCTAATTTAATCTTTGCAATTCATTTAATGTTTAGTTAATAGGAAGTTTTTTTCCTGAATGCTGCATGTTTGTTTTAAAGGTTACAGCATTTTGTGATAAGTATAATAGTAAAGTATGAGGGATATGTAGTTAGATAATAGTTAAAATTTACTCACGGATCCAGCATCCAATAGCTCCGCCTCTGGAAACTAGGGTTCTGCTCTCCGTGTGCATAATAACAATTTAAGGCTTCAACATTTCCAACCTATTTATGCAGATTATTAAAACATTTCCAGTGAAGAAATCAGTATATGGAATACCATGCAAAAACAAATGGTGACCCAAACTCTAAATATAGCAACAGTAAGTGAACAATGATCAGAAAACATACTAAAAAGTACCCTTGAACAAATGTTATTTATATGTAATATATATAAAGGATAACTTATTTTTAACATGGCTTCTCTAAATTCTTATTTTTAACTTGAGAAGCTAATTTTAATTTATGGAGAAGCTCATTTCATTTATTTCTTTTTATTTTTTTTTCTAAAAGTATTTATGAAGAAACTTGTCTAATGCAATTGAAAATGAAACTTCTAATAAGGATTTTTAAAATATTTTTAAATAATACCATCTGTCACTAGTCACCTGTTTGAGACATCTATTCAAAGTTTTGAATATACTTTTTCAAACAATTCAAGAAATCTTTCCTCCCTCTTACATACAGATTTATGGCTGCATTTCTACAACTGAGACCCCCTCTAGACACTTGCTAATAAGTGTTCCTTTTTCATGGAAACCTAATAATCACAACAGCACATACACTAGTAAGTAGCTACACACCTTCAGTCGTTCGTGTGCTTCTCCCACAGTTCTTCCATCTCTTTTCTTGCGCCAGTTATGACCATCTTTCCGGAAGAAACGCAGGACTCTTTTGTTAAACAGAAACAAGGATCCACCTGTTAAGTAGATCAAATGATAATGCTGACATTCAGCACTTTATAGTCATTCTAAATAAACAAACAAGAATAACAAAGGTTGTCATTTTTTCTTATTTCTACAATCAATCGGAAAAGGGAACACGGCTGTTACTGGTTGGCTGTTGCGGGGGCTCTTGGGTGAGCAGGAACTTTTCATGATTCTGTAAAATGTACATCACTTCTGCAGGCTTCAGCCATCTGGCTTGAGCTTCGTGATGCAGATCATTAATATCGTATTCGTAACCTGAAACAACAACAACAAATAAATCAAACAAGTTAGAAACCTTTCTATCAGCATCATCATCACCATCGTTTTCTTTTCTACCTTAAAGCAGATGAATTAGATAAGACGGCGACATTTTTATCCATTAATAAAAACTTCAAATTCAACTAACAACTTAAATTTTTCTTCCCTGCAAAGCACCAATCAATTACTCCAATATCACATTTCATTCGGAAGCAAAATGGGTTAGGGACAGCAAAATAATCTATTAAATTAAATCAAAATGCTAAAAGCATGTTACATAGAATATACTAAAATGCTTTAGTGTAACTGCGAGTGTTTATTTTTCACGGATTCCAAACAATAACAATAGATTCCAAACTCACATGGTCCCAATTAAAAGCAACAATGACAGAAAACTAAACAAAATGCATACACACAAAGTCATAAGTGATGTGGTTCATTTCCACAACCCAATCAAACCAAGTCAAATCCAATCAATTACTCCAATATTACATTTCAACTACCCAAAACCCCAAAACATTAGATATCCTAATTTCCCAGTTTCTTTTTCTTTTCCTAAAGAAAACACGATTAAGAAAACAACAAGACACTTTTACCAGGTGTCATGGTATTGAACCAGAGGAATGAAAAGCTAGAAGTGGAACGGGACACCGAGCATTTTTTTGAACTGGAGAGGCTTCTAGATTTGGTTCGGTGCGGCGAGTTGGTTCCAAAAGATGGATCGAGAAAGGAAGTTGAAGAAGCAGAAAGTGGAGACACACAGAGTTGGTGTTGGTCGAAACTTACTATGGATTTGAGGTTGTGATTAAGGTTAAGGTTAACCAAACGTGCTTTTATTACACAACTTATTTATTGTAACAAGTGTATTAAACAAGTAGGAGACCAAGACCAAGACCAACGTATATCCGAAACTTTATTTAAGATTGCTATGTCTTGTTTTTCCCACCTCTTTAACATATTTTTAGTTATTTAAAGATCTACATGAGAAATACTTTGCAATTTTTATAAAAAGACTTCAAAGTTGGAGCAAGTTTGATTTTTCTGACCATTAAACACAAGTAGTTCTTTATAGTCGGAGTTTACCTTTTCCCAACATGTTCAACTACCTTTCTAAATATTTAAAGAAATATAAAAGACAGAATGAATATTTATTACGTGGTTATAAAAGTGCAACTAAAGATAAAGAATATTCTAACTCTTCAGTTATTTTTGTCCTAAATATTTTATTTTTATTTCAATCAAATATATTTAATGAGCCCAACCCATTTGAATGGATGATCTATAAAATAAAAAGTTTCATGAAGTAGTACGGAAACACAAGCTTGTGTGTATATATATTCGTATTTTTATTATAGTAAAACTAGTAGAAATACATATACAGAATAAAAATTAAATAAAAATTAATTTTACAATAATTATTAAAATAAAAAATGTTACTGAAATTTATGTTGCAGTTATAAAAATTGTGTATAAATTTCAGTTATAAAAATATTTTTTTATTTTATTTATGATATTATAATTATATAATAGAATATTTATAATTTATCATGAAAATAAAAGATAAAAAATATTTTAAAATAATTTACTTTTTATTAATATACAGTAAAAATACTTTCTTTCAATTATATAGAATAAGTATAATTAGATATACGATTGATTGATCGTATATTGAAACAAATATAAAAAAAAACAAAATAAAAGCATTATTCTATTATAAATTTTAAACCCTAAACCCTAAATAAATCCTTATAAATAAGAAGGTGATTTTCTATTAACTCATTAGTTATAAGAATAATTAAGCAAATTTAACTTTTTAATTTGATAAATAATTTATTATTTTTTAAAATATATTATCCATATTTTTTCGAATTTTAAAAAACTATTTAAAAATAATTTAATATAATGTATTTATGACATTTTATTTTGTGCAAAGTTAATATAACAATTATCTTATATTTTATTATTGAGAAAAAAATAAATTAAACTATATGCATAAATTTGAATAGTTAAAACATTTTAGAATATATATATATATATATTATGTTCATCTCATTTCATGAGATAATAATTTTTTTTTATTATATTTAAAAGTTGAGTTTTATATATTATTATTGTACAATCCTATCTAATATAATAATATTTCACATGATGAACCTATAATGGACAATATGATTGATATAAGAAAAAAATGTATTCATCACTGTATATATAATCATAAGATATACTATTGGACTTTAATTACTTGGATTGTTAGTTGGTATAGTTCAATTACTTGGATTGTTAGTTAGTCTAGTTGATGTGAGTAATTAATTATTTTTTAAAATGTTATATTATTTTCCAAATTCAATCTACTAAAAAAAATCAATTATTAAAAGTCAATTATGAATGTATTAACTTTTTCCTTCATGAGTATTTTTATCGATCATTAATTGTAGGTTCACTACTATTTTCGATGCCCTATATTAAAGTGTGATTTTATAATAATAATAATATGATTTATACTATAAATAAATTATCATTGATTTAATGATACATGTAAAAATTATTTGTATCTTTATTCTTTTTAAACAATTTATCCTAATACGAAAATCTCCTCCTAATATTTTTATTTTTTTCTCAAATAAAACATCATAATCTAAAATTTATTTAATAATCGGTGTAATATCTCTAATGCTTTGTTTGTATCTATGTATACACTGTACATGCGGATAGAAAAAGACGGAAACTTTTTGTTTGTTTCTAGTCATTTAGATGGATGTAAAGGCGAAGAAAGATGAATGAGGAAGGTATAAGGTATCTTCTCATAGTTAAAGAGAAAGTGCAACACAACAGAGTAAGTCACGTAAAAAAATTTTAGTTTCCATTTTTGCCCCAAATAAATGTGCTATTGTGTAATTTATACCCATGCCTTTATATAATAATATAAAATATTATAATAATATAACATCTGATGATAAAAAATTAATTAAGATAAAAAATTCTGACCTGAATAATAAATTAGAATTAAGTTTTTATTAGGCCATTTTTATTGTGAAAACTATTTATGAGAGTTTAATTTGCTTTTGTAAGTTTGACCGTGTTATATCACTTTTAGTGTTTTTTTACTTATACGAAATATTTGTATCACATTTTAATTAATCTTTTATTTGATTATTAGTAGGAAAAAATATATATATTTTTAAGATATACAAATATTTATTTATCCTTATGATTTAGAAAATCATTTAAAATTTAAGATTTTAAATTTTATGTTATATTAAGAAATTAGATTTTAAACTATGATTTTTATCTGAAAAAATAAATGAATTAAAAAGAGAATTTGAGGATGTTCGAACCTAAATTATGATTTCATTTAAATTTAGAAAATGATATATATAAATTTAATTATAAACTTACGATTGAATTCTAAAGCTTAGTACTGAAAAAGTTTTTTCTAAGTGTGAAAAACTATTTCTCCAAAGTTAAAATGAAGTTTGGATTTATTATTATCATTTCAATTAATAACTATTGGAACTTGGAAGCATTCATTGATTTTAATAATTTCTCTCTAAGAATATGATTATTCGTTTTTAATAACATTTTTATTTTAATAAAAAAAAATTATCCACATATATATTTAAGACTTTGCTTACCGGATCCCTATTTATTAGAGGAAGTATTTGGTAGAATGAATTTTTTCACTGTTATAAATACCTGAAATCGAGAAAGTATTCTTTTTTACTTTAATTTATCTTTTTACAAAAATAATATTTCCATCGGACAATGATTTCTTAAAATATTTTTTAATTAGGTCTTTCAAAAACATGAAGGCGAGAATAGCCATCTAAAGTTAAAATAAAAAATTATTAAAAATAATATATTCTAATTAAGTCATTAATATGGCAACGAATTTAGAATTTCAGTAAAAATAACATATTACTCCTTAATTTTAATAAAATTTATATGAATATTTCAACAATATTTTTTACCAGGTAAATGTACTTTATAGTTACTTTTAACAATCATAAGATTTACTATTCTAGACTTTCATAAATCATAATTTTTGAATGTGAAATTCAAAATGTTCTGATATTTTCAGTAGTATGCATGTGCATGTATTTAGGTGAATTAATGAATGAAAACAAAATGGAAAATATAAAATGTAGTGTGAATGAATGGGTTGAATGTGTTTTGGCAACATATGGAGAGAGCAATGATGTGATCATAAAGAAAGACCTAGTCCTTATTAAACACAAAAGACAAGTTTTGTGTGTGAACCTGGCTAGAATATACCGTCCTGGTAGCTGAAGAGTTAATTATTTTTAGTTGACGTGGTAGTCATTTGAGTTTCTATACTCATATTGACTTTGTCCATGTTTTAAAATATATTATTAATTTTATTTTTTATTATAATTTAATGTAATACTATATAATCAAGCAATGTCACGTATAAAATAGATATTTACATTTTATAATGATAATGAAGTAAAAAAGTATAAAATGAAAAAAAATACTTTAATTATAATATAAAAATATACAAGTGAAACATAGTTTAAGTATCTTTATCTATTTCAATTCTAATTTCTTTTACAATAAATTTTTGAAGTCATAGTGGGCATTTGTTTCCTTTTTAAATTAACACATACATAATTTTTAAAATAATGTAAAACAAGAAAAGAAAATAATGATTGAAATTGTTACACCTTTCATTATAATTTTTAATGAAATTAAAAAAATTGAAACGATTTACTATAATATAATTAAAATCAATCAAGGAATGTTAGGATTTGCTTTAAAACTATGCGTGTGAGATTACTAAATGAATTAACCATGAAGAAGATGATCAAAATTAATGATGAAATCTATAAGTGATAAGGGAAGAAGAAGGAGCTAATTTTTCCACTATAAAATGTTAATGTGAATGGAGGGACAAAATTACAAACATGGGATCATGTTGAATCTGCAAAAGAGGCAGACAACATTTTAAATTCAGAAAGGTCAGACAAAAAATGAACTACAAAAATAGAAAGAAGATTATTGGAAGGTGATAAGAGAAGTATAACAACCTCATCTCTAGAAGAAGCAGAGAAGTCAACCCATTTCCAGATTTGACAAACAATGAGCACTGACAAAGACAATCAAGAAAATTGTCAAAGCAAGAACACAAAAATGACAAGACAACATAGAAGTAAGAATCACAACATAGGGCAAAATGAAGAGGTGTCCGAAGGGGAGACAACGGTCGACTTGATCACACATGTCTTAAAGACATAAAATGAAATGCATAAAATAGTGGGTCGACTAATCCAACCAGGGTGGGTTGATCATGAAGCTCAATTCATGTTAGACATGGTGCATCAAACATAAAAAATAGTGGTGACTCAAAGAGTGTTTTCTACAAACCAAATAGGCCCATATCAAAATATGAAAACCTAGTGTGGTAAGAATCACAAAGACTAGCCACATACTGGATTTTATAAAATCTAATCCAAATCCAAATATTTGAATTAGATTTTAAATCTAAATTGTATATTTTTATAAAAACAATTTGGATTTTTATAAATCCAAATCTAAATATTTAGGTTGAATTTTAAATCTAAATCTATATTTTTATAAAAAATAAATTAAATTGGATTTAAAATTAAATTTATATTTTTTTAAAAAAATAACATAGTATTAATATAATAATATGTAAAAAAAAGCTTAATATTATATAAATATTAAGAAAATATAATAAAATTATAATTTAATAATGCTAAAAGTTAACATTACAAATAATCATGATACAGAAAAACTAATTGTATACAATTATAACTACAAATAAAATTGGTGATTTTCCTAATATTATTGCTAAAGTAATCCAAATGAAAAAATCAATTATTGAATTTATATCTTATTGTATAGAATATTCTCTAAATATAAATATATTTTTTGATAAAAAAATTTGGTGATATTATTGTTTGTATAACATGGTCCCTCCCACGTGTATATAATTGAAGACAACTCAAGTGTATATAATTGAAGAAAACTCAAAACCTGTGCAGTATTTAAGTGAGAAAAATAAAAAAATTGTTTGTGAAGAAAAAAAATAGACCAAATAAAAATATAAAAAGTAAAAAAATTCAAACAAAATTTTTAAAATTTTAATATATGATTTTGTGAGAGTTAAGTTTTTTTTTTATTGAACGAGTTTTAGTTTTAAAAAAAGAAAATAACAATAATAGAAATAAATTATTCTAAGAATTAAAAAAAGGAAAATAAAGTATAAATGAAAAAAAAAAAGAATGGAGAAGTACATGAAGGAGAAAAGAAGTGAGAAGCTTAGGAGTTAGTGTGTGATATTCCTGAAACACCTTGCTTGTTAACAAAGGTTATATTGGTGCAGAGGAATGTCGTAGGTGATTGCTGAGTTAATAAAAGAAATATAGAATTAAATTTAGATTGAATCAGTTCAAAAATGGAGTAGTTTATCCTAATTGATTTAGAGCACAACAAAAATGTCAAATGAGGTTAGCTACCATCTTTAAGTAACTTGATTTTTTATGATGGTATAAGAAATTGCAATATAGAAGTAAATAAGGTATGGCAAATAGGTAAATTACTAGGAATAACACTTTTAATGGGCACGAAGAGATAATCCTTAGAAAATTTGAGGAGACGGAGAAAAGGGATTATAAAGTGGTGGAAGAAGGGGATAAAATAGATCATCAATGAAAATCCCGAGTATAACTATTAAGGGGATATAAGACTTAGTAAAAGGTAGATATATTAAGGAAATTATTAAAAAGAATGACATTAATATGATGTGTATTCAAGAAACTAAGAGAGAAAACAATTACTAAAGAAATGTGTTGTTAAATGGGGAGAAATAGAGATATAGATGGATACAAAACCCAACAATAAATGGAGCAGAGGGAGTCTTGATGTGAGAGATCTGTGTGTAGAAAAGGTTTCTTATGAGTAAAAAGGAAAATGGGGAGAGAAAAACACAAATTTCATTAGTTTATGTATACTCACCATGTACGTCAAAGGAAAGGAAACAACTTTGGGAGGTATTAGTAAAGATAAGAGGTTACGCTAACAATGTAATTTGGTTGTATGGTTGAGAATTTCAAATTTATAAGAAAACCAAAAGAAAGAAAAGGACAATCACAACATGGAGTAAACATGAGAGAAATAAACGAATTCAACACTTTTTTTTTATATAATAGGAAGTCATAAATTTACCATTGAATGACAGAAAATATACCCATTATAAAGCAAATATTACAACCAGGAGCAAAATTCATAGGTGATAAACCCTATTCGTATGAAGTTTTTTAAACAAAACTAAGTTACCTTTGAAAATATAATATAAAAGTCAACCTAAGTTGAATCATAAGAAAACATTCTCATCAAGTCCATTATTTGATAATTTTTCTTTTACAAGTTAAAATTGGGATTTGAATGAATTTTGAAACTAAAAACAACATAGTGATAATAAAAAATAGAGTAATGAAATAGACTGTGTAATGACAATCGTCTACTAGATTGTATATCAACACTCAAATTGTAAAAATAGAACTGAAATTAATTGGAATTGAGTAACAGAATTTAATGAAATTATAAAAATGAAATTGAAAAAACTGTAATTCAAAAAATTAGACTTAAAATGCATAGAGAATAAAATTGTAGTAATAAAACTAAAATAAAGCATGTATTAGACGATTCAAGTAAAACTAAAATAGAAAATTAGACTATGTTGAGGATAAGTGACAATTCTGCTCAACTTTCATGAAGAAGTGTTTGATGAAGACAATATGTTTGAAGGTGTATAAAAAGTGTATATTATGGTCTTAGTTAAGTTAGAGTTGTTTAAGTAGCCTTTTGCATTTTGATTCAACCTCATACTTCATAGCCATGGTGATGAGCTTAAGCACAAGGGTTTTAAAATTCTGCTCAAGTTTTTCAAAATTATTTTACTACACATAAAATTAATCTGTTGTTTGATAAAACAATGGATTCATTTGCACTGCATCAAAACTGTTTTGATATTTTCAAAATCTTTTTTTGTCTCCAAAATCAATTTTGCTCACATATTCACTTTTCAACTGATCATAGGTTGGTTATGTTACCGCCAAGTGCTTCTTCAAAATACAATTTTTTCTTTCAAATTTTAACCTATTGTTTTATAACAGTTTTCAAAACTGTTTTGAGAAAACTGTTTTGATTTGAATCCTATAAAAAGGGAGCTTTATCTGATTTCAAATCATCCCTAGCAATTACAAAGTGTTTACAGATTTCAAGTGATTTTCATTGAGGTTTTTCATGTGAGCTTAGTTTTTGAAAGTTTTCTTAAATTTTTTTAAGAGTTCTTGTGTTGTTTTCTTTTGGCTTGGGAGTTGAAGTTTTGTGAAAGTTCTGCAGCAGTGAGGATCCGGGTTTGAGTTCCTTAGTCTGCAAATAAGGTGTTCTCTTTCCTAATTCTTTTTTCTTGTAAAAGTGTTTTTGTATGTATTTATTGATAGTGTTTCTAGAAGTAAGTGTATTGCTGAAATAGTGTGTTTCAGCTTGTGTTCTTGGTTCTTAAAGGGTTCAAGAACTGAGTTGTTTGTAAAGATTGCTTTGTTTTAGTGGAATCCATCTTGGTGTAAGGTGGGACTAGATGTAGTTCTTATTGATAAATCTATGTGTGTCATTCTTTTTCTTTAATTACCGTCTCTAAAACCAAAATCTGAAAATTTGTGATGAAATAAACTTGTTGTTTCAGAATTGAAACAATTTTTTTTTTCTCCTGCATTGGCCAAAATCTCATTCTGTTTTCAAGATTTTGATAAAACTTTAATCAAACTTAAAACTCAAGGATTTCTTAATCTTTGACATATTTATTCTTAAAATTAGTCTCATAAAAACGATCTTGGTTTTAAAACTAAATTGAATCTTTGATAACTCATTGTATTCAAAGCTTTTATCCTTTGATACTGTCATCAACATTCCCACTGTGTAAAAATAAGAATTGCATTAGATAGAATTCTTAAGTCAGAAATAAAATCTATTAATCCTAAAACTAATCTGTTGTATTTCTAAAATTGGTACTCGAATAAGAAAATCAATATGTTTTTCATTAAATCAATATGTTTTTTTTTTCTGTCATTATTTGCGAAAATTTTCCTAAGTACAATTTAGAAAACAAAACATAACTGAAATTAAAATTGCAATTGAGATAAAATAAAACTGAAAGGAATTAAGTAATGAATCGTGTTTTTTTTAAAAGGAATGCATTGAAGAGAAGATGTTCTCAAACAGGGTTGAAACCAAGAGAACTATTGTCTTCTTTCCTGGTTGGTCGATCTACCTTTCCTCTAGAAATTGTCACCTTGTCCTCCTTGCATTTCTCCACTCATCATCTTCATGAACTCCACGCTCGGATGATACCTGTAAAAAGAACTCTGACGCTCAAGTGATAATTCGGTGTTCGGCACTCGGTGCTATTAGTACTGGATGATGACATACCTGATTATTGGAATCTGTGCCTATTTATATGATTATCATGAACTTTTTTTTTATTGGACCAGAATTGTAAGGATCTAGAAAATTACTTTAGAGTAGAAGTGGTGTATTTTAAATGACTCCTGAATAATTTTAAATAAAAAGGGCATATAAATAGAAATTCAGTTATTCAGGTTTCATTTTAAAAAGAACCACCATCTCTCTAGAAAGTTCTTTTCCTTTCCTCTCCC
>Ga0123342_1003769_pt1 | contig 23882 bp, 27 predicted proteins | sample Turbeawhitnodule_FD_89960 | JGI IMG/M metagenome (GOLD analysis project Ga0123342, IMG submission 89960) | Root nodule microbial communities of legume samples collected from Mexico - Turtle bean Mexico white nodule | ecosystem: Host-associated > Plants > Roots > Nodule | place: Mexico: Nepantla... | reverse complement strand
TAGATTTTGTATTTATTTAGGATTTTGAAAGCTTTAGAAATATTATTTATTTTAGATTATTATTTAAGTAGGAAATAAAATTATTTAGGATTTTTATTTATTTGGCACTTTGAAAAACATAGAAGTTGAATTAATTTATATTTTTAACTAATAATAATAAATAATAATAAAACGAAAGATAATAATACACAAACACAATTACGTCTTAAACCTTTTCAAACTTGAAAAAAAAGCACAAAATTGGATACATGCAGATGAACAAATTGCAAAGAATATGAGATGAACAGAAGAAAACGAAAGCGAAATATTTGCACAAACAAAGAAAATGCTAAATAATAGTAATAGTAATAATGGACATTTTATATGAATAAGAATGGTAATTAATGATATTGAAATTGTAAATTTTGAAAATATGAAAGAATAAATAAAAATAATTAATAATAATAATATTAATAATAAATAATAATAAAACAAAATTCAATCATACACCAACACAATGACCTCTTAAACCTTTTCAAACTTGAATCAAATGCTAAATAATAGTAATAATGGACATTTTATATGAATCAGAAAGGTAATTAATGATGTTGAAATTGTAAATTTTGAAAATCTAAAAAATTAAATATTTGAAGAGTAATAATAATTAGAATAATAATATTGGAATTGTAAAATAAGTGTGCAGCAGAAGTCAGAAAAAAAAAGATATGAATCAAAAAGGTAATTAATGATCTTTGAATTGTAAATTTTGAAAATATGAAAGAATAAATAATAAAAAATTAATAATAATAATAATAAATAATAATAATAAATAGTAATAATAAATAATAATAATAAATAATAATAATAATAAATAATAATAATCAATAATAATAAAATGAAAGTTAATACTACACAAACACAATTACCTCTTAAAACTTTTCAAACTTGAATCAAAAGCACAAAACTGGATACATACAGATCAACAGATTGCAAAAAAGTATGAGACGATCATAAAAAAACGAAAGCGAAATATTTGCACAAACAAAGAAAATGCTAAATAATAGTAATAGTAATAATGGACATTTTATATGAATCAGAAAGGTAATTAATGATATCGAAATTGTAATTTTTGAAAATCTGGAAGAATAAATAAAAATAATTAATAATAATAATAAATAATAATAATAAAATGAAAGTTAATCATACACAAAAATAATTACCTCTTAAACCTTTCAAACCTTGAATCAAAAGCACAAAATTGGATACATGTAGATGAACAGATTGCAAAAAATATGAGATGAAAAGAAGTAAACGAAAGTGAAATATTTGCACAAACAAAAAAAATGCTAAATAATAGTAATAGTAATAGTAATAATGAACATTTTATATGAATAAGAAAGGTAATTAATGATATTGAAATTGTAAATTTTGAAAATCTGAAAGAATAAATAAATAAATAAATAATAATAAATAATAATAAAACAAAAGTTAATCACACACAAACACAATTACCTCTTAAACCTCTTCAAACTTGAATCAAAAGCACAAAATTGGATACCTGTAGATGAACAAATTGCAAAAAATATAAGATGAATAGAAGAAAACGAAAGCGAAATATTTGCACAAACAAAGAAAATGTTAAATAATAGTAATAGTAATAATGGACATTTTATATGAATCAGAAAGGTAATTAATGATATTGGAATTGTAAATTTTGAAAATCTGAAAGAATAAATACAAATAATTAATAATAATAAAATGAAAGCTAATAATACACAAACACAATTACCTCTTAAACCTTTTCAAACTTGAATCAAAAGCACAAAATTAGATACCTGCAGATGAACAGAAGAAAACGAAAGCGAAATATTTGCACAAACAAAGAAAATGCTAAATAATAGTAATAGTAATAATGGACATTTTATATGAATCAGAATGGTAATTAATGATATTGAAATTGTAAATTCTGAAAGAATAAATAAAAATAAATAATAATAATAAGAAGAAGAAATAATAATAATAATAATAATAAATAATAATAAAGCAAAAGTCAATCATACACCAACACAATGACCTCTTAAACCTTTTCAAATTTGAATCAAATGCTAAATAATAGTAATAATGGACATTTTATATGAATCAGAAAGGTAATTAATGACGTTGAAATTATAAATTTTGAAAATCTGAAAAATTAAATATTTGAAAAGTAATAATAATAATAATAATAATAATAATGGAATTGGAAATAAGTGTGTAGCAAAAGTCAGAAAAATAATATATAAATCAGAAAGATAATTAATGATCTTGGAATAGTAAATTTTGAAAATATGAAAAAATAATTAATAATAATTATTAATAATAATAAAATGAAAGTTAATAATACACCAACACAATTACCTCTTAAACCTTTTCAAACTTGAATCAAATACTAAATAATAGTAATAATGAACATTTTATATGATTCAGAAAAGTAATTAAAGATATTGGAATTGTAAATTGTAAATTTTGAATATGAATATTAATATTAATATTAATATGGATACATTATGAAATGTTAATATTAATATTAATATGGATAGATTATGAAATATTAATATTAATATTAATATGGATACATTATGAAATATTAATAATATAGAATCATAATAACCATTCCAAAATATTAAAGACAATAAATTGAATTTGAAATATAATATAATGCGAATAATATTAATGTAAATTTTTTTTTATGAAGAATACATTAATGCGAATATAAAATTAAATACATTAAATATAATTAAATATACTAAATTGAAGAATAACTTTTTATGAAGGTTAATTTGTTTATGGCAACACATTATTATAAAAAAATAACACACATTTCATTTATCTTTTCAAAGTAAACTATAAAGCAACAGATTGAAATAAAAAATACAAAATAACATGCATAAAATATTTAATATGAAATTATATAATTTGACCATGTATGTAAACAAAACTTGATAACTAAGCTAAAGTAAACAAAATTAATTTTCTCTAGTGGACATTACAACAATTTGCAAATTACATAATACAAATTGAATCTCTATAATCAGAACATTGTCATTGGCAACTTAAATTCAGAAGAACAAAATCTTGACTTTTCACAGCACAAACAACACCATCATATGAATTGGGGTTACTCCACTATGAAAGATCAATTTGTCGCTTTCACAAAGTGCATGGATCTGACAAAATTCCCTATCCAGAACCAAATTTAACCGAAACTTTTGGAGGTGGCCTTGTCAGAATTTTGCAATTTACTTCACTCTTATGTCGATGAAGGACAACATACTTTAACCTGCTTTTCCGAATGTAATTGACAATAGCAAAAGGAAGATCCTAAAAGCAAATAAACACATGTATAAATACAAATAATGAAGTAATATGAAGTAAGATTTTTTTTTTTGAAATTAAGCAATTAAAAATTACCAAATGACTGGAATGACAAAGATAATGTGATAGTACTATAGTGAAATGAACATAAGAACCCTCAATGAGAGGAACACGATTTTGGAGATGATCATAAAATTTGTCTACGGATGAGGAAGTCGATTATGCCTTAAACCAAGTAAACTTAGAACAGTTATTTCCAACATAATCAAAATAATGGACATAATAAAATAGACAAAATAATACCAGCTTGAAACCGTGATGCCATTTTATTGAGTCTTGGGACTGTTTTTCAGAAGAAAGAATTCAAACCAAAGAGAAATGTCACAAAAATCGTATAAAGATAAACATTAAGGATGAAAAGCTAACATCTTTAAAAAAAGAACTTGAACATTCGCTTCATATTAAAAAAATATAAGAGTAAAAAATAACTCCATTAAAAACGTATAAATAGAAACATTAAGCATGAAAAATAAACATATTTAACAAAAGAACATCAACATTTGTATCGAAAAATTCATTTGGTTCTTGAACATACGATGGATATGAAGGAAAATCCATTCCACTACCCGTTGTTGCACAGACTAAAATATACATGGGAAAAAGGTGTAAAAGAGTTTAAAAGAAAGTTTAACAACAAAAAGGAGATTTCATTGAGACGTAGTCCAAGCCATAAGAAGCCAAAAAAAAATACCCATTAACGATTAAATCAACAAAAAAATCAACAATGAAAACAACCATGCAGACAGAGGAAGGCAATGATTTCACCTTGGTGCTTGAACATACGACGGATATGAAGGAAAATCTATTCCACTACCGGTTGCTGCACAAAATGAAATATAGATGGAAAAAATGTGTAAAAAAGTTTTAAAAGAAAGTTTAACAACAAAAAGGAGATATCTTTAAGAGGAAGTTCAAACCCTACATACCCAAAAATAAAAAAATTCTTCATTAACGATTAAATCAGCAAAAAAATTAATAATGAAAACAACCATGCGGACAGAGAAAGGTAAATATTTCACCTTGATGCTTGAACATACCATGGATATGATGGAAAATTCATTCCACTACCGGTTGCTGCACAAATTGAAATATAGATGGAAAAAAGGTGTAAAAGGGTTAAAAAAGAAAGCTTAACAACAAAAAGGAGATATCTTTGAGACGTAGTCCAAGCCATAAGTAGGCAAAATAAAAATCTCCATTAACGATAAAATCAGCAAAAAAATCATGAAAACAACCATGCAGACAGAGGAAGGAAAGGATTTCACCTTGGTGCTTGAACAAACGATGGATATGAAGGAAAATCCATTCCACTAACGGTTGCTGCACAACCTGAAATATAGATGGAAAAAATGTGTAAAAAAGTTTTAAAAGAAAGTTTAACAACAAAAAGGAGATATCTTTAAGAGGTAGTCCAAACCATAAGTAGCCAAAAAAAGAAATCTCCATTAACAATTAAATCAGCAAAAAAATAAATAATAAAAAAAACCATGCAGACGAAGGAAGGAAAAGATTTCACCTTGGTGCTTGAACATACGATGGATATGAAGGAAAATTCATTCCACTATCGGTTGCTGCACAGACTGAAATATATAGGGAAAAAAGGTGTAAAAAAGTTTAAAAAATAAAGTTTAACATAAAAAATGAGATGTCTTTGAGAGGTAGTCCAAAGAATAAGTAGCCAAAAAAAGAATTCTCCATTAACGATTAAATCAACAAAAAAATCAATAATGAAAACAACCATGCAGACAGAGGAAGGAAAAGATTTCACCTTGGTGCTTGAGCATACGATGGATATGAAGGAAAATCCATTCCATACCGGTTACTGCACACACCGAAATATAGATGGAAAAAAGGTGTAAAAAAGTTCAAAAAGAAAGCTTAACAAAAAAAAGGAGATATCATTGAGAGGTTGTCCAAACCATAAGTAGCCAAAAAGAAATCTCCATTAACGATTAAATCAGCAAAAAAATCAATAATTGGAACAACCATGCGGATAGAGGAAAGAAAAGATTTCACCTTGGAGCTTGAACATACGCTGGATATGAAGGAAAATTCATTCCATTACCGGTTGCTCCACAAACTGAAATATATATGAAAAAAATGTGTAAAAAAGTTTAAAAAGAGAGTTTAACAACAAAAATGAGATGTCTTTAAGAGGTAGTCCAAATCATAAGTAGCCAAAAAGAGAATTCTCCATTAATGATTAAATCAACAAAAAAATCAATATTGAAAACAACCAAGCGGACAAAGGAAGGAAAAAGATTTGACCTTGGTAATTCAACATACGATGGATATGAAGGAAAATCCATTCCACTACCGGTTGCAGCACATACTGAAATATAGATGGAAAAAAGGTGTAAAAATGTTTAAAAAGAAAGTTTAACAACAAAAAGGATATGTCTTTGAGAGGAAGTCCAAACCCTAAGTAGACAAAAATAAAATTCCCCATTAACGATTTAATCAACAAAAAAATCAATAATGAAAACAACCCTACGGACAAAGGAAGGAAATGATTTACCCTTGGTTCTTGAACATACGATGTATATGAAGGAATATGCATTCCACTACCGGTTGCTGCACAGACTGAAATATAGATCGAAAAAAGGTGTAAAAAAGTTTAAAAAGAAAGTTTAACAACAAAAAGGAGATATCTTTTAGAGGAAGTCCAAATCCTACGTAGCCAAAAAAAAAAATTCTTCATTTGCGATTAAATCAACAAAAAAATCAATAATGAAACCAACCATGCGGAGAGAGAAAGGAAAATATTTAACCATGATGTTTGAACATACCATAGATATGAAGGAAAACCATTCCACTACCGGTTGCTGCACAGATTCAAATATAGATGGAAAAAAGTGTAAAACAGTTTAAAAAGAAAGTTTATCAACAAAAAGGAGATATCTTTGAGACATAGTCCAATCCATAAGTAGGCAAAATAAAAATCTACATTAACGATTAAATCAGCAAAAAAATCAACAATGAAAACAACCATGCGGACAAAGGTAGAAAGGATTTCACCTTGGTGCTTGAACATACTATGGATATGAAGGAAAAACCATTCCACTAACGGATGCTGCACAAACTGAAATATAGATGGAAAAAATGTGTAAAAAAGTTTTAAAAGAAAGTTTAACAACAAAAAGGAGATATCTTTAAAAGTAGCCAAAGAAAGAAATCTCCATTTACGATTAAATCAGCCAAAAAATAAATAATGAAACAACCATGCGGACAAGGAAGGAAAAGATCTCACCTTGGTGTTTGAACATACGATGGATATGAAGGAAAATTCATTCCACAACCGGTTGCTGCACAGACTGAACTATAGATGGAAAAAAGGTGTAAAAATTTTTAAAAAGAAAGTTTAACAACAAAAATGAGATATCTTTGAGAGGTAGTCCAAAGCATAAGTAGCCAAAAAGAGAATTCTCCATTAACAATTAAATCAGCAAAATAATCAACAATGAAAACAACCATGCGGACAGAGGAAGGAAAAGATTTCACCTTGGTTCTTGAACATAAGATGAATATGAAGGAAAATACATTCCACTACCGGTTGCTGCACAGACTGAAATGTAAATGGAAAAAAGGTGTAAAAAAGTTTAAAACGAAAGTTTAAAAAGAAAAAGGAGATATCTTTGAGAGGTAGTCCAAACCATAAGTAGCCAAAAAAAATCTCCATTAACAATTAAATTAGCAAAAAAATCAATAATGAAAACAACCATGCGGACAGTGGAAGGAAAAGGTTTCACCTTGGTGCTTGAACATACGATGGATATGAAGGAAAATCCATTCCACTACCGGTTGTTGCACATACTCAAAAGATAGATGGAAAAAAGGTGTAAAAAAGTTTAAAAAGAAAGTTTAACAACAAAAACAAGATATCTTTGAGAGGTAGTCCAAACCATAAGTAGCCAAAAAAAAATCCCCATTAACGATTAAATTAGCAAAAAAATCAATAATGAAAACAACCATGCAGACAGAGGAAGGAAAAGATTTCACTTTGGTGCTTGAGCATACGATGGATATGAAGGAAAATTCATTCCACTACCGGTTGCTGCACAAACTGAAATATAGATGGAAAAAAAGTGTAAAAATGTTTAAAATGAAATTTTAACAACAAAAAGGAGATGTCTTTGAGAGGAAGTCCAAACCCAAAGTAGATAAAAATAAAATTCTCCATTAACGATTAAATCAACGAAAAAATAAAAAACGAAAACAAACATGCGGACAAAGGAAGGAAAGAATTTCAGCTTGGTGCTTGAACATACGATGGATATGAAGGAAAATCCATTCCACTACCGATTCCTACGCACACCGAAATATAGATGGAAAAAAGGTGTAAAAAAGTTTAAAAAGAAAGTTTAACATCAAAAAGGAGATATCATTGAGAGGTAGTCCAAACCATAAGTAGCGAAAAAGAAATCTGCATTAACGATTTAATCAGCAAAAAAATCAATAATTGGAACAACCATGCAGACAAAGGAAAGAAAAGATTTCACCTTTGAGCTGGAACATACGCAAGCAAAATTCATTCCACAACCAGTTGCTGCACATACTGAAATGTAGATGGAAAAAGGGTGTAAAAAAGTTAAAAAAAAAAAGTTTAACAAAAATGAGATGTCTTTGAGAGGTAGTCCAAAGCATTAGTACCCAAAAATAGAATTCTCCATTAACGATTAAATCAGCAAAAAAAATCAATAATGAAAAGAACCATGCGGACAAAGGAATGAAAAGATTTGACCTTGGTAATTGAACATACGAGGGATATGAAGGAAAATCCATTCCACTACCGATTGCTGCATAGACTAAAATATAGATGGAAAAAAGGTGTACAAATGTTTAAAAAGAAAGTTTAACAATAAAAAGGATATGTCTTTGAGAGGAAGTTCAAACCCTAAGTAGACAAAAATAAAATTCCCCATTAACGATTTAATTAACAAAAAAGTCAATAATGAAAACAACCATGCGGACAGAGGACGTAAATGATTTCACCTTGGTGCTTGAACATACGATGAATATGAAGGAAAATCCATTCCACTACCGATTGTTGCAGACAACGTAATATAGATGGAAAAAGGGTGTAAAAAGTTTAAAAAGAAAGTTTAACAACAAAAATGAGATATCATTGAGAGGTAGTCCAAACCATAATTAGCCAAAAAGAAATCTCCATTAACGATTAAATCAGAAAAAAAATCAATAATTGTAACAACCATGGGGATAGAGGAAGGAAAAGATTTCACCTTGGAGCTTGAAGATACGTTGGATATGAAGGAAAATTCATTCCACGACCGGTTGCTGCATAGACTGAAATATACATGGAAAAAATGTGGAAAAAAGTTTTAAAAGAAAGTTTAACAACAGAAGTATCTTTGAGAGGTAGTCCAAACCATATGTAATTCTCCATTAACGATTAAATCATCATAAAAATCCATAATGAAAACAAAATCGTGCGGAAAAAAGAAGGAAAAGATTTCACCTTGATAATTGAACATACGATAGATATGAAGGAAAATTCATTCCACTACCGGTTGCTACACAGACTGAAATATAGATGGAAAAACAGTGTAAAAAGGTTTAAAAGGAAATTTTAACAACAAAAATTAGATGTCTTTGAGAGGTAGTCCAAACCATAAATAGCCAAAAACAGAATTCTCCATTAACGATTAAATCAGCAAAAAAATCAATAATGAAAACAACCGTGCGGACAAAGGAAGGAAAAGATTTCACCTTGGTGCTTAAACATATGATGGATATGAAGGAAAATTAATTCCACTACCGGTTGCTGCACACACTGAAATAAAGATGGAAAAAAAGTGTAAAAATGTTTAAAAAGAAAGTTTAACAACAAAAAGGAGATATTTTTGAGAGGAAGTCCAAACCCTAAGTAGACAAAATTAAAATTCCACATTAACGATTAAATCAGCAAAAAAATCAATAATGAAAACAACCATGCGGAGACGGGAAGGAAAGGATTTCACCTTGGTGCTTGAACATACGATGGATATGAAGGAACATCCATTCCACTACCTGTAGCTGCACAAACTGAAATATAGATGGAGAAAATGTGTAAAAGAGTTTAAAAAGAAATTTTAACAACAAAAAAGAGATATCTTTTAGAGGTATTCCAAACCATAAGTACCCAAAAAGAAATCTCCATTAACGATTAAATCAGCAAAAAAATCTATAATTGGAAGAACCGTGCAGAAAGAGGAAGGAAAAGATTTCACCTTGGTGCTTGAACATACGATGGATATGGAGGAAAATCCATTCCACTACCGGTTGCTGCACAGACTGAAATATAGATGGAAAAAAAGTGTAAAAAAGTTTAGAAGGAAAGTTTAACAACAAAAATGAGATGTCTTTGAGAGGTAGTCCAAAGCATAGGTAGCCAAAAAGAGAATTCTCCATTAACGATTAAATCAGAAAAAAATTTAATAATGAAATAAACCATGCGGTTAGAAGAAGGAAAAGATTTCACGTTGGTGCTTGAATATACGATGGATATGAAGGAAAATTCATTCCATTACCAGTTGCTACACAGACTGAAATAAAGATGGAAAAAAGGTGTAAAAAAGTTTAAAAAGAAAGTTTAACAACAAAAAGGAGATATCTTTGAGAGGTAGTCCAAACCATAAGTAGCCAAAAAGAAATCTCCATAAACGATTAAATCAGCAAAAAAAATCAATAATTGGAACAACAGGAAGGAAAAGATTCCACCTTGGAGCTTGAACATACGCTGGATATGAAGGAAAATTCATTCCATTACCTGTTGCTGCATAGACTAAAATATATATTGGAAAAATGTGTAAAAAAGTTTTAAAAGAAAGTTTAACAACAAAAAGAAGATATCATTGAGACGTAGTCCAAACCATAAGTAGCCAAAAAAAAGAATTCTCCATTAACGATTAATTCAGCAAAAAAATCATTAGTGAAAACAACAATGCGGACAAATGAAGGAAAAGATTTCACCTGGGTGCTTGAACATACGATGGATATGATGGAAAATCCATTCCACTACCGGATGCTGCACAAACTGAGATATAGATGGAAAAAAGGTGTCAAAATGTTTAAAAAGAAAGTTTAACAAGAAAAAGGAGATGTGTTTGAGAGGAAGTCCAAACCCTAAGTAGACAAAAATAAAATTCTCCATTAACAATTAAATCAGCAAAAAAATCCATAATGAAAACAACCATGCGGACAAAGGAAGGAAAGGATTTTACCTTGGTGCTTGAACATACGCTGGATATGAAGGAAAATTCATTCCACTACCGGTTGCTGCATAGACAGAAATATAGATGGAAAAAATGTGTAAAAAAGTTTTAAAAGAAAGTTTAACAACGAAAAGAAGATATCTTTGAGAGGTAGTCCAAACCTTAAGTAGCCAAAAAAGGATATCTTCATTAACGATTAAATTAGCAAAAAAATCAATAATGAAAACAAACATGCGGACAAAAGAAGGAAAAGATTTTCACGTTGGTGCTTGAACATACGATGGATATGAAGGAAAATTCATTCCACTACCGGTTGCTGCACAGACTGAAATATCGATTGAAAAAAGGTGTAAAAAAGTTTAAAAAGAAAGTTTAACAACAAAAATGAGATGTCTTTTAGAGGTAGTCCAAAGCATAAGTAGCCAAAAAGAGAATTCTCCATTAACTATTAAATCAGCAAAAAAATCAATAATGAAGACAACCATGCAGACAGAGGAATGAAAATATTTCACCTTGGTGGTTGAACATACGATGGATATGAAGGAAAATCCATTCCACTACCGGTTGCTGCACAAATTCAAATATAGATGGAAAAAATGTGTAAAAAAGTTTTAAAAGAAAGTTTAACAACGAAAAGAAGATATCTTTGAGAGGCAGTCCAAACCTTAAGTAGCCAAAAAAGGATTTCTTCATTAACGATTAAATCAGCAAAAAAATCAATAAGGGAAACAACCATGCGTACAAAGGAAGGAAAAGATTTCACCTTGCTGCTTGAACATACGATGGATATGAAGGAAAATCCGTTCAACTACCGGTTGCTGCACAGACTGAAATATAGATGGAAAAAAGGTGTAAAAAAGTTTTAAAAGAAAGTTTAACAACAAAAAGAAGATATCTTTGAGAGGTAGTCCAAACCTTAAGTAGCCAAAAAAGGATTTCTTCATTAACGATTAAATCAGCAAAAAAACCAATAAGGGAAACAACCATGCGTACAAAGGAAGGAAAAGATTTCACCTTGTTGGTTGAACATACGATGGATATGAAGGAAAATCCGTTCAACTACCGGTTGCTGCACAGACTGAAATATAGATGGAAAAAAGGTGTAAAAAAGTTTAAAAAGAAATTTTAACAACAAAAAGTAGATGTCTTTGAGAGGAAGTCCAAACCCTAAGTAGCCAAAAATAAAATTCTCCATTAACGATTAAATCAGCAAGAAAGTCAATAATGAAAACAACCATGCGGACTGAGGAAGGAAAAGATTTTACTTTGGTTCTTGAACATACGATTGATATGAAGGAAAATTCATTCTACTACCGGTTGCTGCATAGACAAAAGAACAAGGCGAAATGTGAGAAAAAGTATAGAGCATACCTAGAGAAGAAGAAATCCAAGAAAGGGCGAAATATGCCCAGAGAAGAAGAAACCCAAGAAATGAAAATGCTTGAGAGAAACGAAAAGGCAACTAAATAAAGGTGGAATAGAAGAGAGAGAGTAATTGAGAGAAATGAATGAAAGAAACCAAAATAAAAGAAAGAGAAAGGCATAAATGAGAGGGGTTAAGGAAATGTGGGTGATAATAAAATGAGAGTTTTGTGACACGTGTAAGTTCTACAGCGTGACACTTCTAAGTTCTACAACATGGCACTTGTCACTCCCATAATGAGTTTGAGATTTCTATTCTGAGTTAAAATTTGAAATCTTTTCTTTTTGAATTTTTTTAAGAACTTACCCTGGAAGTGCCTTCTGTTTCTATTATAGATTAGGGTTTTTGGATGCTTATGTTTTGCTTCCACTCTAGAATAAAATAGGCACAAGCCTGATCTTAAAGCACGTAAGTGCATATTTCTTGGTTACAAACGAGGAACGAAAGGTTATATTGTTATGGACATACATTCTAGAGAGATTTATGTATCAAGGAATGTTATCTTTTATGAAACAAGTTTATGTAATTTGAAAGATAAAAATGGTCAGTTGGTTACTCAAGAAGGAAATGATTTCTTGAAGTATCTACATGATAATACTACGCAACTTGAAGTAGAAAGTCATGTTGAAGATAAAGATTAGAGAAAAAAATGAAAAAATGTTATTCATGATGACCTGAGGCAATCTATAAGGATTAGGAAAGCACCTTCTTATCTGGAAGATTATCATCATCAAATATTGGTTACATCGTGCAATAAGAATTTAAACACAAAGGTACTTTATCCTCTTGACTTTGTCATTTCATATAATAAGTTATCAGATAGATAGCTAAATTACACTTTATACATTTCATCACAAATCGAGCTACGGAGTTATGAAGAAGCAAAGACACACCCTGAATGGTTGAAGGTTGTGGAAGCAGAAATAAAGGCACTTGAATCCAATAGAACCTGGGAAATCATGGACCTTCCTCTAAACAAAACTCTTATCGCATGTAAATACATAAATAAAATCAAGTGGAGTGCTTATGGAAATATTGATAGGTAGAAGGCAAGACTACTGTGAAGGGCTATACACAACGAGAAGGGATAGACTATATGGAGACCTATTCACGTGTTGCGAAACTCACTACCATGCAATGCATTCTTGCAGTTCCTTCCATCATGGATTGACACCTTGAACAGCTAGGCGTTAACAACGCTTTTCCACATGGTGACTTACAAAAAGAAGTTTACATGGATATACCCCCCGGGATCACCACTGAGAAAGAAAATCAGGTTTGCCGCTTGACTAAATCCTTATATGGTTTGAAGCAAGCCAGTAAGCAATGGTATGATAAACTTACTACTTTTCTTTACATGATTAATTTTACTCACTCAAAAGCAGATAACTCCTTCTTCATTAGAAAAACTGAAACTTCCTTTATAACATGTCTTATATATGTAGATGATATATTGATTGCGGTAAATAACATGAAAGAGATACAAGTTGTCAAAAGTTCCTTGAATCTAGCTTTTGAAATCAAAGACCTAGGACATTTGAAATTCCTTTTAGGTTTGGAGATTGCTAGAACAAGAAAAGGGATTCACATTTGTCAAAGAAAGTATGCTCTTGAGATTTTGTCTGATGCGGGAATGACGGGAGCAAAACCAGGTACTACACCAATGGTTAAGAAAAATGAAAAGATTTTTTAACAAGCAGTTGTGCATGACATCTCCACATATCAAAGAATCATTGGACGTTTACCATACTTAGTAAACACAAGACATGATATCAGTTTTTTTGTGCAATGTTTTAGTCAATTTGTTCAAGCACCCACGAAACTGCACCACCAAGCTACACAGAGAGTTCTCAATTATATAAAGTTTTCTCCTGCTCAAGATATATTTTATCCAAAACATACTAATATCCAAATCAAAGCGTTTAAAGATTCTGACTGGGCATCTTGCATATCGACACGCCATTCAACTATTGATTTTTGTATTTTCCTTGGAGAATCATGAATATCATGGAAAACCAAGAAACAAAACACTGTGTCGAGATCTTCTTCTGAGGCGGAGTACCATGCATTAACAACAACATATTGTAAAGTTTAGTGGATCACATTCTTGATTGAGGATTCGCACATCACTACTCAATACAACAAATCTTTTCTATGATAGCCAATCTGCTAGACATATCGCCCAAAATCATAGTTTCTATGAGAGGAATAAACACCTTGACATAAATTTTTATGTGATAAGAGAAAGGCTTCAGCAATGGCTCTTCCATTTCTTCCCATAACCACTAAAGATCAACCTACATATCTTCTTACCAAGTCCCTTAAGAGTGATGATTTCCATAGGCTTCTTTTCAAGCTTGGTGTATTGAACATCCACCCACCAGCTTGAGAGGGAGTTTTGTGTTTTGGGCTTTTTAGTTTGTGCCTTGGATTAAACCCATCTTTTTGTCTTTAATGTTGTTTTAAATATGTGTGTTTTTTCATGTAGAACAAGTGTGTGTTTTTTTGCTTGAATAATAAAACCCTCTCATGTTCTTTCTCCTTCCTCCTGCTGCAATTCACTGTTCATCTCTTTCAATCCAAATTACCAATAATATGCAGAAAATCAAGATTTTTTTAGCAAAGAAACTCTGCTTGAGTGAATTTCTAAGTGTCTATTTTTCTGAGTCTTTTCTTGGCAAAGATGCTTCAAGTAGCGACTCTCTTCATCACTTATCTTGGGTCTCTCCTCCTCCAAGTGGCGTGACTACTCCATTACCTCCATGGATGTCTTCAAGTGTCTAAGTTTTCTATCCTTCCTATCTCATTCCATGTTTTCTAATTTTGTTAATTATATTCTCTTTTGAATACTTAATTTTGTTTGCACTTTATCCTTGTGCGACTCTTTTTTCTTTTCTCTTTGAAGAGAACCTTCACACTTGACCACTTGGTTAAGTTTGTGTCCAATGGAAATCCTTACTGAGTGAATCTAATAACCCAATGTGTGTGTCTACTAAATCAGCTCAAATCATGTGCTATTCAGAGCATGGCTTATTTTAAGCTTAAATTTGAGTGATTTGTGCCTTTCAATTCCGCTTTACAATTCATTGCCAATTTCAATTCCGCTTTAAAATTTCTTGTAAATTTCAATTTTGCCTTTACCATTTCAATTTTAATTTTGCCTTTATAATTCCTTGTCAATGTCAATTCGGCTTACTAAATTCCTGTCATCTAAATTCCATATATGTTTGTCTTTTAAATATCCACTGCCTACTTTGCTTGAGTCTTATGTTCTTAATGTTCTAGGATTGTTTCCATTCGCCTTATTTGATTTTAATTGTGAAAAATTAAAAACAATTACAAGTTGTCTTAATAGTGGTTGATTTAATTCCAAACATAGAATGCAAGTGTTCACAAAAATTGAATCTGAGTCCAAAATTAATTTTAGAATTTGTAAAATGAATAAAAAATATGCCTGAGAAGAATATGAAATTTTATAAGAGTTGTGTCAACTTTCATTTGAATTAAATCTTTTCAAGTTTTGAACTTTTTTTAATTTAGAATTCTCTTTATTGGTAATAATTGTTGAATGAAGAGTGAACCTTATCCTTTTTCAACTCTTTTTCGTAAAAGGTCGAGTAATACACATGAGAAGAGTACATAAAATTTTATTGATCTAATTGTTTAAATTTTGTTTGTGCAAATATGTCTCGTATCATCCAAACCAACCCCTCCTCACAAGGCAAATCTCATTGTAGAACTTGAAGAGACTAAGAAGGACTTGGCTCAAAAAGAGGAGAGCGTGAGTCAAATGATGGAAAGGTTGCAAAGGTTAGAGGACTCACAAGATAGACAAAACCATGAAAGAAGATGGGGACCTAGAAAAGCAACAAGATATCATTTGCATTATGGGAGTCATGAAGAAGATGATGAAGATTGGAGAATGCAACACCATGGAGAAAGGCACCATCATCAACATCACAGGAAACCCATGTCTAATGTTAAATTACCTTCTTTTAATGTGAATTTTGATCCCAATGTATACTTAGGATGGGAAGCTAAAGTAGAACAAATTTTTAGTGTGTATGATGTAAATGAAAAACAACGTGTAAAATTAGCTTCCCTAGAGTTTAAGGACTATACCATGCAATGGTGGCACAAAATTGTAATGGACATGGGCTGAACAATAGGGCAAATGTGATCTCTTGGAATGATCTAAAGTAATGTATGTGCGCGGTTTATTCCTCCTCATTATAGGAAGGAACTCTTGTTGAAGTTGCGACGACTTCGTCAAGGAAACATGAGTGTAGCTGAGTATTTTAAATATTTAGAGATAACCTTAACCAAAGCTAATATGTCTGATGAAAGTGATGAATCTAAGATAGCTAGGTTTGTGAGTGAGTTAAGGACAAAAATCCAAGATGTTGTAGAATTGCATGAATATTCCACTTTAGAAAAATTGGTTCGCCTGACCATCAAGGTAGAATCACAAATTTCAAAGAAAAACTCTTTTGAAAATGATCACAATGATGGTTTCTACAAAACATCTTGGAAAGACAAAACCAAATGAAAATTGAAAAATCTATTTCAAATTTTTCTAAAGAACTCACCCAATACAATAGGAACTCTAAGGATATACCTTATACTTCTACTCCTAAGTCTTCTACCAAAGCCTTAAATACAAAGTGTTTTAAATGTCTAGGTTTTGGGCATATTGTTGTAAATTGCCTAAGTAGAAGAACCATGATGGTTAAAAGGGGGTAGTAGTAAGTGATCATAGCTCACAATCCTCTAAATCTAACTCCCATGTCTCTTCAAAAACCCCAAGTGAGGATGAATACGAAATACCATGTGAAGGTGATTTGTTAGTGGTGAGGTGAATGTTGGTGCAAGTTCAAAAACCTCTTGATGAAACTCAAAGAGAAAATATATTTCATACCTACAGCCTTATTAATAACATTTATGTTCCATGATTATAGATGAGGGAAGTTGTACTAATGTGGGAAGTACAATAGTGGTAGATAAACTTGGATTACCCACTATCTCTCATACAAAGCCCTCTAAATTACAATGGCCTAGTGAAGAGGGTGAATTAGTTGTCAATAAAAAATTCCTCATAGCCTTTGCCATTGGAAAGTATAAAGATGAGGTATTATATGATTTTGTGCCCATGGAAGCAACACATGTTCTTTTAGGAAGACTTTGGCAATATGATTAAAAAATTTACATGTACTAACAAAATTTCTTTTCACTTCCAAGGGCATAAGATAATAATAAAATCTCTCTCTCCAGGAGAAGTAAATGAGAATCAAATTAAAATGAAACAAAAGAGAGAAAAAGAAAAGAAAAAGAGAGAAACATAATAATGTCAAAACAGGCCTTCTCATCTCTCCCAAGGAAGTCAAAAAGGTAATGATGGCCTGAAAAGAAATATTTATAGCCTATCCACATAAATGTTTAAAATCTTATCCTTTTCCTTCTTCACCTTCAGATAGTTCTAATTGTTTGGAGTCTTTGTTAGAGGAATTCCCAGATGTTTTCCAAGATCCTCCTAAGGGTTTACCCCCTCTAAGAGGCATTGATTTTATTCCTGAAGCTTATTTACCAAATTGACCCGCATATAGAACCAATCCAGAAGAAACTAAAGAGATCCAAAAGGAAGTCGAGATATTATTAGAAAAGGGTTGGGTCCAAGACAACATGAGTGTTTATGCTATGCATGTCATTCTTTTTCCTAAAAGGAATGGGAGTTGGCGTATGTGTACAGACTATCGAACCATAAATAATATAACCATTAAGTATAGGCACCCCATTCCTAAATTAGATGACTTGTTAGACTAGTTACATGGGTCTCAAATATTTACCAAAAATTGATCTTAAAAGCGGGTATAATCAAATTCGAATTGAACCTGAAGATGAATGAAAAACCGCTTTCAAGACCGAATTTGGACTTTATGAGTGGATAGTCATGCCCTTTGGCTTAACCAATGCTTCGAGTACTTTCATGTGACTCATGCATCATGTCTTAAGACCTTTCATGGACAAGTTTATAGTAGTCTACTTTGGTGATATCCTCATATACAACTTGAACATAGAAGACCATAAATTGTGATGGGAGTTGATTTTAGATTGGCACATTTTATGGTGGCGCTTTGTTTATGAGTTTTTGATTTTAAGCAGAATGATGAGAAATCCAAAGAAGATTCTCACTGGACACAAACTTAACCAAGTGGTTAAGTAAGTGTGAAGGTTCACTTCTAGAGAGCAAAGAGAAAAACACAATATAAGGTGATGATGATGATGAGGTCCGAAAATTAAAGAGCATAAATGGAAAGACAAGCAATATAGAAACCAAAAAGGGGAAAAGAAGAACACATGATCGTAAAAAGGAAGGGAAATGGTGCATGGTGAAGAAAAGGAAAAGATGAAGAGATAAGAGAAAACTTATGGATGGTGAGAGTGTGGTCACGCCACTTGGAGGGGAAGAGACTCCAAGATGAGTGGTGAAGAGCCACCACTTGAGGTGTTGTGCACTCAAGATAAGACCCAAAGATAATAGGAGACTTAGCTCACTAAACACTCTGACAAAGTTTCTTTTCTATTCAAAATTCAATGTGTTAAATACATGAGGCAATACACTCTATTTATAGGAGAGAGTGTCTTGGAGAACAATATAGAAGGGTAGGGGTGTCATTTGTGAGAAGCCTTCTAGAAGGTAGGTCAAAGAAACCCTAAACCTAGAAGCACTTGTCATGAAAGGTAGGCTTGGCACAAGCCCAAATTACTAAGCACACCCTACTCTAGTTTATTCTTCTATTTGGAACCCCCAAAGTCAGTCCAATTTATTTACAAACATTTTTGTCTTATAAGAAGACCAGAAGAAAGAACATCTGATGCTCTGGTCTATGCCCAGTTCTTCTTCTGATGAGGTCCTTCCAATATTTGGTGGGACCTTGTCTTGTAAGCTGAGATGACTGATCAAAGTGTGAAATGCCTCTTGTGTCCTTGGTCATCTGCTTCGCTAATTAGGTTGTATCAAATTGCATGTTAGGAAAGTAATAGAAACCATTAGGAATGATTTTTGTATGTTAATCCTGAAAAATGTGTCTTTGCCATAGACCATGTTGAATTCTTAGGTTTTGTAGTTAGCTCCAAAGGAATACATGTAAATGAACAAAAGGTAGCAACAATTAGAAATGGGCCTACACCTGAAGTCAGAAGTTTTCATGGGTTAGCTAGTTTCTATAGATGGTTTGTGAAAGATTTTAGTACCATTGTTGCACCTCTCAATGAAAAAGTAAAGAAAGATGTAGTATTTAGATGGGGACAAGAACAAATTAAAGCTTTTGAAACTTTGAAAGATAAATTGAATAAATATCCCATTTTAACACTACCAAATTTTACTAAGTCATATGCAATAGAATGTGATGCGTCCAATAAAGACATTGGGGTTGTCCTTCTTCAAGAGGGCCACCCCATAACTTATTTTAGTGAGGAATTAAATGGAATTCATCTCAATTACTCAACTTATGACAAAGAGCTTTATGCTCTTGTTAGGGCTTTGTAAAACTTGTAGCATTACCTTGTGATACACAGTGATCATGAGTTTCTTAAATATTTGAAAAGCTAGAGCAAACTTAACAAGATACATGCTAATTAGGTAGAGTTTATTAAACAGTTTCCATATGTGATCAAATATAAGCAAGGAAAGTCAAATGTGGTAGCAGATGCTCTTTCTATAAGACATACCATGCTAAATTTTTTAAACACTCAATATTTGGGTTTTGATCACATTAAGGAAACTTATAAAGATGACCTTGGTTTTTCTCGTATCTTACAAGAGTGCTCAAAAGGAGCTCACAAAGACTTTTTTTTTTTGGAAGAAGGAAGGGTAAAGTTCCCCACAAAGACTATTTCATCCATGAAGATTTTCTTTTTAAAGAAAAAAGACTTTGTCAAGATTTTCATGACGGGGTAGTCCCCTATCACGAATTTGCACAAGTGTCCGGTCGGGATAAGTTTTTCAATCTTATCTTTCACAGCTTGACATTCCTCGGTTGTATGACCATAGTTCTAGTGAGATCGACATTTTCGGGTCATGTTGGCATCGTTAGGTCTTGATACCTTCCTTGGGGAGGCAGGAGGTTGGCATTCAAAGCTTCCTCTAAAACCTGACCTCGATCAGTATTCAGGGGAGTGTAGTGCTGAAAGTGAGGCTCTCGAGCCTCCATGTTTTTTCCGAACGTAGATCGGTTACCCTTCTCTTTTCCCTTTCCTTTATCCTTTTCCCTCTCTGCCCCAGTCTTGATCCGGACTTGATTCCAGTAGTCCTGAAGTTCTTCAAGTTGTGTGAACTTTGTTGCTAGTCGATGTAACTCATCCATATCGGACGCTAATATTTAGCATAAGCTATAAGTAAAAGGACTCGATCGTGGTGTCGTTACCATATGGTGCATAGCCACCTCTGAACTCAGATTCTGGATATTAAGGGATATTTTGCTAAACGTCTCCATGAACACCCTAAGTGATTCTTCGTTCTCTTGGCATACATTCACGGGTGCTATGGAGGTTAGGTGATGTGGGCGAATTTTTTCGAACTATGTCCCAAACTTGGATGTTAAGCTTTTAAAGTAATCGATAGAATGTGGAGGAACCCTCGTAAACCAGCTAAGGGATCCTCCCTTCAGTGCTGTAAGGAACACCCGACATAAAACTGAGTCATCTCATGTAAACAAGCTCATATGAGTGGTGTAGATGTCCATGTGTTTGTCCGGATCTATGGTTCCCTCATACTGATCCATGTTTAGTCCCTTCCAGACTGGGGGTAGTTGAGTCCCCATGATCTCATTAGTAAAAGGGTGTCTCTTGGGTCCACCCATAGTGTCAAACATCTGGACGGATTGATTGATTCGCGACTCACTATTTTGGCTTTTGTTTTTAGTGAGTTAAGTCGTGATTGATAGTTCCTCTAGATTCTCCTCCTGTTGAGAAACCTTAGTATCACTCGGTGGCTTCTCAATTGAGTTGTTTAGGGTTAGTTGTCGCTTCATCTCTTCATTCTCCTTCCGGAGGACACGTATCTCCTCTTCATTTTTCTTCCTTATCTCGCTCATCTCTCTTTGTAGGGATAGGAGCAATGTCTTCTGCTCGACTTCATTCATTCTATCGTTAGACAAGTTTCTTGTTGATACCATTTGCTTTACTTTTGCTACTCTCTGGCCCCACGATGGGCACCAATTGTACTTGTAAGGGGCCTAGACAATACCTGTCACCGGTTGGACAATTGATTCTTCTCCCTCAGTTGTGCTTTCCTTTCTCTCCTTCTTCTCGTGTTCAGGCTTCGACTCTCGGCCGAGAGTGCACCTGCAAAAGGTTCTCCGATGCTGAAGTAAGTATTCAATATTTGGGTATTGTTAATGTAGTAATAACTATGTAGCACAGACACTGACACTAATACGACATGGACACGGATACGGAGATACGTAAAATCTCTAAAATGTAGGACACGGGAACACGAATCTATATATTATATAATTATGAATTATATAAATTGACAATAAAGATTTATGTGCATAAGTATGTTCCATATTATTTTTTGGAGCGGAAAGATGTTTTTCATGACTGGTTCACAAGGATTTGTTTCTTATTTTTATAATCATAATAACAATTTATACAATAAAGTTTGAATTTTGATAAAATTAATGTATTTTTCCTTTCTAAAATTGTGTTAGAATCATACTAGAATTGTCAGAAATCTAATAAATACTTTTTGAATTGGACATTTCACAGATACGTGTCCTATAGGTGTCATATGAGTGTCGGTGTCTGAAACGAGTATCGGACACCGACACGCCATTTAAGAGTAGTGTTCGAGCTTCATAGAGTAATAAAGACATATATTTGCTTTGTTTATACAATATGTAATTGATTATATCATTGATAGGTTGTATTTAGTGTGTATAATTATAAAAATGGAATTACCATATTTGTCGCCTATTGTTTATATAGGTTGTAATGGATTATATCATTGATAGGTTGTATTTAGTGTGTATAATTATAAAAATGGAATTACCTTATTCCTCGCCTATTTTTTTTACCTTGAGATTTTTACACTATTCGGTTTGACGACCTCTGATCCTTTGACGACCTTTGATACAAGATCGTTGGGCCTTGATCGATACATTATCTTTTCCTTGTCCCAATAAAGTTGGAGTTGGGTTGTTTAGAATAATGGGAATTGTTTAGAGAGGAATTTGTGAATGAAAAATTGTTACTGAAGTTTTTGAAGGACAAGAATTTGTACTGTAAACTTTATTCTCAACCACATGGGTGATGATGGAGAGTAGGGGTGGCAATGCGGGCTGACCTGTCCCGCATAGGCTCGTCCCGCATTTGGCCCGCAAAATGCGGGCCGGGTTGGCCTGCCCCGCACTAGGAGTGCGGGTTCATTTCACTAGCCCACTCCGCATAAGAAGTAACCCGCAGGCTTACGGGCCAACCCACATAATTTTTTTTTTAAATTAAAATTTTATTAATTATAAAAAATGTTATTCCTAGTATTGCAAAATTAAAATTTTATCTGTATTTCATTTCATTTAATTAAGATAAAAATATAAATTCAAGTATGAGAGTTGTTAGAAGATTTGATTAAAAATAATTACAGTTTTGCTTTGCATCAATTTTTTCCTATATATGTATCTAAATGTATAAGAGTATCTTATCAAAGTTTTGTTACAAAATATTCGAATGAAGATGACTAATTTTTTAATTATCCTATTGAAATCTCTTATTTATATTATTTTTTTATTAACAAATTTGAAATATAAAATTGTACTTAAAACTAAATCCACTATCACTCTTAATAGTATAACTCCTTTAGATGATTTAAATAAAATATTCATTTTTTTAGTATATTAAATTCAATTTTTTTAAATAAAATAAAAGTCACTGCAATAATGACTAAATGGGATATGATTTAATTTTACAAAAAAAAATTAAATAATTATTTTTTAATTTACGTGGACCAGCAGGACAACCCGTCCTTTTCCACTGCAGGCCCGCACGGATGACAGGTTATGTGTGACAGACCAAAGTGGATCAACAAACTAAAAATTAATGAGTCTGTCCCACACTTTTTGGTCGCAAGCCACGGGTCAGCCACATGGCCTGCCTCGCATTGCCACCCCTACAGGGAGACTATTTTCATTATCCCACGTGTTTAAGTTACTCTCTCACATCTTATCTTGAAAAAATCTACATTGTCCTTTTTTAAACAAATTTGGGATCAAATTAAAACTTTTTAAAATAGTAGAACTAAATTCAAAAAATTAACAAATAAAAGAATAAAAAAAGGCCATTAATCCAAATAAATAATGACAACTATCACCCTCTGCATGTTGTATATTATGAAGAACAAAAAAAAATCTCAGTCCGAAAAACAACAAAAATAACAAATACTAATGTGTTTATGATCTTAAAAGGAACTACCATTTTAGACAGCCACAAAACCTGCAGTCAGCATGTACAGTACAAAGATAAATAAAATCATAAGCCTTACTTCTGCATTAATGAGAAAACATTTATATATTTATCTCTTTCTTGCTTTTCTCCTTCTGGACTCTGCCTTCTGCCATTTCTTTCTAGAAACCAGTTTACTCTTTGGTTTCAGTTTTAACTCAGGCGAGAATTTGTAATTTGGATCTCTCATACGGGCTTGTATGTCCTTGAAAAACTGAATATTTAGTTGTTTAGGTCCTCCTTGTCTAAGCTCTTCATATTCTGGTCCTGAAACAACATTTTCAAATGCTCCTATTAGAATATCTAAATCACTCATAACCTCCCACACATTACTGTACCTCCCATCTGGACCTTTCTTT
>Ga0123342_1003768_pt1 | contig 23888 bp, 26 predicted proteins | sample Turbeawhitnodule_FD_89960 | JGI IMG/M metagenome (GOLD analysis project Ga0123342, IMG submission 89960) | Root nodule microbial communities of legume samples collected from Mexico - Turtle bean Mexico white nodule | ecosystem: Host-associated > Plants > Roots > Nodule | place: Mexico: Nepantla... | reverse complement strand
GACTAGAGATATGTGCTTTCGTTAATTTCGATAATCCAAGGATATTCATTATTAATTGGATTTTTTTGGGACAACATCTACATGATAATTAAAATACCGTATTAGATCATAACAAAAAATATTAATACACAAAAGAAAAAAAAAAGCATTCTTACTAGTTCTTAGACGGTGAATGACCTAAATAAAAGTTCGGTGTATAAAAAAATTATATAAGAAAATGGTAAGAATAAGAAAAATAAAGATGTATTTATTTTTTTTATGTGTATTTACATAATTACATGTATTTTCTTATCTAGTGTCTTCGTACAAATGTGATAGCTTGTAATTTTTCTCGGTACATATGAAAGACTGATTATCCCAGCTTGTACATTACTCTTTTTCAACCATTTCCGATATTTATGGAAAAAAGATTCATTTCATATTAAAAAAAATATTAATACAAATTTTAGTTTAAAATAAACCAACTAACCTGAAGATTAGTAAAGATATTTGCTTTCATTAGTTTCGTTAATCCAGGGATATTCATTATTTCCTGGATTTTTTTGGACAACGACTACAAGATAATTAAAATACCATATTAGATTAATAAACAAAAGAAAAAAAAAAAGCATTCTTACTAGTTCTTAGGCGGTCAATGGCTTAAATAAAAGTATAAAAGTCCTGTGTATAAAAAAATTATATAAGAAAATGTCAAGAATATTGAAAAATGAAGATGTATTTATTTTTTATGTGTATTTACATAACTTCATGTACAAGAAATATATACAAGTTTTCTGTCTCCAAATTATAAGCTAATTGAGTAGGGATCCATCAATTATAAGGTTTTATCATTATTAAATTAATTGCATATAATCACATATAATATCCTACAATAACTGTATACAATAATTGCATATAATTTGACAATTATTATTTTCTTAATTCTCCTCCTAAAGTTGGTAGGCGAATATCATGAATCTCCAACTTGTTTGGTAGCGTGAAAAAATTCTCCTTGTCCTCATTATCCCAGCTTGTACATGATTCTTTTTCAACCATTTACGATATCTATGGAAAAAAGATTCATTTCATATTAATAAAAATATTAATACGAATTTTACTTTAAAATAAACAAACAAACCTGAATACGACTAGAGATATGTGTTTTTGTTAATTTCGTTAATCCAGGGATATTCATTATTTCTTAGATTTTATTGGGACAACATCTACATGATAATTAAAATACCGTATTAGATCATAACAAAAAATATTAAAAAAAAAAGAAAAAAAAAGCATTCTTACTAGTTCTTAGGCTGTCAGTGGCATAAATAAAAGTATAAAAGTCCTGTGTTTTAAAAAATTATATAAGAAAATGGTAAGAATAAGAAAAATGAAGATGTATTTATTTTTTTTTATGTGTATTAACATAACTACATGTATTTCCTTGTCCAGTGTCTTCGTACAAATGTGGTAGCTTGTAATTTTTCTCGGTACATATGAAAGACTAATTATTCCAGCTTGTACATGATTCTTTTCAACCATTTACGATATCTATGGAAAAAATGTTCTTTTCATATTAATAAAAATATTAATACGATATTTACTTTAAAATAAACAAACTAACCTCAAGATGACTAGAGATATGTGCTTTCGTTTATCCAGGGATATTCATTACTTCCTAGATTTTTTTGGAACAACGTCTACAAGATAATTAAAATAAAAAAAAAGAAGCATTCTTACTAGTTCTTAGGCAGTCAATGACTTAAATAAAAGTTTGGTGTATAAAAAAATTATATAATAAAATGGTAAGAATAAGAAAAATGAAGATGTATTTATTTTTTTATGTGTATTTACATAACTACATGTATTTCCTTGTCCAGTGTCTTCGTACAAATGTGGTAGCTTGTAATTTTTCTCGGTACATATGAAAGATTGATTATCCCAGCTTGTACATGATTCTTTTTCCAACCATTTACGATATCTATGGAAAAAAGGTTCTTTTCATATTAATAAAAATATTAATATGATTTTACTTTAAAATAAACAAACTAACCTGAATATGACTTGAGATATGTGCTTTCGTTAATCTAGGGATATTCATTATTGTTTGGAATTTTTTGGGACAACATCTACATGATAATTAAAATATCATATTAGATCATAACAAAAAATATTAATAAACAAAAGAAAAAAAAATTCTTACTAGTTCTTAGGCGGTCAATGGCATAAACATGGAAAGAAGAAGAAAGTTCCATGCTTTCAACAAAAAGAAGTCCTTCATTCTTCTTAGGCATGCACATTTTCTTCTTTACTTTACCCAACTTCTTTGTTACACTTTTTATAATTATATGTTATTTATCATTATATTTATTCGTCTCTCACTTCTCTCTTTTCTCTGTAAATTTATTCTTTTCTTTAGAAAATTTGTTCTTTTGTATCTTCGTGCACTATTTTTTTCTTCTATTCTTCGTTATCCCTAGGTGTGTTTTTGTGTCAATACTATGTGAGTACACACTTTTTTTCACTTTTTAGAATTTAAAATTATTAATTATTCTTTTAAAATGGGTGATTTTGTTAGTCTTTGTATTTTCTTCGTTTGTTCAAAATCTATAAACATTGATTAGTTGTTGGATCCGAAAAAGTTGAATTAAAAGAAACATGTAAAAAATATAGTAAAGTGAAATTGTTTAAATTTAGAATAAAAAAGTAAAAAATGAAATTTTGCAATTTATTCATAATTGACATTCTTTCGTAGGAAACAAAATTTTAAAGAATGGAACACCTAGAAGGATGATAATCACTCGCACTGGTTAAGCCAATTCACACAAAGGTATACTAATTTTACATAATGATGATGTTATGACATCATTTTATTCTTAATGTACTATAAATTTATACGGTTGATACAAGTGTACGAATAATAACATTGTTTGTTTGAATTTTAATATTAAATATAAATAAATATATATATAAACGAAAAAATAAAAAATATGGATGGCACAAGAGTGCCTGTATTCCTGCTAGTATATATGATGCGATTTCTAATTTAATTTATATATGTAATTTTTCTATTTATTTTTAGTGATATTTTAAATTCATAATACAAAATCTATACCTATATATAAAGGGAATTCCCCTTTTTAATTGTTTTTAATTTTTTTTCCTATTTTATTCTTACATTAGTATTTAATCTTATTATTTTATTATGGGTATTACGTCATTTCTTATTGTTTTTACAACATTTAGTATACATGTAGATGAACGGTTTTTAAATTGAAAGATAGGTAGAGAAACGATTTTGAATTGAAAGAAAGGTGGAGGGACCGTTTTAATTTGAATTAAAAGAGAAGATTTATTTTCAAAATCTGTTACATAGAGGGAGTGTGTTCAAATTTTAAGAGAAAGAAAAATATTAGAGAAAATACTGGAAAAGATACGAACGAGAGACATTGAGCGTACACCACCACTCCCAACCACAACATCCATTTAATGGGACAGGGCTTAGCACAAGCGTGTCACGCCGGCGTGCAATGGTTTCGAAATAAAGAGTCCTGTGGAAAAACGACGCCATATCGGGGTGATCGAGGGAATGCAAGTAAATGAAGAGAAGCTTGAAGGAATTTCGCGAGCGCTAGAGTGCGTCCATGAAGCCCTTGCCGACGAAATTGGGCCCGGAAGAGCCGTAGTCCCTCTCGAAGGCAGCGACAAATCCATGGCGGCAATGGTTTCAGAACAAGAGTCTTGTGGCAAAACGACGACGTATCAAGGTGATCGGGGAATGAAAGTAAGCGAAGAGAAGCTTGAAGGAATTTTGCGAGCACTAGAGCGCGTCCATGAAGCCCTCGCCGACGAAATTGGGCTCGAAAGAGTCGATGTCTTTGATTGTGTTTCCAATAACCTCTTTCTCTTTACCATTGTTCTCTAAATAAACTTCTCATTATTCTTTCATTTTTATTTAATTTTATTAATAACTTTAGCTGTTGAAATTAACACGATTTGAAAATCATGAGAATGGGTAAGGAGCATATGCACAACAATCGCCATTATTATAGGTCCAATTCCTTCCTTAATTTCTCTTTAATTTTAACTTTTCTCTTCATATCCTTCATCTTTACCCCTTTAATTTGGGGAAAATGATTATTAACATAACATTGATTTGTTTGTTTGCTTATTTATGTGTTTTGTTTGAGTTTTGAAAGGAAGTTATTTTTTTTCTAGTATATAAAGTAAAACAATTATTTCGGATACAAGCACTATAGATGTGGCAACTTCAAGTTGAGCAAGGATGGGGAGGCAAATTTTTTTGGTTGTTAATGGAAATGAGGTTGGTGGAAAAATATTACTCCTATCACATATTTTTTAAATTATAATAATTTTTAGATTTTATTCATTTCGATGTTTAGCATTTTTTCGGATTAACAACAAAGATTGTTTGTTTTAGAATTGTGATCACTTGCCTGTGAAACTATTATGTATCACTTTTATTGTCATATTAAATCATTATTATTATCTTATTTTATATTTAGTATATTATTGCTTCTCAATTATGATAGTTGTTAGCAAATTACACGGAAGATAATGTAATTTGACCTTGAAATCATCATTAATGTTCACTAGATCGATCATGGGATTCCACTTATTTATATAGTTTTTTTCAATAATGTTTACATAAGTGTTTTTTCTTTTATAGTAATGTAATTGTATATCTGGAAAATTATGTTTGATTTTAATTCACCATTAATTAATATCTTTTGTCTTCCAGGTGTCAGACATGATGGTTGATATACTCGAAGGAAACCAGATGGTGACTCCTCATATTAAAGTTGATCCAGTTGTTGGTGTTGATGCTCAACCCAATAATGATCTAGTAGAGTCTAAAACACTTCTACACAGTAGTGTGGGAAAGTTTGATTGTGATCCGAACAAATATTTGTACAATTTGGTAACACACCCTCACAAGGAAGTTCCTGCTTCTAAAACATTGACTACTAATGATGAAGCAGTGGCATTGCCCAATCAACGTTTGGGCAACTTTGAAGAACCTGTGATCGACCATTCTAACAATGTTGATAAAAAAAAAATTCTAACAATGTTGAGGCCTCACAAAGCAGTCAGACAGTTAACAATGAGGCACCATCCCCACTATTGACTAATGTATTTTTATATTCGTGGAATGTTTGTTCTGATATTTTTAGGGTGAGAAATGGAGAGGATTAAATATAGTATAAAAGTATTCTACAATAATGATATTCTTTTCTTTTAATTCTCATGATTTTGAATCTCATACTTTTTTTTATTAATATTAGAAAAAAGCTGGTTTTTTTTTATAAAAAGCATTAATTCATGTTAGGCATCACTATGCTACTTGACATCTCAATTAGGCTGAGACTTGAAGTAACAACAATCATTTTCCATCACATGAAAAAAAGTATTATTAAAAGAAGAAAAAATAAAAAAAATACAAAAATATGGGGATTAGACAAAAACTCATATGTTAACAAAAACGATACATAGGTAGACTATACCTATTCATAAAGAATTATAAGAACATACTAGATGGAAGCCTATTATATCAATGAAATGATTTTCTACGAATAAATCCTAAATTAGCCAACTTATCAGCACACGCATTCTCTTCATGAAAAATATGAGAAACCGTAAACCTGATTTTTCCATCGATTACGAAGCATTCAAAGAACAGTTGCCCTAACAGTAAACACAACACAAACCAAGGAAAAAACAAAATCTTTTATTTTAGTATCTAACTAAATTTTATATATTTTATTTACAAACTCGCGATTTAACAAAGAACAAAACTTAAAAGTTAAAAAAATTACCATATAAATTGACATATTAACATGTCATATATTTTGTGATATGTTTTTATTTTTTTTTCTTTACATTTATTATGCATTTGAAATTTAACATTTGGTGTGTAAAAGAAATGACGTTTTTTTCTATCTCCTATTATTTTTAATTATTTTATTAATTTTTTAACTAAAATTTCTATACATTAATTTTGTTGCATGGTCTAGTTTAATTATTAAGTTTAAATTATCAAATTCATAATAAAATATAAATATAAATAAAATTATATTATATTTTATTATTTTAAAAATATATGAGAGGAGATATTTTGTGACTTCTTTATTTTTAAAAACTAAATTTTGAATTTATATTTTGAATTATGAATTATGGAGTAATTGTAAACATAAATCAAAATGTTTTTATTCTTTTATTTTTAAAAGCTAATATTTTGTCAACATAATTCAAAATTGTAGCTATATGATTTATTCAACCAAACATTTTCCTTCAAACCCCATTTTTCTCTCTTTCTTATTCAATGATCCAAAAAAATCACTTACGTCATTAAACATGTAACTTTCTTAATTCACGTTGGATTTAAAAAGGGAACACTTTTCCCTAAAAATGTAAATGTTTGTAATGATGCAGGAAAGAAGAAAAGAAAGAAAATTTCATGCTCTCAACAAAAAGAACTCTTTCATTCTTTTTAAGTATGTACATTCTCTTATTCACTGTACCCAACTTCTTTATTACATTTTTTATAATTATATGTTATTTATCATTATATTTAGTCGTTTCTCACTTTTTCTTTTTTTTTTTGTTTTATTTTTTCTGTAAATTTGTTATTTTCTTTAAATATGCGAATCACCTTGTACATTGAGAAACTGTGTTTCGTGATTCTTGAGTGCAACTTCAATTGATTCCTTCAATTTTTCCTCCTCCTGCAATTTGGACCTTGCAGTTTCCAACTCAAATTTTTTTTCTTGCAGTTCTTCTTTTGTTGAGGCCAGTAGATTTTGAAATGCACGTCTTCCTTTAGCTGTGTTTCTGATGTCTTTATCAGGTTTACTTCCTGGGTCAACTCATCAACTAAAACTAAAGAGTCCCTTGAAGACGGTCTTTTCTCAACTTCCAACAACTGTGATTTTGAAAGTGTCAACTCCTCTTGGATAGTAGAAAGTTCAGCAGTGGTTTTTTTAAGTGCTTCTTCAATCTTTTGATTTTCAGAAATCTTATCATAAACACCTTTCAGTTCTTCTTTAAGGAGGCCAACTCATCTTCCATCCCTTTTGCAATTCTTCAAGTAGTCTCTCAAATTCTAAGACCTTCTTTCCCTCGGATTCAGCAAATGAACCACTCTGCTTATAGTAGCAAAGGCATTGTCTTCCTCTTCTTTCTTTACTTCACTTGGCAAACCTCCATTTGTCTCCTGCAGTAAGTAAATAAAAAAGTGGACATCAAACATTGGTATAGTTTGTACTAAAAATGGACATCAAACATTGGTATAGTTTGTACTAAAAGCCTTTGCTACTATAATACTATCAAATATCAACAGTAGACCGTGCAGTGGAACATCTACAAATTTTGAAATATGGTAAATTACTTTACGGAAATCGTATATTAAAAGTTACAGGAAATAATCTCAAACAATTGTAAATGGAATAAGAGTCCAATAAGTAAAAAAAGGAAGTAGGTGTGCACAATATGTGCATTCCATTGAAATATTCAATTGAAACTAGATGACTAGTGACCAGTGCAATAACTATAGAAAAATACAACCTTGTTCTATTATATAACTCTCTTTCTTTACTTAAAATTTCAAATTATATAAAATGTCAAAAATATTTTTTTTTTATATCATTAATAAGAAGTTGTATAATGAAACAAGATGTTATAATATATAATTGCTCATAACGATAATATGTAACATATATAATGCTAAGAGAAGCTTTAGAAAGAACTTTTAACTCGAGACTACTTTATACAAAAAGAAAATTCTAAAATAACTAGTGCAAGAAGAAAATGATACCTTGATACTGTCATTGTTATGATATGCCTCCACAACAACCTTTGTTCATGGAACTTCCGATATACTTTGGTCTCTTCTTACATGTTCCTTCCTTATATTGACTGCTTTGCAAGAAAAAAAGACACTAGAGGAATTTAGATGTAGTTGTTGTTGAGGTACTTAATTCACATTCCCTCTAATGTGATAAAAGAAAGTGGATAAAAGAAGAACAGGAAAAATACAAGAGTTTGTTGGACCAGAACACTATTATTTTCATTATCATTATACCATACAAATAAAAAAAGTTAAGGTGAAAATGTTTATAAAAATAAACAAGTTTAGATTAATATGTTAATTTACTTTTTTTTTAAGATGAAATGTGAAATATTTAGTAAAACGACAAAATTGCTCTCTCTCCCTCTCCTCCTAAACATAACTTTCCAACTCTAAAAGCACTATTGCAGAAAGGAAAAATAAGGGCGTTTTATTAAGTGCAGGTTTACGAACAGACGCATTCGAAAAAACACGGTGACATTTTGAAATTAAGTTCATTTACAAATACGGCTATTTGTAATAGCCGCACTCGTAAATCAAGCGCTTTGATTTACAAATGCAACTATTTGTAATAGCCGCCCTTGTAAATCAAAACGCTTGATTTACGAGTGCGACTGATACAAATAATCGCCCTCGTAAATCTTTTTTTACCCTAACTCACTTCAGAAGCGCGTCATTCACTACTCTTTCTTTCTACATAAGTGTTTCACCATTCATTGTGCTCTCATTTGTGCTTCGCGTTCCTTTGTTCTTGAAGCGTTAGTGCCATAGTGGTAAGTTTGTGAGCTCTCTTTCTTCTTCACCAATGTATTTTTCGTCCATAGAACGTTATATATATTGTTCATACTGTATTATTGCCTTCATTGATACTATATCGTGTTTGTATTGAGTTCGAGGGTGTTCCACCCTCTGCATCTATGAAAAACATTTGGAAGAAGAGATCAATCTTCTTTGATCTTTCGTACTGGTCGAGGTTAGAAGTCAGACATTGTACAGATGTAATGCATGTTGAGAAGAATGTTTGTGATAGCTTAATTGGTACACTTCTTAACATTAACGTGAAGACGAAGGATGGTCTAAATGCTCGTTTAGATTTGATTGAGATGAACATACGAGGCGAGTTGACACCCATAGAAATGGGTAAGCGTACATATTTGCCCCCAGCCTGTTACACAATGTCAAAAGACGAAAAAATTAGTTTTTGTCAATGTCTAAAGGGTGTGTAAGTGCCACAAGGACATTCCTCAAATGTGAAGAGCCTAGTGTCAATGCAAGATTTGAATTAGAAGTCTCGTGGGCGGAGAGGTAGGTTCGTAAGAGAACACCTCCCCTCTCGAGTGAAAGCGCCAAGGTCGAACGAAACAGTTCGTCAGTTAAATCCTCCTCTCCCTCGAGCGAAGTTGAGGTCAGTTAATAGTTCTTCTGTTCAATCCTCCTCGCCCTCGAGCGAAGCCGAGGTCAGTTAATAGTTCTTCAGTTAAATCCTCCTCACCCTCGAGCGAAGCCGAGGTCAGTTAATAGTTCTTCAGTTAAATCCTCTTCGCCCTTGAGCGAAGCCGAGGTCAGTCAAGAATTAGTTTCCCTTGCGTTAGAAGCCTCGTGAGCGGAGAGGTAGGTTCGTAGGAGAACACCTCCCCTATTGAGTGAAAACGCCAAGGTAAAACGAAATAATTCGCCAGATAAACCCTCCACGCCTTTGAGCGAAGCCGAGGTCAGTTGAAAGTTTGTTCCCCTTGCGATTAGAGGCCTCGAAGGTAGAGAAGTATGTTCGTAAAGAACACCTCTCCTTTCGAACAAGAACGCCAAGGAAGAACGACCCAGTTCACAGTTAAAACTCCTCCTCACGATGAGGGGAACATACGACAACGCTAGAAGAAACATCTTGGCGCCAGACACCATGATTGAGCAGTTATGCAAGTCAAAAAGCAGTTTTCGATCTAGAAATAAAAGCAGTTATATGCTCAAGAAAGTAAAGTTGCGGGCAGATAATAAAGAGTTTGTCTGCCAACCAAATACAAATTAAGGAAGGACCCTGGGAACGATTTGCCCGTTTTCAACACATATTGATACTTTAAGGGCATAATATCCATCCCGGGATGTGCGCAAGCAACTTGAGCAAGGGCGTCCCCACATCCTGCGTCATAAGCATCAAGAACATCTCCGGTCAGCTCAGCCTCAGCTTCTTCAAACCTCTTAGCTTGTTGATGAAGTTCGGCCTCTACTTGACCCAACTGCACCTCACGACTGATGGACCTTTGTTCAAGTCCCGTAATCTTGGACTTGGACACCTCATCAGCCTCTTCTAGCTCGAAGACCCGGATCCGTAGGGACAGAACTCTTGCCTCCAGTTCAGTAACCTCTCGGCACTTGGCATAAAGTTGTTTAGAGAGATGAGCTAACTCCTCTCTCAGTGCAGCCTCGCGGGAAGAAAACGAGCGAGCCAACGAGGATGGTTCCCCCGATTCAGCCCTGGATAGTAGAGCATTGGACTGAGCAAGAAGAGCCCCAAAATTGAAGCCCAGTCTCTCCCTCGCGGCGGCCTCATCCAAGTCCACAGTCACCCCTAGTTGGAAGCCCTTAAGGGCGGGCTGTAGGACAAGGGGCAACTCAAGGACAGGAGGAGTCCCAGAAGTGCCCATCTCACCAAGGTCAGGGAACAGGGGAACGTCGATCGTGTGATCCAAGGGCAAAATAGAGTGATCGGTAGAGGAAGAATGGGAAACCATCACTGGCGTAGGCTTGGGCCTTTTAGAGATTGGCCCCTCGGAGGAGTCCTCGTCTGATTCGATCACCACCGCTTTAACCTTTCAAGGGAGTGGGGTGGGAGACGATTGGACGACAACAAGAGGGACCGCGACCCCAGGATTGGAAAGAATGGGCGAAGGCGCGACGGTGGCAAAAGCAAGGACGTGCTGGCGAGAAGTGCCCACGTCCCTAGAAATCTCGCGGAGACGAGCGAGGATATCAGTCAGTCTAGCCCATTTCTCTTCACTCGAAACCATACATGCGTACAAATTTCAGAAGAAACACAAAGATAAAGCATGCAAATGCGCAGAAGTAGAGCGCGCAAACATGACATTACGATAACAAGAATCAGCTCCCCCAGAGTTTCGGGTTTCTTGAACCTTAACTCGAAGGAAACCTAGAAATAGAGGGTGATCGATACAGAGATTAAACAACACATACAGTTATCCAGAATCAGAATCAATGAACGAGTGAAAATGGTAATTAGAGTTCGTACCTACGAGTAGATAACGAGAAAATGCAGGAATGTGTAGAGGAAACACGAGTATACTTGAAGAAGAAGGCGAAACAATCAAGAGTTTCAAAGGATGATGGAACAAGTGATTGGACGCGCGCGTTTCCGAAAGTTTAAAAGCAAACAAAGAAGCGTAAGCGACGTTAAGCCCTAGCCGTTGATCAAAAACACGTGTGCACAGATAAGACAGGCCCAGAAAGACGGCACAATATTTACGTCCTGTCACACAAAGTCATGTAGATCACCCAGGGCAAGGACTTAGCCTCTTCGCTGAACGAGTTACAGCTCAAGACTAGGGGGCTTGTGTACTGACCAATCCCTGGGTGTTGATTGACCACTGGTAACGTTGGTACCATGTAAGCGGGTCCCACGAGCGGTGTGAGCCAGTGTCTCGCAAGGCACGTGCGCCAAGGAGCCAAGAGCGGTCAGACATCGGTCATCAGGATGTACTGACGTGCCACTAGACAGTGTGGAGAGATCGAACATCGGGAACCCAAACAGTAGAGCTGGGCTACGAGAGGTGGATCCCAAATCACACGCCATTTATCAGTAAGGGAGAAGCCTAGATCATGAGGGCCCATGCGTGTAGAGTGGATGACGCGTTCAAGCGTAACACAAAAAGGAGAGCCACTGGAAAGATATGACCTGCGAGGGTCACGTTTAGGGGTGAGCTGCATGCATGGCACGTGAACAACTAGGGCTCTCCCAAAGGCTGGTGACCCCAGAGATAAGGTGCACGAGGAGGAACCCAGGTGGTCATCCCGTCAGAGGTTGCACTCTAGTTAGGGACCCCACGCGCTAGGTTATCCTGAGAGTAAGGTAATAACAGTGCTGGGCCCACCCATCAGAAAGGCCCATTTCGGGTAAAGTGGAAACCCTAGTTTCAATCTATAAATAGTAAGGTAACGAACTTGACAAGGGAGGATATTCCCTTGCGCTGCTAAACACACATAGTTTTGGTGTTCCTAGCCCTAGTACTGACTTGAACGTCGGAGTGCAAACGACCTCTGGACGTGCAAACGCAAGGATTCTGGACGTGGGAGTGACGTAGGCGCACGAAGACGTTTCGGATCAACCAGCAGGAACAAAATTCATCCATAACAGTGTTAAAAAAAGTAATACAGACAATAGTCATAATTAATTAATAACAAAGATTAACAGATGATTATAATATCACTCAAGAAATTTAAATAAAGATATACATGGCAAAGATAAAGTGCCTTAATTTCACTCTTTTCATTACTGCTAAATCATAATCACTTATGTACCGGTGTGGGCGAGGCCGACCATTGGTCTCCCTGCCCGAGACCCACCTGGTTGCCCAAGACCTGGTCTACCTAACCGAGACCAAGGGAACCTGGCCGAGACCTGAGAGATTTGGCCGAGACGACGAGGCCGACGGTCCACTGGGCTGAGACCTTAGATGACTTGGCCAAGACGACCGAGACCTTAGAAGACTTGGCCGAGACGGCCGACCCATATTACCGCTAATGCTCAAACCAAGGTCAGTGAAGCTAATCCATCATTAAGAATTAGGTAATGAAACCCTAAGCGATATCCATTCTGTTAAATGGGCCCAACAGGTCGGCCCATTAGAATAATATAAATAGCACACATCCCAATGAGTAAGGTATGTCATTTATTACTGTTCACCTACCTAAGAGCTGACCACCCGCTTTACTGACTTGAGCATCGGAGTGCCTTCGCAGGTACCCCCACCATCTGGTGTTCACCCGAGACCGAGTGCCGAAGGAGAAGCAGGAGGATGAGAAGAATCCCAGCTCATCACCTAGTCACCTGACCGACCGAAGGAAGGAGAAGAAGACTTCAACAGTTCTCTAGGTCCCATCTCCCTAGTAGGAAAAAATTGGCGCCCACCGTGGGGCCGAGGGAAACTAGCTGTAGGAAAAAAAAGTAGATGGTCTCAACCAGAAGCATGGAGAGAATGACCGAAGCTGACTAGACGATGCTGCTGCTGTCTCTCTAGAGAGAGGTGGCTGAGATGAGAAGGAAGGCCGATGAGGCTGCTTAGAAAAAGAGCAGGAGGTGCAAGTTCTCCGTAAGGAGAACGAAGAGATGAAAAAGAAGTTGGGAGAGGGAGGATCTTCTGTCATACCGACGAACGTTGTCGACAAGTCCTACACCTCTCCCCGCAACCCAGATGTGGCCAAGGGGACGAGAGGTCGACCCCCTCCCCGAGAGACCGAGATGGGTGACGAGTCCTGCCTAATCAGGTCCACCTGGACAAACCTGACGGCCGACTCAACCCGCCGACATCCATTTAGCAACACCATCATCGAAGTCCCACATGCTGACAGCCCTATGTCCGGGGCCCTTTGCCGACAACCTATGCATGCAGCCGGCTGACAGCCTGGGCGAGCTGAGAAAGAGAGCTGCTAAGTACATGCAGCTGGAAGAGCTCAGAGAGTTCTGCAACCAGGCCCGAGTCGAGGCCGGCGGGGAGAAAAACAAAGAAGAAAAAGACCGCCAGGGGCGACCGAGTTAAAGAAATGACCGACACCGAGATAACTGAGACCGGCCAATCTGGTTCTCAAGATACACACCCCTGACGACCGAGAGGGGGAGGATTCTGGACGAGGCTCTCAATGCTGAGTTGATCCCTCCTCCAAGGAAGGTGGCCAACCCAAATAATGCCGACCAGAGAAAGCGGTGTCAGTACAACCAAAACACTGGACACTCGACCGAGGAGTGTCAGGCCCTTAAGGATAAGATCGAGGAACTCGTCCAGGCTGGGCATCTCCGCCGATTCGTCAGGAATGGCCGAGACCCACCCCGTCGGGCGGATCCACCCGGGCGGACAAGGTCACCTCAACGCCGCCGAAATGACCGAGATAACAGAGGCGACCGACAACCCGCAAGGGACAATCCCCCCCGAAGGGATGACCACCCCAGGGAGGCCGATAGGAGAGGTAACCGAGAGGTTATCAACACTATAGCTGGCGGTTTCGCCGGGGGAGGAAGCACGAACAACGCCCGGAAAAAGCACCTGCGGACGGTACACCAGGTAAACGCGGTGGTATTCCGACCGAGGATGCCACCCATCACATTCACGGACGAGGACTTTAAGGGCGTGGACTATCGCCAACAGAACGACCCGATGGTGATAGCGGTCGATATAGATCGATTCACCATACGGAAGACCCTTATGGACCAGGGAAGTTCGGTAGACATCATCTACTGGAAAACTTTCAAGGCCATGAGGATAGCCGAGGCCGAGATGATGGCATACGACGATCACGTGGTAGGATTCTCGGGCGAGAGGGTGGGTACCAAGGGTTACATTGAGCTGTACACCACCTTCGGAGAGGGGAAGAGCACCAGGACCATCAAAATCCGATACCTGGTCATCAATGGCAACACCTCCTACCACATCCTCCTCGGCCGACCATCCATCAACTGGCTGATGGCCATTGTATCAACCCCTCACCTCGCAATGAAGTTCCCTTCAAGGACAAGTGACATTCTCACGATCCATGTAGACCAGAAAGAAGCACGAGAGTGCTACGCCGAGAGCCTCCGGGTGGAACCTTTAAGGAACGACACCTCTCCCCTCAGGGTGAGAAAGTCCTCCCGAAAGGATCGCTCCCCCAGGAAGGATGGATTGAGGAAGATCGAGTCAACCGTGGCGTTGGTGGACCTCGATCCCCGGGTGACCGAGGAGAGGCTTGAGGCGAGAGAAGAGCTGAGGAGAGTCCCCCTCCTCGACGAAGAGCATAGTACAGCTGTAGGAACAGCCTTGGCAGTGGCCGAGGCCGAGATCATGCATGCCGCGCTGAAAAAGAATATCGACATGTTCGCATGGACGTCGGCCGACATGCCGGGAGTGAGCCCGGACGTCATCACCCATCGATTAATATTTAAGGAGGCCCGCCCGATCTCCCAAAAGAAGAGGGACTGGGTGACGAAAAGCGACTCGCGACGAAGGAAGAGGCCGGCAAGCTCCTGTCGGCCGGGTTTATAAGGGAGGCCCTATATACGACTTGGTTGGCCAACGTCGTTATGGTCACCAAACCGAACGGTAATTGGAGGATGTGCGTCGACTACAGAAACATCAACAGTGCATGTCCGAAGGATACTTACCCTCTCCCAAATATTGACCGATTGGTGGATGGGGCGGCCGACCACAAAATTATGAGCTTCCCGGACGCTTACTCTGGCTATAAGCAGATAAGCATGCACCCCAGGGACTAGGAGAAAAGTCCTTCATGACGGCAGACGCTAACTACTATTACGAGGTCATGCCGTTCGGCCTCAAGAACGCAGGGGCGACCTACCAGCGCCTCATGGACAAAATCTTCAAAGGCCTAATCGGCCGGGCGGTAGAGGTATACGTTGACGACATAGTTGTAAAGTCCGACTCATTCGAGCAACATCTGAAGGACCTGGACGAGGTCTTCAAAGCCCTAAGGGGAGTCAACATGAAGCTCAACCCTGAAAAGTGTACTTTTGGGGTTGAGGGGGGAAGTTCCTAGGCTTCATGCTCACCCACTGGGGGATAGAGGCCAACCCCAAAAAATGCCAGGCCATACTCAACATGAGAAGTCCGAACAGCGTTAAGGAGGTACAACAGCTCCTAGGGCGGCTGACCGCCCTCTCCAGGTTCGTCCCCCACCTGACCGAGAGGACGAGGCCGATGGTCCAGTTGCTCCAAAAGGGCAAAAAATTCGCCTGGGATGACCGATGCGAGGAAATATTTAAACAATTCAAGGAATTCCTGACATCCCCAGCCGTCATCCAGAAGCCGAGACCCGACCACCCAGTCCTGGTGTATCTGGCAGTCTCGGAGGAAGCAGTCAGTGCTGCCCTGGTACAGGAGACCGAGGGCGAGGAGCGACCGGTGTACTTCGTCAGCCAAACCCTCCACTCAGCCGAGACCAGGTACCAGATGATAGAGAAGGTGGCTCTCGCCCTAGTCCTCACAGCAAGACGGATGCGACCGGTGTACTTCGTCAGCCAAACCCTCCACTCGGCCGAGACCAGGTACCAGATGATAGAGAAGGTGGCTCTCGCCCTAGTCCTCACAGCAAGACGGATGCGCCCTACTTTCAAAATCACTCCATAATTGTAAGAACCGACTACCCTATTTTCAAAATTTTATCTAAGTCGGACCTTGCAGGGAGAATGATAGGTTGGTCAGTCGAACTCTTCGAGTTCGACATACGCTACGAACCGAGGGGCGTCATCAAGTCCCAGTGCCTAGTTGACTTCTCGGCCGAGCTGACACCACTGCCCACCCTCTCGGGCGGGTGGACGCTCTATGTGGACGGCTCCTCAAATACAACATCCTGTGGAGCAGGAGTCGTCCTGGAGGTGCCTAGCGACCTCTTCCTGGAGCAAACTCTCCAATTCGGATTCCGGGCAACCAATAACCTGACCGAGTACGAGGCCTTACTTTTCGGGCTGAACCTAGCTTACGACATGGGAGCACGCGAAGTTACATGCAAAAGCGACTCCTAGGTGATGGTCGGCTAGGTCAATGGAGAGTTTGAAGTAAAAGAGCCTTTGCTGCAACGGTACTACCACGCGGCCAAAAACAGCATCGCCCGTTTCAGAAAGCACCCTTGGAACATATATCGAGGGAGGACAATAAAAGGGTCGACATCTTGTCCAAGTTGTCGGTCACCAAGAAGAAGAGCCACCAAAGAGCAGTCATACAGATATGGCTGAGACACCCCAGTGTAACTGAGGCCGAGGCCGAGTGCCTGGCTATAGACGAGGCCGAGGCCGAGGCCGAAAACTGGATGACACCCGTCATCCAGTACCTAACGGACGGCACGTGCAAGGCCGACCAAGAAAAGGCGATGAAGCAACAATGCGCCCGGTGCACCATGATCAATGAAGACTTGTACTGGAGAGGCTACTCGACCCCCCTGCTAAACATCACCAACAAACGGATCAAGTACATTCTGGCCGAGATTCACAAGGGAATCTGCGGAAATCATGCTGGGGCGAGGACGATGGCCGCCAAGGTTCTGAGGGCCGGATACTATTGGCCGACCATATAGGGCGACTGTGCCGAATACGTGAAAAAATGTGCCAAGTGCCAGGAGTTCGGCCGAAAGAGCTGCACAGCATCACCTCCCTATGGTCGTTCGCCATTTGGGGAATGGACATTATCGGTCCCTTCTCCCCAGGAAAATGGCAGACCAAGTTCCTCCTGGTGGGAGTCGACTACTTCACCAAATGGATCGAGGCCGAACCCATTGCATCCATCTCGGCAAAAAATATGCAAAAATTCGTATGGAGGAGCATTGTTTGTCGATTCGGCGTCCCGCACACAATAATAACTGACAATGGTCGACAATTTATTGACCGAGGCCTACAATCCTTTTATGACAACCTGGGCATCTAGTCTGTCACAACCTCGGTAGAACACCCGCAAACCAATGGGCAGGTTGAGGCCGCCAACAAGGTCATACTCAACCAGCTGAAAAAGCGTTTGGGTAAGGCCAAAGGCTGATGGATCGAGGAGCTGATCAAGGTACTTTGGGCGTACAGATGCACCCCCCAGACTACCACGCAGGAGACACCCTACAGCCTGACATACGGGACCGAGGCCATGATCCCGGTTAAGGTGGCCGAGCCCACCATACGACGATAGATGTTCGACCTCACCCTAAACGAGGAAAGCCTAGCAGTCAACCTCGATTTGGTAAGTGAGTTTCGTGACAAAAGCAGGATCCGGGAGGTCGCCTGCAAAATCCGGGCGTCCAGGCGGTACAACACAAAAGTTCGGCCGAGGAGCTTCTAGAAGGGAGACCTCGTCTGGAGAATGCGCAGCGATGCCAAAAAAATGAAGGGAAGTTCTCGTCCAACTGGGAGGGGCCTTTCCGAGTCCGAGAAGTCGCAAAGGGGGGAGCTTCTCACTTAGAATGGCTTTCGGGCAAAATTGTACCGAGGACGTGGAATGCCACGCACCTCAAGTTCTACTACAGCTAAATTTAATAAAGTCACGCACTTTTTCCTCAAGTTCTTCTACAACCTCTCGGCTCAGTCTGGACGAAGCCTTAACCGGCATACCCTGCCAACACCTCTCTCGGCTCAGTCTGGATGAAGCCTTAACCGACATACCCTGCCAACACCTCTCTCGGCTCGGTCTGGATGAAGCTTAACCGGTATACCCTGCCGAGACCGACCCACAGGTTTGGTCTGGATGAAGCCTTAATCGGCATACCCTGCCAACACCTCACTCGACTCGGTCTGGATGAAGCCTTAACCAGCATACCTTGCCGAGACCGAACTCTCAGGTTTGGTCTAGATGAAGCCTTAAACGGAATACCCTGCCAACACCTCTCTCGGCTCGACTGGACGAAGCCTTAACCGTCATACCCTGCCGAGACCGACCCCTCAGGTTTGGTCTTGATGAAGCCTTAACCGGCATACCCTTCTGAGACCGACCCGTCAGGTTTGGTCTGGACAAAGCCTTAATCGACATACCCTGTCAACACCTCTCTCGGCCCGGCCTGGTCGAAGCCTTAACTGGCATACCCTGGCCGAGACCGACCGATACGCATCCAAGCTTACCATGGCCGAGGCCATTTTTACTTGTTCGATTAAAATCACAATTAATGGCCGACCGCCCATTTTTACTTGTTCGACTAAAATCACAATTAATGATCGACCGCCCATTTTTACTTGTTCGATTAAAGTCACAATTAATGGTCGACCGCCCATTTTTACTTGTTCGATTAAAGTCACAATTAATGGCCTACAACCCATTTTTACTCGTTCGACTAACACCACAGTTGATGGTCGATCGCCCAAACAAGATAACAACCGACACGTTTAACTTGTGTGAATTAATAAAAAGAAGCAGGGTAATATATTAAGATTGCAAAAGGAGGAAGCCACACCTCGGTCTCGGAGGAAACAAAATAGAAAGGCAAGAAAAGGCCACAGCTCGGCCAAGAGCAAACCTAGTCTTGAACTTCAATACATTCACCTTCCTCAGCCTCAGTTGGCCCGACCTCTTGTGCCGCCAAAGCACGCATCTCGGAGCTTGGAACCAACCGACCCTGGTGAACCTCATAATCCATGTTAAATTCACCAGTGGCTGGTGGCCCCCCCATAAAGAACATGGGTCTGGCGCACGGCTCGATCGAAGCATTGCTTAAGCAGCTCCTCCGACTCCTCGTAATTCTGGTCGAGCTCAGCCTCAACCTGCTCCTTTGCAATCTGGAGGGCGTCCAACTCAGCGGTTGTGGACGAAAACTTCTCCTTGGCCGTCTTTTTCACCTCAGCAACCTCAGTCGCCGCCTTCAAGGCCTCAGCCTTAGCCGTCGCTAAAAGCCGCCTCGCCTCGGCAGCATCCTTCTCGGCCAGCTCCTTTTCAACGGCCTTTCGGGCAATGCTGGCCGATAGGTCATCGTTGGCAGCCAAGGATCGCTTCAAGTTCTCACAAGCCTCAGGTAGCTCCTGCTCCAACCGAGAAATGTCCTTGGCATGCCGGTCACGACCTTCGATCCCATGCTCAACGAGGACAATTTTTTTTTTATCAGCAAAGAATTAAGTGAATTAAAAGGGACACTTCAGGGGTGTCCCAACCCGTATACAAGAACCAAAACTCACAAAACCTACTGAACAAGAGAAAAGACATTCCTAGGAAAAAACCTAAACATATGCACTCTACACAACAAAGGATATAAGCTATACCACAACTACAGCACAGCCAAACCAGAACATGAGCTACAAGCCGCTCTTCAGCAGGTCCATGGGGGCGACCGATCGGATGGACTCCCGAGTCTCCTCGGGGAGAGCCACGCGAACTCTACGCGTGAACTTGTGACTCCCCCTAGAAGATCTAGGCCGAGGACGATGGCCGATGGCCGCCAGCTGGTGGCTCGAATGCCTGCTCCGTGTGTCGGGGGGAAAGAGAGCTCGCCTCGATCATCTCATGACGAGGAGGCGGCATTGGCAGAGAGTCAGGGGAACGTGTGGTGGTGGCAATGTTACCACCATCCCTCGACCTTTTCTTGGATTTGCGGGAAGGACCGGCCGAGTCCCTTTCAGCACCAGGGGCGGGCAGGGCGTTCGCTGGAAGAACGTCGATACTTCGACGTCCCTTGCGGTCAGCCGCCCTCTTCCGATACTCATCAAGGACGCTAACGCCGACCAGTTTCTCTTGAACCATGGTAGCTGCAAATAAAAAAACACAAGTTAGAAGACGAAAATAAAAATACCAACCGACACAACAAAGGACGAACCCATACCCCTAATGGCCGCCCAACGCGTCGTCTCGGTATATGCACCGATCAGCGATCGGCAAGGAAGCTTCCTCGGGAGTGCATCGAAGAAGGAGAGAATCTCCACCTCCTCCTCACTCTCCGTCGGCCTCGGCCACAACTTAAAATTTGTGGGTTTGGAGGTCCAATAGAAAGGGAACTGAGACTGACCGGCTCGGTCAAAGAAAAAGGTCGTCGCCTCGGGCCGAATGACGACCTTGACGAACCTCTCCTTAAACCTCTTGTATGAGACCGCAAAAGGGTTGAACAAGTCGTGCCCTAGCCGACCGGCCAAGGACAACCAAGAAGCAAGGCGACCGAGGTGAGAGCCATAGTAACAAAGAAAAGAAGAGGGGGTGGGGCGAATCCGCATAGCATCACACAACAAGCGAAACGCCTGAAGGGACGCCCACGTATTCGGATGCACTTGGGTGGGAGCCACGTTGAGCGCCCGAAGGACACCCATTGTGAACTTATTGTAAGGGAGGGACACATGTAGGTCTGAAAAGAAGCAAGTATACATGTAAAAGAAGGGAGGGCCAACACCAGCCCGCCCCATACACACCCTCTCAGTTGACCCGTAAGGTAAGATGCTAAAGTAGTCGGGATCCCTAGAATCCTCGGAGTCCTCGCCCGCCTTCAACACCAGGTACTTGGCCAAAAACTTGGTCATAGATACCTCGGTATTGTAAGTGGACGAGAACTCAACCACCTTAGGATCCACCCAGCTAAGATCCACTAGCGGAATGGCCGTCGGGGGAGAGCCCGACCGGTCAACAACGTTAAACGAGGGAGATTCCGACCAGCCAACAACGGTAACCGGGGGAGAGTTTGACCGGTCAACAACATTAACCGGGTCGTCCCCCCTAACCACCTCTCCCATGGGTGGCGCCTCGGCCACCCCGACCGACAAAGAATCAGAGGTAGATGAAGAAGAAGAGGTTGACGAAGAAGAGGAAGAAAACCCAAGGGTAGGAGAGGGGCGACCAAGAGAGGGGGAAGAATGGTCGGACGAAGAAGACGTGGGTCGGGACACGGTCGACATCACTAACCTTGTAAAGGTTGGACGAGGCCGAACCTAGTAAAAGAGGGCGAGAAGTCACTCGGATCTCAGAGCTAGGGGCGGAAGAACACTCAGCTATCAGACAAACTCACAAATGAAAACACAACGTCACGACACTGTGGAGACCCCTATTTATAAGGCCCATGGGCCTCAGAATTTGAAGCGCCAGATCAATCCTAACCGTTAAGATCTCTTGAATCCAACGGCCCGCAACGCTTCCCGCCCAAAAAAACCCCTCATTAATGCCAATCATGTCACGTCGCCTAAAGGTCACGTCACGCCGCCTAGGTCACGTCACACCTCGAGAAACGAATCGGCCGCACAACCAAGGAGGCCGACTGACACCCATCATTAAAAACTCATCGGGCACATCTAGCATACCTGCCCTCGAGCCTGGGGGCAAGTGTACTGGTGTGGGCGAGGCCGACCATTGGTCTCCTTGCCCGAGACCCACCTGGTTGCCCGAGACCTGGTCTACCTGATCGAGACCGAGGGAACCTGGCCGAGACCTGAGAAATTTGGCCGAGACGACGAGGCCGACGGTCCACCCGGCCGACACCTTAGATGACTTGGCCGAGACCATGCCGAGACCTTAGAAGACTTTGCCGAGACAGTCGAGACCAGCGAAGCTTGGCCGACGGCCGACCCATATTACCGCTAATGCTCAAACCAAGGTCAGTGAAGCTAATCCATCATTAAGAATTAGGTAATGCAACCCTAAGCGGTATCCACTCCGATAAACGGGCCCAACAAGGTATGCCCATTAGAATAATATAAATAGCACGCACCCCAATGAGTAAGGTATGTCATTTATTACTGTTCACCTACCTGAGAGCTGACCACCCGCTTTACTGACTTGAGCATCGGAGTGCCTTCGTAGGTACCCCTACCATCCAATGTTCACCCGAGATCGAGTGCCGAAGGAGAAGCAGGAGGACGGGAAGAATCCCAGCTCATCACCCAGTCACCTAACCGACCGAAGGAATGAGAGGAGAACTTTAACAGTTCTCTAGGTCCCATCTCCCTAGTAGGAACAACTTTTACTGTAAATTGTAATCATCTGCGCTCTTCACGATGATGCTTTCTTTAATTTCAAACTTCAATTTAATCAAAACTTGATTGTTATTTATGTTACAATAATTGAATTTACAAAATATACTCTTATTTAGTTACATGGTACCCAGTAAATAGCTTAGTAAATTTTTTAAGTAGAGTTAGACTAAAAAAAAGACACCATAAACCAATTAAAATTTACTATGAATATAATTTTTTAAAATTTAAAAAAAGTTAAAACTGCTAACCAATTATAATTAAATTTGTATTTGTAGTTATGCTTATTGAATTACAATAGTTGTGTCAAATTAAATAACTAAAATCCAGTTATGTCGTGTTTATAAACATAATAGAGAAGTGTTCACTAGAAAAAAAAATGTTTTGATGATAACTAATTTAGAAAAAAAAGTAATAGTTTCTCTATAACTAATTTAGATACTATTTTATAAACTAAAAATTATTAGTTACTAAAAATGTATCTATTATTAATAAAAATTATAATATAATTAGATAATATAATTTTAGTAGCTAATAATAAAATAAAAATAAATAAATTTAGAGACATTTTTTTAGTCTCTTGTTAAGATGTATTTAGAAACCAATATTTTAAGTCACTTTCGAAACTAATTTTTGGTTTATAAAAATAATAAAATTAGAAACTAATTTTTTAGTTTCTAATCATCATATAATTAGTTACTTAAATTTTTAATCACTATTATTTGAATTTAGATACCAATTTTAAATTTAGATACTAATTTTGAAGTAATTAATTTTATTTATTTCTTTGTTTGTTTCATTTTTTCCTTACTTTGTTTTTTCTTTCTTAAACCCTAAATTTCTTTTCCCTCATTCTCTTACTCAGAATCCCTAATCCTAACACTCCCATCGCACCATCGCATTGCACCACCGCACTGCACAATCATATCGCACCCCATCTTCCTCTCTATCTACCGTTACCACTCTAGTGGCGCCATCACAGTTCCCGCAAACTCTGGCGGGGCTCCGGGAGCGTTTGGAGGAGGAATCACCATCACTGTTGGACTTCATCTCGCTGAGGTCGGAGATCGCGTATTCGGTAGAGGTCGAGACGAAGAAGAAGCCACTTTCGAAGTCAAAATGGATGAAGGAGGTCGTTCTCGACAGCGAGAAGTATGTGCAGATCAAGAAGAAGCTCCGCGAATTGAAGTTTCACATTGTTTGCGAGGAGGCTCAATGCCCTAAATTGGACGAGGGCTAGTCCGACGGTGAGACCGAAACTAGTACAACAACTATCATGATTCTCGGTGACACTTGTACTCAAGGTTGTAGGTTATAATCCAATTGTTTCACCTGCTTTTCTGTGTTTAATTATATGTTTATTTGGTGATTGGAATATTATAATTATATTGTAAAAATAATTGTTACATTTTCGTAGAACTTGACTGGAGT
>Ga0123342_1003767_pt1 | contig 23888 bp, 10 predicted proteins | sample Turbeawhitnodule_FD_89960 | JGI IMG/M metagenome (GOLD analysis project Ga0123342, IMG submission 89960) | Root nodule microbial communities of legume samples collected from Mexico - Turtle bean Mexico white nodule | ecosystem: Host-associated > Plants > Roots > Nodule | place: Mexico: Nepantla... | reverse complement strand
TTTTTTTTTTTTTTTTTTTTTTTTTTTTTTTTTTTTTTTTTTTTTTTTTTTTTTTTTTTTTTTCTTTTTTTCTTTTTTTTTTTTTTTTCTCTTTCCATTCTCACTTTAATCCACCCTAAATTGACTTTTTTTTTCTATATTTTTACTAAGGCCTTTTTCTTATAAAAAATAGTTTTGTTTTCTTTTGAAAATACTAAGAATAATTTAAAATAATACTACTTGCAAGCAAACTCTCTCAAAGTCAATTTTGCTTTTGAAAAAACTGATTTTCATCATTAAACAATTTATGACAATTTAAAACCGTCACCAAAGATAAAAGAATAGCTAAAGTTTAGGTTCACAAAGCTAAAATCAACCTTTCAAAAGCCTAACTACAATAATTTCTTTTAAACCTAATTTTGTCTTTACTTTATATATATATATATATATATGAATATAAATATATATAATTGTTTCTTAGTTAATATTTTTATTTATTTAATTTGATTTATTTGTATTTATATTTAAAAAAATGTTTTTCAATAAAATAGTAAATTTTTATTTTTTTTATTCTAAAAATAAATAATGTTTTCTTAATGTTCTGAGTAATGATTTTCAACACCGTAATTTGAAGTATATCCCCTGATACACGTTATATTTATAGAGATTTTTTTTTTTTAAATAAGTTTAGATATTGGGAGGTCGAAGATATAATATACTAATAAAATGAATTTTGGAATTTAAAGATTTAGTTGTTTCTCAAGCTTTCAAAACATTTCAGTAATAAAATTGTTGTTTTTGTTAGTCTCATTAGACCTATCAAATTATAATATTGCATGACCGACACATTTATCATCTAAAGGACAAGTCATGACCGACAAACTTATCTTCCAAAAGACAATTTACCATTACTTGTTGCTTAAATTTTAGATTTTCTTAACTCTTACTTTACTATAAGGTATCCAATTCACGGTCTATTTGGTCATATATGTCAACTTGGAAACCATGCACTTAATAAATAAATCATGAATTAATTGTTGATTATTAATTCAGATTTTATTAGTCTTAAATTATTTACTGTTATTATTGCATTAGTAGGTAATTTATGGAACCGTTAATATTCCTATTTCCTATTTTATAGCTTTCAATAATTATAATTTTATTATATATATATATATATATATATATTTTTGAAAATGAATGTATCAGTTCAACAGTTTTGTAAATTCGTGTAGGTTCAATCAGTTTCTACAACTTTTGTCTTATCTTATTTTCTTCCATTAGTTTCTACGTCAATTTGGTTAAATTTAAAATAAATATTTTAAAATAAGATTTTTTAAAAAGAACTGCTTTTTAAGAAGTAAATATGATTTGTTTATTAAAAAAACAAAAATTTACTTATTATGAAAATAAAGTAGACAAATATATAAAAAAACTGAAATCTACTTATTTTATTAAAAATCTTTTTTCTAAATAAACACAAACAATCTCTCACTCCATAAGTGGTCTTTCACTAATTTTAAAGTGAAATATTCTACTACTAAAAAATTGCTTACTAACAAATATTCCATTTTTCTACTAATTTAAATATAAAACAATTTAAGAATAATTATGTATAAAAGTAAAAATATTATTATTTGATTAGATGTGTAAAGGATGTAGGAATATTAAAAATATGTATATATATAACAGTTTTCTTAAAAAAAACATGTTTGCATTGAATTGGGCACTTATTTTAGAACCTTAGGCCAATGTAATGTAATGCTGCGTGGACCTTGTCGATGGTCACACGTTCTGTGAGAACCGAATAGTGAAAAAAACTACCAATGAACTACCCTGAAATAGAGAATCTTTGAAACTTTGAAGGCATATTCTTCTTTTTTTCCATTTCATGGAATTATGAGTTGCTACAAAACTGCACACTGATAAAGTCACTGTCGGAAATTAAACAAGTTGGAGAAGGTTTTGTAGTAGGACTTTACTTCTAGTCTTCCAAAGTTAGTGATAGAGAGAGAAGAAAAAGATTGTTTTCACAACCTTCTCTTTTTTATTTATTGGATATGTATCTCCTTTCTCTATATAAAGACACTCTCTGCACCGCTTTGGATCTGTGATTCTCTTACTTCTTCTCTTTCATTGGTTCTTCTCTGTTTGACGTCATCATCGTCATCTTCTTCTTCCTCTTATCCAATTGGCCCTCAACACTGGTACTGTATTAGATCCTAATGATTGTTTGATCCATCATGGTTGTCATCAAAAAGTTACATTTGTTTTGTTTTCAATAGACCATGCTGTGTTTGTTGGCACTTGCTTTGCCTTATCTACTTTGTCACTAAGTTTTCATTGGCAATGTCTCCATTGGAGATGTTGGTTTGATTTTCCTATGTTCAAGTTTTGTTTTTTCGGATCTTTCGGTGTGACCCTTTTGATATTGGCAGGTTGGGGTAGTTAGGCTGCAATGGCGAACAGGAACTTAGAAAAGATGGCATCCATTGATGCTCACCTTCGGCTTTTGGTTCCTGCCAAAGTGAGTGAGGATGACAAACTGGTTGAGTATGATGCTTTGCTCTTGGATCGGTTCCTTGATATTCTTCAAGATTTACATGGGGAGGATCTGAAGGAAACGGTGAGATTTTCAGTTTTCACTAAGCCTCTTGGATTTGGATGCTGACCCACCTTTAGTACCATGTGTCTCAATTTTGTTGTGGAACATCATGTGGTTGGTTTGGTGTGGAAAAGCATAGAACTTTACATGTGGTGAAGGATTTTGGGTACTGGGTTGAGTCTAATGGTTTGGGAAGTGTTAAGGAAACAGAACAATTTGTGTAATGGAATCTTGAGGGGTTATGTTTTGGTTATTCTAGTGTTGACTTTTAGTTTTTGCTTTAAATGCTATTTGCTTCCTTCCAATTTGGCAGTTGACTCTTTGGTTTCAATTTTGTGAATCCTACACCCAAGTCTAAAGTATTTTAATTCATAAAACTAAAACTGGAGTCACGAGATCAGGGGTTAATTTCAAATTCAACCTTTGTTTATTGGAAATGTTTTGACTACATGTGTAGTTTTATAAGGAGAAAAAAGTGACCCTTCTGTCTCTTGATGGATCTTATGGCTTAATCACTCTAAGAGATCTTACCCCTTCAATAATTTTTATCTATATAATATTTTGCTTTTGTGAAGTTGATGGTTAAAAGAATAAACTGTGAGATTATGAGACTTGACCATGTCAACCTTTTTTCTTTTCACTGGAGATAATCCGTACCCCTTGGTCTTTGAAGATTCAGCAGTAGATACATACACACAGTTAGAGAAAAAGAAATGAGCAATAAGAAATCTAAATGGCCTTAGCTTATATTTCAGTTTATATGTGCTTTTGCAATATTCTGGAAAACTGTTTTATGGTGATGCTTAATTTGTTCTTGCAACAGGTTCAAGAGGTGTATGAGCTTTCTGCTGAGTATGAAGGAAATCATGACTCAAAGAAACTGGACGAACTTGGAAATCTGATAACTAGTTTGGATGCTGGAGATTCCATTGTTGTTGCCAAGTCATTTTCCCACATGCTTAACTTGGCCAACTTAGCTGAAGAGGTCCAAATCGCACACCGCCGAAGGAACAAGCTGAAGAAAGGTGATTTTGCTGATGAGAACAGTGCCACAACTGAATCAGACATTGAAGAAACACTTAAGAAACTTGTGGTGGATTTGAAGAAGTCTCCTCAGGAAGTTTTTGATGAACTGAAAAACCAGACTGTTGATCTGGTTCTTACTGCTCATCCTACTCAATCAGTCCGTAGATCTTTGCTTCAGAAGCACGGAAGGTTTGTATCAATTTTTTGGGATCCTTTTTGCTGCCATATGAACATATTTACTAAAAAGTGAAGAATCTAAATTTTCATGTGTTCCTCTGACTTACAGGATAAGAAATTGTTTAACTCAATTGTATGCCAAAGACATCACTCCAGATGACAAGCAGGAACTTGATGAGGCTCTACAGAGGGAGGTGAATATCAACATCAAAGGAATTTGTTTATTATCAATTTTTATTTCGTTTTGCTTGTGTTTTTCTTGTGTTCAGTTTTGTTAAAACGAAAGCCATATATTAAATCTGTTAAGAAAAAATGTGGACTTATATTATACAAAACCACCATAGATCTTTGTGCAACTATTACCACTTTTGTCTTTAATGCAGTTGAACTATTCCAATATCTGTATACTACTTCTCTTGGTATCACCTACACTTATAAATATAGAATTAGAAAGTTCACACAACTGAAAATTTGAATGCCATATGATCCATTCATAAGCACAGAATAATAGGGAAAGTTATCTTCCTTTAATTAATCAGACGAGTTGCATCTCAATGGCATTTTCGAATTATTTTCACTTGTGTTCATGTAGATCCAAGCTGCATTCCGCACTGATGAAATCAGAAGGACCCCTCCAACCCCACAAGATGAGATGAGGGCAGGGATGAGTTACTTCCATGAAACAATTTGGAAGGGTGTACCTGAGTTTCTTCGTCGTGTTGATACAGCTTTGAAGAACATAGGGATTAATGAACGTGTCCCTTATAATGCTCCTCTCATTCAATTTTCTTCTTGGATGGGTGGAGATCGTGATGGTATGGTTCTTATCTTTGGCCAATAATATTTCTCAATGTAGAATGAGGGAGAATGTTAACAACAGTGGCTATTCGGATCCTGATTAAGAACTTAAAAATAGAATTTTTTTATGACAAGTATCACTAATGCATCTCTATTGTGATTTTTAATGCAACTCCTCCATGATTTTTAATTAACAACAAACAATAATAATAAAGCCTTAACATAGTAGATGAAATCTGCTGCATGGATCACACAATATCATGGGACCAATTAAAGACCAAAGAAGTTTCAGTGCTTGTGCTTATCATGATCTCTAAAAAGAATTGAATTTCTAATTCCTTAAGCAATGTCCAGTAAGATATGCATTTACTAATTATCTTCTATTAGTTTGTAAAACTAGTCATGATTCTATTAAGCGTGTCTGAAGTAAGGGTCATAATAACTCATGTGTGCTTAACTATGTTCAATAATATGATGCAGGCAATCCAAGAGTAACTCCTGAAGTGACCAGAGATGTTTGCTTATTGGCTAGAATGATGGCTGCTACCTTGTACTATTCCCAGATAGAGGATCTTATGTTTGAAGTAATTAATAGTTCCACAAATCCTTTGATAAGATCATTTATGTTAGTTTATCACTCTGGCACTGATTTCCCATGTTGTTTCTGTAGCTGTCAATGTGGCGCTGCAACGATGAGCTACAGGTCCGTGCAGACGAGCTTAACAGGTCTTCCAAGAAAAATGCAGTTGCAAAACACTACATAGGTGTTTACTAAAATCCTTTAAATTTAATGAATAGGTTTTGTACTTTAAATTTGGTTCACTTTTGTGCACTTTTTTTATCTGGTTTGCTTAATTCATGACAGAATTTTGGAAAGTCATTCCTCCAAATGAACCATATCGTGTGTTACTGGGTGAAGTAAGGAATAGGCTTTACCAGACTCGTGAACGCTCTCGCCATTTGCTAGCTCATGGCTACTCTGACATTCCAGAAGAAGAAACTTTCACCAATGTTGAGGAGGTACAAATTCCGTGGCTAATATTCTATCTTTTACAACTATTACAAACCATCAATGTTATGCAACTATTTCCTCCTTTTGTGAAAATCTCCAAGACCAGCATAGTTGTTAATACAGTTTAGTTTTCTTAGTGTTTTGTTAACGCTGTTGAATTATCATCGATATTTATACTGTTACTGTATACTAGATAACTTGTTCTACAAATTGATTGCTGGTAAAGAAACAAAGAACAGGAAGAACAAGGGGGTGTTATGTGAATGCTTTGTTTGTATTATGTTCCTTCATAGTTTTTTTGAAAAATGTCTTTTAAAATCTCATTCCAACACATAAATTCTGAGTTTTGCATAGTTAAACGAACCACTTAAATGCTGCTGGCTTAAAATCTTTCTTGTTCTTGTAAATATATCATTTTTTTTATCATCCCTATACTATAATATTCAAACTTTACATTTTTTTATCCTTTATGTCATTTATGTTACAAAAGCATTCACATAGTGGATGATGTTTCATCTAAAATTCGAGCTATGTCCATCAAATAAGAATTTTTGTAATTTGACGGGAAGGATGAAGAGCAGAAAATTTAAACATCATAACAATCATAAATAAATAAAAAAGTTACAAGGACTTCAACCAAAAACCAGTATATTTGCTGACAGGAAAAAGATGCTTAAACCAAATCTAACGTCATTTACATTTTGTGAGACTAATCAAAGTTAAACTGTTGTCTAGTTCTTGGAACCCCTTGAACTCTGTTACAGGTCACTCTGTGCTTGTGGTGATCGTGCAATTGCTGATGGAAGCCTGCTAGATTTCTTGAGGCAAGTCTCTACTTTCGGACTATCCCTTGTGAGGCTTGACATAAGGCAAGAATCTGACCGTCACACGGATGTCTTGGACGCCATCACCAAGCACTTGGAAATAGGTTCATACCAGGAATGGTCAGAGGAAAAACGGCAGCAGTGGCTTTTATCCGAATTGAGTGGCAAACGGCCCCTATTTGGCCCTGACCTTCCCCAAACCGAAGAAATCAGAGATGTTTTGGACACATTCCATGTGATATCAGAGCTTCCTCCAGACAATTTTGGAGCATACATCATCTCAATGGCAACAGCACCATCTGATGTGCTTGCAGTTGAGCTTCTGCAGCGTGAGTGCCATGTCAAGCACCCATTGAGAGTTGTGCCATTGTTTGAGAAGCTGGATGATCTAGAAGCAGCGCCGGCTGCACTGGCACGGTTGTTCTCCATAGACTGGTACATAAACAGGATCAATGGGAAGCAAGAAGTGATGATAGGGTATTCTGATTCAGGCAAGGATGCTGGAAGGTTTTCTGCTGCGTGGCAGCTGTATAAGGCTCAGGAGGATCTTATAAAGGTGGCTAAGGAGTATGGTGTGAAGCTAACTATGTTCCATGGTCGAGGAGGGACTGTTGGAAGAGGAGGTGGTCCAACTCATCTTGCTATTTTGTCTCAGCCTCCAGATACAATTCATGGATCACTGCGTGTGACTGTGCAAGGTGAAGTTATTGAGCAATCGTTTGGGGAGCAGCATTTGTGCTTCAGAACACTTCAGAGGTTCACTGCTGCTACTCTAGAACATGGAATGCGCCCTCCAATTTCACCTAAACCAGAATGGAGGGCTTTGATGGATCAGATGGCTGTCATTGCCACTGAGGAATACCGGTCCATTGTGTTTAAAGAACCTCGGTTTGTTGAGTATTTCCGCCTGGTATGTTGTTTAATTTGAATATGTTTCTGGTTCTTGCTAACATAGTGTGTAAAATGTTTTTGTTGATTTTTATTCTCATAAATTCAGGCTTGTCTAGAAGCATGTCAGATGTATCATCTTACAAACGAGCTTTTAGACATGTCATGCTAATGACCATTTCAAGAAAATCATGTTTAGAACGTGTAAATTTAAATCCGTGTCCTCTAATGTAACCCCAATTGATAGTAAAATGTTTTTGCTGATTTTGGTCCTCATAATTAAACACATTTTCTTTGCAGAAATTGAAACCAAAGTTGCCACATTTGCAGGACTAACAGAAATATTAAACCACTTAGTTTTCTTTCAATTTTCTCTCTAGGAAGTGAACTTGATCCATATATTGAGATGATTTATCTGTAGACATGATTTACAGTTGAACACTATGGCACCATTTGATCAGCCTAACTGATTTCCCCACAGTGAAAAAAGCCTTGGTTGTTGTAGGTAAACTGATATTTGAATTTAACAATCACTGTGAATCTTGTGGAATGCAGGCTACACCTGAGTTGGAGTATGGAAGGATGAACATAGGAAGTCGACCAGCAAAGAGGAGGCCAAGTGGAGGCATTGAGACACTGCGTGCTATACCTTGGATCTTTGCCTGGACCCAGACAAGGTTCCATCTTCCAGTGTGGCTAGGTTTTGGGGCAGCATTCAAACATGTTATTGAGAAGGATGTCAGGAATATTCATGTGCTGCAGGAGATGTACAATCAATGGCCTTTCTTTAGGGTCACTATTGATTTAGTGGAAATGGTGTTTGCCAAAGGAGACCCAGGGATTGCTGCTCTGTATGACAAGCTCCTTGTTTCAGAGGATCTGTGGGCATTTGGGGAGCAGTTAAGGACCAAGTATGAAGAAACCAAGGCACTCCTCCTTCAGGTAATGCTACTTTTACCATGTAATATATTTTATTTTTTTTATAAAGACATCTCCATGAAACCAGACATCTCAGCTAGGCTGACATCCAGATCCGCATTACATGAAAAAGTAATATTTTCTATCACAAACTACATTAACATCCCAATTATGCTTGAAACCCTCTCTTTTATTTACCTTACAAAAACATCCTTCAATGAATAACTTAGTATAGGTTTGGGTTGATGGGAGGGATACACACATCACTATTTTTAGATGAAATTTCAATTCTAATGGAAAACAACACTGAAAATATCTAGGAAACTGCATATAAGTTTTAATCTATTTTGGACAATGCTTTCTTATTCTTTAATAAGAATTGTAGTTTCATATTGTTAACCTATAAATGCGGATCAAAATTTGGCAAAATACAGATTAAACAAAAATGAAGGGGAAAAGGTTACTTCATAATCACAACAAAAACAGCAAACACAAATCAGACAGTAAGAACCTTAAGAACGACATGCAGACAACCTGTGAAACTGCATATAAGTTTTGTCCTTAAATTACTACATGAACTCATAACACCATATGCAAGAGGTGTTCATCCTTGAAGATTGAACCATATATATATCCTATGAATGAGATGGTATGATTAGTTATTCTCCCAGAAGCTGATGTTCCCTATTGTGTATTGGTAGGTGGCTGGCCATAAGGATCTTCTTGAAGGAGATCCACACTTGAAGCAAAGACTTAGGTTGCGTGATTCTTATATCACCACCCTAAATGTGTGCCAAGCATACACGTTGAAACGCATCCGTGATCCAAACTATAACGTGAAGCTGCGTCCTCACATCTCCAAAGAGTCTATAGAGATAAGCAAACCTGCTGATGAACTCATAACACTTAACCCAACAAGTGAGTATGCCCCTGGTTTGGAAGACACTCTCATTCTCACCATGAAGGGTATTGCTGCTGGTCTGCAAAACACTGGTTAAACTTCAGCTTGTGTCTTCTTTTTTGTTCCTCTTCAATTTTCTGTTTCCTTATCAGAAATAACGAGTTTAGGTGCATGCACCAAAAGGGTGTTCCCTCTCCCCACTGTATCCATGTTTCCATTACAAGATACTACAAAGAGATAGCTACTACACAATGAGTCAATGCATGTATCTATGCAACTCATTGTTATGTTCCAATACCAAATTATGTTTTCATTACTAGTGTTCTTATATAAACTGCTTCTGTTTCACTTATTTCAACCAGCTCTTTTCTTTTTCTTTGGTACACTTAACATTTTAGCATTTTACATAATGGGGTGCTTAAGATGCCAAATATCATGTTTCCCTAAGAGTTAAAATTAGTTTATGTGTAAACCCTAAAAGGTAAAATTAACTAATTTGTTTTCCCTCTTTAAAATCTGTCTTTTAGATTGTGTGTAAAAAGTTCATTATAGTTTACTAGTATTCACATTTTTATTAGATTAAAAATATATAATTTTATAATTTTTATGAATAATTAATTAAAAATAATATAATTTTGTAAAAATAATATTAAAAAAGTTATATAGTCATTATTTTTAAGAAAATTTATTCAATTATTTATTTTACATAAATTATTTTTTATTTATTAAAAGGTAAAATTGTCCAATTAAGAATAAATATGAATACTTTTTATAGTTTTTTAGGTAATTTTTTCTCATTTTATAGGTAGTTTTTTTTTATACAAGTAGTTATTTTAGTTTAAAAAAAAAGGGTTAAAGAGTAAAATGGTAAGAATTGTGTACACCAAATAAAATAATCCTCTTTATCAATGAAAAAAAATATTTTATCTTTTGTTATTCTTTTTCTTAGAAGTGTTTAGGAATAGATATAGATATATGTGAACATGTTTTTTGAATTCAGAGTCCGTTAATTAGAATCATATAATGAAATAGGATGATTCAGATACTATCTCAATAATTATATTTTTAATATATATTTACTATTTTCATTTAAATATCTGAGTTTCTGATTGTGTGAATGAAGAAAATTATTTTCTATTAAACCTTAAGAATTCCTGTTATTTAATGTGACATTTACAAAGGAGAATAAAAGTATTTTTTGCAAAAAATATTTTTTTTTAATTTTAACTTAGAATGAGTGACAATAGAGCTTTCTTTTCTTGATGTACAACATTTGAATCTCTTCATAACATTTGATTATAAAGTTGTCATACTTTCTTGTTCTAATTGCTTAAATAATTATTTTTTGGAACTAAAATAAATCTAAGATAAACTCACCATCAACCACACAAGACAAGCAAATGATACAATTAGCAACTGATTAAGAATTTTATAATATAGAATAGACCATAAATAACCAACCTAATAACAATATTTCGTTAAAATAAACAATTCCAATTTTTTATTAGAATTTGAATTCTTGATTATCCTATGTAGTACGGACACGACCAATGATACGACACGGACACGAATACGAAAATATGTATGATTTCTAAAATGTAAAATACGGAGACATAGATTTGAGACACTGATTTATATATTATATAATTATGGATTATATAAATTGAAAATAAATATTTATATGCACAAGGTGTATATAGTAGAATACACTTATATAGGAACTAAAAATAATAAGATTATAAAAACTTTATTAGATCAAATATAGGTCCTAGTAGTTTAAAATCTCCTGTAAAACTAAAATATAAGTTATTTAATGTAAAATAAATAAATTAGATGCATTAAAATTAAAAAGTGAGTTTGACTTAAAAATTGAAGAACTTAAAAAGAATTAGAACATCTAAATAAAGCAATAACCAGAACATTAGAAGTTAATAAAATTAGAAATTATCCAAAAGGAGAGTTGTTAGTCCTTGTAACTTTAGCTCAGGTCTCAAGAAACATTTGAATATTCATGTTTGAGGTGAGTCTTCTTGAGGATAGATGTAGAAGACAATCTCCAAAAAAAAATAGACTCGAATTTCAGGAATATTCTTTGATCTTGTGTTTGGCTTGATGTCTTGACTTTGTGTATTATCTAATGTTCTCTTACTTCTTTATCGGACATTTTGGTTTATCTTTGTAATGATCATTTTCTTTGACACTCAACAATGCTTATCAGATGAAGTCAAATGTCTGCCTAATATTATTTTCATTCATTTTTCCTTCTCCTAAAGACTTGTTAATCAACAATTTCCTATCTCTAATAGATGATGTCTTAACAGATGTAACTTCATGCTTTCTTGGTTTAAGTACTAAATCAAAACTGCAAGGTGTTAAACTTTTGCTAATCAAGAGTTAACTTCACTTAACTAAGATTAACACACGTGATAGTCTCTTCAAATTATGGAGTGCATGTGGATAGTTCCTCAAATATAGGAAGATATAATGATGACATAAGAGAAACAATGGTTACTTAGAGAAGATGCACATGTAGCGCCACCTTAGAAGTCTCAATGATTACAAATGTGTCTTGAAATTCTAAAAGAGTCAAATGGAAGATTCCAACTCAACCATAAACTCAGGTGAGTATCATATGCTAGTTTAGGAACTTCAAAAGATACTTTTTCTTTACATTCTTTACAATGGTTACTCAAGTTCTAACCATCAAGTACTAGTCTCTCTTAAGTTTTTCTAAAAACTAATAATTACTAAAATACAAGTAATCTAGTATTCTCGTCTAAAGCTTGAGATCTTCCTCTTGTGAGCCTTCATAGAATCTCTTTCTTTTATTAGTTTTTGTCATGCTTCTTTTATTTATTCTTTTTTCTTTTCTTCTCTTTCTTTAACAAGTTCTTCTCCATCCTTATTTATAAAATAAGTTGATTGAATCTTGTTTATTTAAAAATCCAAAGATTGTTCTTTTATTGTACAAATTTATATTGATGACATAATTTTTAAACTATAAAGAAAGTTTTACAAAAAATAAAATAAAATTTTAAAACCTATATAAGAAAATTTTACAATTTTTTTAAATAAAAAAATACTAGTTGTTGTAAGTATGAAAGAACTTTTACTAATTAATTTAAATTTTTCTTATAAATATTTAGAAAAAAAAATTGTCTAAATATATTTTTATTTAAGGAGAAGACCCAATGCGAAATGTTTGGTTAGAATGTCAGAACACAGAATATATTACTAACACATTTGATTTTGAATAAAAGTCCCCTATTACTTGATTCTTTATTGAAATCATTTTCTCGTTCTATCTTTTACATGCATGCCTCAACATCACTCTCCATTCATTCAAGATCATGCTATTGGTTTAATCACTATATTCTGTTATGTCAGTTCATCATTGTAGGAAGTAATATTGATTTTGCTTCTAATTAATCTTTATAATAAATTTTGATTATTTAATATGTTTCTTCTTTTGATTAATTTTTTATTTATAAAACTCGAATTTAAAACTTTTTTAAGAAAATCGAATTCTAAGTTGGTTGATGATGTTAATTTGTTACTGCTTAAACTTTTGCCTAAACAATGAGATATAATTGGGAAAACAAAAAAACTAACCCATTTATCTAAGTCAGTGAAGGAACAAAACGATGATGATTCGAATCAATAACTTGGTAAAAGAATATATTCTTATTTATATCTTCTGTGTCTGTCATTATCTTTTTGTACTTTGCACATCATCATTTTTTTACCCTTTTCTCTTACCAGTCATTAAGGAAGCGGAAAAGGGTAAACAGCTTTAAACTAGTAACCGTTAGCATAACCTTTAGGTACCTTCATCCCATATAGGGAAAGACAAATCCAACAATTGCTTCAAAATCTCTCCATTGCTTGAAGTCATGTGCATCATTCTTGTCTTCTCTCATCCTTTGTTTCTTACATCATCTACCTCTTTGGACCACCACAACTATTGTCTTCTAAAGCTTGCATGTTGCTTTTTACGTTTGCATTTATGAGACTTTTAAGAGATACAGATAACGGTATCAGTAAAAGACCTAAAAAACCAGTACACCCTTTACTAGTTTATAAATCCATGTTTGGAAGATCTTATTTGAACACAAACCACATGCTTATTTATGAAAGTGTTATCAACTAGGCCTATTCCAAATCCACTTTCTATCTTTGGAAATCCCAAATATATACTATTTAAAGATACTAGATAGTGATGATAAACAGGTTTAGATAAATTTCTTTATAAATCCTATATTAAGAAATACATAAAAAATTATTCATAAACTAACTTGTATAAAATTGCTCATAAATTATCGGAATTTATAAGTTTTAACTCATACATAAACTAACTTTATCTGAAGAAACTTATCTAAATATACCCTTCCACTTGTGACATCTCATGGGACAATTGGAGACTCGTTTCTTTTGATGCAAAAGATCACAAATGAATTTGATCTCATCATCTCTCATGAAAAGTCCTTCCCATTTACATAATCAAGTACCCTAACAGTATACTTACGAAACTCAACTCTCTAAAACTTGTGTTACACTTTGGTTACAGAGGCAGTAACAACAAAGGATAAGCGTTGCAGCGTGATATAACTCTCCCTATACAGCTTTAGGTGTATGTAACAATGATATGAACCCAAATCTTTCTTAATGTTTTTTGTAAACCTATAATATTCTATTGGCCAAAAACAAAACTAATATCTCAAAGTTCTGGTATTCATTTAAAGATATGACATCTACTAACATTTTTCTATACATACTTTCGACGATATACATTTATCCATCAACCATGCTGCATCATGACATTCGTTACCAACCCAAATGTTATTGTTAAAAAATACATCACACCAGAATATTTTTGCAAAACCCTTTGGAAAATTCAGCTCAAGATGTTCCCATTCAACATGATTTGCCCACTGGTCCCGATTACTGGGTTCCCGTGTTCAGATCTTTAACCCTCAAAATTCAGACTTCGTGGCCACTGGTAATAATTATTCACACTCCGGACACAAATGACTACACTTCAGAACCAATCCTATTGGTTACTAACTCAACAAAATCTTGACATGGTTCATTGAGATAAACAGAACAGAAACTAAATCGCAAATTTTGGCCTCTGATGTTGAGAATAACAAATTACTTCACAGCCGATGATTGACGCACGTTCTAAATTGTTAGATAGGTAAAAGATAAACACATCTATTCATACAAGTTTCAAGATATAGCAGCTCCCAAGAGAAGAAATTAACAGGTAACTGGAAGCTGCAAGGGATATTGACTCCAACAATTCATAGATCCTCTAGATTTCCAGTATAAAATGATGGTTACAATTGTTATTATGGAGCCATACTTGAACCTTATCATCAGGCGTCACTAGCATATAATCGGGTCCATTCCTTCGCTGCAGAGTTCAATGCCACATTTTAATGAGAACACGGAAGTAGTACGAATTGAATTCATCATTATCAGCTAATTCTTTATAAATCACAAAAAATATACCTGTTTCAACAGCTTCGACCTCACTAGATTTCCAATGCTTGGCAATGTTTTCAGAAAGTGGATCATCTGGGTTTGGTGCGCTCAATAGAGCTTGAATGCTGGAAATGCCAACAGCCTCATATTATTACTCTTTCCAACTAATAGCAGATTAATAAAATAGTTTACATTGACTTGCCCCCACAACATTCTTGCTGTGTGGCTTTCTACTTTGTCATGACAAGAGCCAACCACCCCACAACATTTACTATTTCTACTGTTTCCTGTCTCCTAAACATTTTTCATACAGGAAAAATGAAAAAAAAATTAAAAGTAAAAGTTGTTTTTTATTGTTTTTATACAAACTTTTGAAAACAGAGAATAAAATAAAAATAGAAAACACTTTCTCAGATTCAAAAGTATGACGAGCACAGACAATTATTTTATTTTCACAACAAAAGTTTTACCAAAATAAAAACAACAAATTATTCTTCCATACCAGCCGAGTGATTTAATATATGGGTTTTCCAGGTTTGCAAATTAGTATGCATCAGTATTTTTCTACATATGCATGATCACATGTTTTAGGAAATAAATTAAACTTTTATTGAACCAACTAATACTAGGCCTGTCGCTCTTCAGGATAAACTACCATCTAAGAATAGCCTAAAAGATAACAATACCTTAATAGAACAGTACGAATCTGAAGAGCAGGACTCCACTTATCTTTCAGAATATCAAGACATATTCTGCCAAGCTAAATTAACAAGAATTTGTGAGAAAAATAACACTACAGTAAAAGAAAAGAGAATTTAGGAAAAGTAAAATGCACCTTATCAATGTTTGGATGATATATTTTTGTTAGAAACCGAACCTGTGAAAAGTAATGTGCGTTTAAAACCATAATGGTATCAAAAGCAAAAAAATAAGAGGACACTGGACAGGGGACGAAAAGGCACTCAAGAGAACCACCATGCAACAAATAAACATAAGAGCTGTACGTATACCACTTCCTACCATATCTCAGACCACAAAGGAAAGCTCCAAAAATATGACACCAAAACTTACAAGAGGAAATATTTGAAGTTAAAGGAAAAAAAAAGGACATTATGATATTAATATAAGTTCCAGTGTCAATAAGGGAAGGTGTGAAGGAAAATACAGAATAGAGCACAAGCCTGTTAAAACCTATTCTACTAGATCTCTAAATACGAAAACCAAAACACAGTTTGTTACACAATTGCAAGGTATAGGAGTTTAGTCCCAACCTTGGAAGCATGGCATTCTAGTGTGGGGTTCATAATCAAATGGTATAAAACCTTTCTACGATGTTGCTTAATAGCAAACTGGTGGCGCAGGTAGTGATGCCAGCTTTCTGCACAACCAGACTACATCTGCACTTGACTGTGGAGCATGATGAATTTTAGGAGCTATTACGAGGTGTTGAACTTGAGTTCCACAATATAAGTTTATTCAAATGTGGGTTTTATCCGGCTCTCCACCTACAATGGCTAGCTTTTGTGGTATGGTTCTTCCAACATTCTTATGAATCTTATTGCAATAAACTAAACATCTTAAACTATGATCAGTTATACAGCTATGATCAGTTATACAGCTAAGACTTCATAATTTAGTTTCGTTCATTTTGGTGTACAGGAATTCAGCAGAAACATAACACCAAAGGAATACCAAGATGCAATTGAAAAGAATAATATTAAATAAATACCTTCGGAGCAGCCATCGGATATTCTTCTGGCAAAAATAGTTCTAACTTAAATACTCCTCCTAGTAATACAAACAATAAAACATGCAAGTCAGTAAGAACTTGAAGGACATATTTAAGAAAATAACAGAATTATAAATATCATTGTCATCAGAGATATTAAAAGTAAATAAGGCAATAACAATCCATTATTCCCAAATGCAGGATTAGGATCAAGAAAGAAGTAACTAGCATTTGATCTACAAAAAAAAAAAAAAAAACTACTGCTTTACTTCAATGTTGCAAACAATGTTGTGAACATTAACATCCTACTTGGGATTGGCAGAGGGCAGAAGATAGTGAATATAACATAGAAATCAAGGAATACAATAAAAGACAGCAGAGAAGATATCTCAAAGAAAGGCCAGAAGAACCCAACACAAGTTTTCGGGAGGGGAGGAGAAAAGGAAAGAAAGAGGATAAAGAGAGAGAGAGAGGCCTTGGCTGAACAGAACATAATAAAGAGCCTTGGTTTGATAAAAACAGAATAGAGGTAAAATCACCCCTTGATAGAGAACAAAACAGAGTGCAAAGAATAGAAAGGGTTTTGAGCAAACTGCAATGAAAGAAGAGAAGGCAGAGCTCCAAGTTGAAGTTGGAAATTGCAGAGCTGTGATAAGGGTTTTGATTGAAGTAATAAAAGAGGTTGGAGAGGGCAGAGAGACTGTGAGACTGAGATGTAATTAGAAAATGGGATAGGGTTAAGAAACTGGGTTTGGGTGAATCAGGTTATGCAACCCGACTCAGAATACCCACATTACATTATCGGCAAAATAACATGATTCCACAATTCTGCTCTGATCACACTTCAGTCCCACTATGATCCCACCCAGGAGTGATCTTATGGAGGACTCAGCTAGGAGAAGGGTAGCAAGATTGTAAGATCGTGCAAGCTTACAATTTAGATTGCAATCTTGACAGCTTTGGATGCAAATAAAACTAACCATAATCAGAATCTAAGCTATTAAAAGAAAACCCCCCATCCTCACAAGTAAACTACAATGATCCTTTCCTTTTTATATTATATTATTTTGGCAGGAAACATTTCAAAATTTCAAGATCCTGTAAATATAGTCAAGCATAATAACATGGAATAAACAAGAATAAATATGAATAAGTGATTATACCCTTAAAACTCAAAGGTTCTAAAATAAAACTTGTTGCTAGATAACCACGGAAAGAATTTAAATTAATAAAGAGATGCAAGTATAAAGAAACAATTCCTCAACTCGTATTCTACAATGTTTAAATCTATACTAACAACATCAAAAGGAATGCAAGTAAATATTCCAAATTGAAAACAAATCACCACGAGTACATGAGAGAAGAGACCCTTTCCTAAAACCCAGCTTGTAAGTGGAAAGCTTGGTTATCAAACTCCCAATTTAACTAATAAAGTTGTATAAGCAAAATGCTGCCCAGAGACCTTGCAATTTCATATTTCGTCCCATATCACGAACAGTACACACAAAAGAACTACCAGAGAGTAGCCCACAAATAGAGTAATAGTTTGTTTGGTTTTGCAAGTATACCACAGGTAGAATAATAGTTTGTGGCCAGAACCACAGGAATAGTTTGATTGGCTGGTTCAGCATGTAGACCACAAGTTGATTAACAGTAATCTGTTTGACTTGGCAAATAGGCCATAACTAGAGTAATAGTTTGTTATGTTTTTGGCAAGTAGAATAATAGCTTGTTTGGTTTTGCATTTTGCATTTTGCAAACCAAAACCCATCTCTGTACATGATTGAATGTTTCAAATCATAATTGCCTAACTTTTAATCTGAAACAAGTTAGGTGAAGAATGTTAACAGAAGCAACAATAAGTTGGAGTATTAGAGAAAACACACCAATTCAACATATATTCACTTTTCAGATCACTTTGCTTCATATTCATTTCAACCAAATCAGTTTTATAAAATCATCTAAAACAAACTTTGGAAACACTCACCAAACGCATACTAAGGCAAACTCCATGGACTGAAAAATAAAAATAATAGAACGATATTTCTATGACAAAAAGTCATTCCCAGAAACTGTAGAACACAATTGCTTACATGAATTCTCCAGATACTTCCTAATTCTAAAAAAAACATACCCAATCTAGAGGAATTTTTTCCCACGTTACTAGTATGTAGTTTAAAACAATATAAATTGGAAGTATTCGAAGGTAGAAAAATTATGCTGCCAAACCCAAAACTACCTTCGTAAGGTGACTGGGTTGGCCCAAGGATCATCACATTGAAATATCTCATATTGTCTTCGGAAGGGGAAGCGCTAATTCCAGGAGCTGCATCAGCAGATCATAATAATATCAGAAACTGGTAAAACCAAGTAATCAGCAGAATGAAAACAAAAGCATAAAACATCACGACCGTTGAATAATTATATAGATCATTAAATTACCAAGGTAATATTATTCAATATATCTAAGACACTAAATTAAGCTAAATAACTACATAAGTACTACCAATTCAACTAAGGACGAACGAGCTTATATAGCACTACAATAAACTGAGAACAAAATTTTAATATAAAATAAAAAAAGGGGGAAGATTTCGAATAATCAGTTACCTGGCTCACTGAGCAAACGCTGAGTTTCCTGTTGAAATAAAGAAAAAGAAAACGTTTGAAACATTTACATAGATCGAAATTCAAATATAAAAATTTAAAACCCCAGAAACACGGTTCATTTCCAACGAATATAAAAAGCAAAAGGGTAGTTGAATCCCCAATATTTAGCTCCAAAGACGTTTCAATTTCATGTGCTTTTCAAAAAAAATTCATTCACCACTGAATTTATGCAAGAGGGGAAAATTCGGGAATTCACACACGATAGCAAAGGGCATGGAAGAAGCAGAAAAATCATGATTGCAATTCGAGTTTCTTTCGTTTTATCAGCCACCGAATGAATCGATTAGAGAAACTGAAACTGAAATTAAAATTGGGATATCAGCGAGCAAATGGATGCGAACCTTGATGATTCTTCGAGGAAGATTGCTGTTGGCCATTGTGGAGCTGGATTGCAAAGCGCGCAATAGGGTTTCTAAAGAGAGGGAGAGAGAATTTCTCTCACTGGCATAGATATATGAAGAACGCTGAGAACGATTATAACTTAATTCTCAATTCAGAAAACCCTTAATTAGCATGGAAGAAAGTATTAACAAGAAAAGGAAGGTTTAATGGTGTTTATAATCTAATTATTTATTTTATTTTGTTTTATTTAATAAGTTTTTCTTTTAACTTTTCAAAATACATCAATATGATCATTTTCATTCAATTAATTAGTAATAATAAAATCGTTAACAAATAAATTTTCAGTTTTAGTTACAGTAGTTTTGATGAGAAAGATATTGAATTTTAATTAATAATTAACTAAATTTAACAAAAATTAATAACTAACAATAGAAAAAGTAATTATATCTTCAATTTAATTTAGTACATTAAAGAGTTTAATGAGTTGAGTGAAGTGAAACCAATAAAGGAAAATGTTTATATATTTAAGTATTTTAATTTTTATTATATTATTATTAGCTTTAATATAGGTGTTTTTGACCTGTTTATTCGTATTTTTATTTTTATTATTTATATATATATATATATATAATATTAAAATTTAAATAAACAATGTTATTATTCGCATACTTATATTAACAATATAAAATTATAATAATTTTAATAAATATGAATATACATTAAGAAGACACATAAATTATACATAAATTATCTAAGTACATGATATATTAGGAAGGAAACATAAGCAATATAATTATATATGGTAAATTTACAAATATCTTTAACTTTAAAAATAGAATTAAAAATAGAAAAAAAATCAGTTTAAAATAGAAAAACAATTTTCAAAATAAACAGGCCAAAACTCAAAATCAACTGTTTAATTTGAATATCAAATTGAAAATTAAAAACCGCCAGTTTAAAAGAGTACTTTACCATTTCTGAGACTTATGTAATGTTTAAATAAAAACTAACAATAACATGATTTTTTAGAAAATGGATCATGATTTTTTTTCTTAGACTATAGGGAATAAAATTCTAAAAGTTGCTTGGAAAGCAAACAACTAAGGTAAGGGAAACTAAATTTAATTTTTAATAGCACCCTAGGGTAGAAGATCTGACTATGTCTCCGGTAGGTTGAACGCCTCCTCCTGGATCTACCTCTTTTGGAATCAGATCCATGTCTCCTTATTGCGCTAGAATAAGATTCTGTTGGGACAAAGGACGCCCTACTTGTTGATTACACTCCGACGATCAAGTCAGTTAGGGCTTACCAAAAGTAACAGTTTAGAAAAGCGCACAATAAACCGTGTACCTTTACCTGAAGACTCAATCTCCTTTTATCAACGCACATGCAACATGCAACAACTCTCAATGGAGATAAGCAAATATCAACTGAAAATAATCACATTAAACTTTTATCTCTAACAAAAAACCATCTGCCATGGGCACCAATGATCTTCAAGTGCTAACTGCAGGCCACTTTTTGTTACCAATGCACCTCCCTATCTTCTTAGGGTTAATAGCAACTATCCACATGCAACAGAAAAAATATTGACACGTAATAATAACAAATATACACAATAATAAAAAATATTATATTCACCGCCCCATATATATCTATAAGCATGTGTACATAAAATTATTTCGCGCAACGACCTTATTGTACACTTTGGGCCCATCCCTGGAAGAAGACCATTTATGCAAGTCTTACCCAGGCCCAACAACCGAGTTGTCCCCCACTCTACCCGAGAACCAAGCTCTGATCAGTACAGTAAGGGAAGCTAAATTTAAGTTTTAATAGCACCCTAGACTAGAAGATCTGGATGTGCAGGGGACCTGATCCCAATATTCAATTTCTCTTGTAGGGATGTTGTGTGTTTATATATTATTTAAACTTGTAGAAATATTAGATTTTCATGGTTTAGTATTTAAGTGTTTTTTTTAATGTTAAATAGAATTTTGAATATTGTGGATTGTGTTTTTGAATGATACTGTATGATGAAAATGGAATGAAATTGAATTCATACATTTGGGATAATGTATGAACTGATGTTTTTATGTGTATTAAGTATTGATGCCTATGTGGTAACAGAGATCTCCGAGTTGCACAGATGATCTAAGTCACACAGACTAAGATATCAGGTGGTGAGAAGCTGATGGGGGAGTTCATGCACACCGTGACATATGAGATGCACGACTTGGGTTGTATTGAACTTACCATGATCCTTTCTGTTGTATTCACTGGTAATCTTTGGATCAAATGTTAGTCTCTAGTAGGACTTACTGAATACGAGTCTTCCGGAAGGCATCAAATGTTATTTTGTTTGTTGAATATTCTGGATGTGTAGATCCATGTGAGATCTATGTGATTGTTTTATTGTTGGGATTTGAAGAAGATTGAATAATTTGAGAAATTGATCACACAATTTGGTTTTCTCTTTTGATTTAATTGTGTATATTATAAAATTCCATTTTCACTAGCTTACCCTTCATTTTCTTGTTGTGTTTGAACTGCGATGATTGTACTACGTACACGAGTAGATTATCTTACAGGTGTCAGAGGGTCTGAAGAGCTTTAGGGTGTTGATTTTGAAACTTATATTGTAAATATTTATATTTCTATATGTCCTAATCATGTATTAGGAATGTTTTGAAAAACTCTAAGTTTGTATAGAAATATGTAGAACCTGTATTGTATTAATCAAACATTATTTTCTAGGGTGTTACATTTAATGGTATCAGAGTAGTTCATCCTTAGGATAACCCGAGGGTAGTGGGTTTATTGTGTTTCTCCTGCGTGTATATTTTTGTTAAAGTTTAGCTTCAAGACTTAGCTAAAAGTTTCTAATAGGATGTTTAACAAAGTTTTTATGTTTAACAGAGTTGTTTTCTTGAAATTTTGTTTGTGCTTGAGTCAAATTAGTTGTTATGAATAAAGATGAAAATATTAAGAATGAAAAGAATCTTTATAGAGTGGTGAGGGTGCACACTCATGACTGGATCAAGATTATTTTTTATCTTAATTCTAAGTAGCTAAAGTACATTTTAGAGATAAATTTTGATTGGTTTTTACCTGTTTTGTATGATTATTTCTTTGAAGTTAATTTGTCTTAAAGGTGTAGTTGGAAATTTTTAGTAATTTCTAATCCAATTCTTTATGTGCTTAGAAGATGGCACATAGACCACTTACTCCTCCTCCACCAATAGATATGCCCGACTAAGCTAGTCAATAGAGATGATGGCAACAACCTTGCAACAACAGAGTGCTATTATGGCACAACAACATTAGACCTCTCTTCATCAATTAGAAACAACTAGATTAGCATCATAAGCATCTCAGCTTCATCAACAACCCCATAAATTTAGTCTGAAGGATTTTCTGAGCCAAAATCCACCCAAATTTAATGGAAAGGTAAATCCAGATGAAACAGACCAGTGGGTGAGAGATATAGAAAGAATCTTTGAAACTACTCAATGCCCTGAAGAGAGATAGTTATCTTATGTCATTTATGTATTAACTGAAGAAGCTGAATTCTGGTGGATAGGCATGAAGCAAATGATGGAAGACAGAGGAAAAGATGCCACTTGGGAGAACTTCAAAGTAAGATTCCTCCTGGAAGAGTATTTTCCTGATAGTGTCAGATATGAAAAAGAAATTGAATTCATGCAACTAGAACAAGGAAATCTTTCAATCACTGAATATGCTACTAGGTTCAAACACCTAGCTAGATTCCACACCCAAACCATGACTAAGGCTTAGAGATGTAGAAAATTTGAGTTTGGGTTGATGCAGGAGTTTAAAGAAGTGGTGATTCCTATGTCCATTAGAGATTTCCTTGCTACAGTGGAGAAAGCAAAAGTGGTGGAGAGTTTGAAAAGTAGTAGCAGACTTGCTAAGCCTCAAGTGAGAGGACCTTCTAAAAACATGCCTAAATATGAAGATAGAAAGAAACCTTATTTTAGACCTCAATCTTATAGTAGCGGAAGACCCAATTCTCAATCCCCACCTAGTTCAAATGTTTTAGATGCGGTGGGCCACATGTTGTTAGATTTTTCCCTCATTCAGTGTCAAATGTGACATGTGATAGATGTCACAGGTATGGTCATGCAACAAAAGAATGTCGTGTCCAGTTGAGAGCTCCAAATTTTGGCGGAGTGCAGTAAGTACAACAAAATAGTAATAAAAAACCCAGAGCAGCAGGCAAGGTTTTTGCCATTAGTGGAGCTGAGGCTTCACAATCTAATAGCCTTGTTAGAGGTATTTGTTCTATCCTTGGAACACTGTTATTTGTATTATTTTATTCTAGGGCAACCCATTCTTTTATATATTTTGATATTGTGCTAAGAAACTTAAGTTGCCAGTTCGAGAGTTAGAATTTGAGTTGGTGGTATCTACACCAACAAAAGGTATTATAGTAACTTCTTCCATGTGTGCTGAGTGTCCAGTAATTATAGATGGGCAGAGATACAAGATCAACATGATTTGTATACCT
>Ga0123342_1003766_pt1 | contig 23890 bp, 15 predicted proteins | sample Turbeawhitnodule_FD_89960 | JGI IMG/M metagenome (GOLD analysis project Ga0123342, IMG submission 89960) | Root nodule microbial communities of legume samples collected from Mexico - Turtle bean Mexico white nodule | ecosystem: Host-associated > Plants > Roots > Nodule | place: Mexico: Nepantla... | reverse complement strand
GAACTGTAAACGTGGAGCTTGTTTCTGTTGTTTTCCTTGTAACAGGCTTGTATAAAGCCTTGCTTTTGCAATTCAATATATGTTTTTCAGTTTAAACTTGCAAATTTATTCTGAGATCCAACAATAACTGCATCTTATTGTTTCTCAAAACTACTTCCTTAGCAGTCTGATTTATAAACATAAAATGAAATCCAACCACATGTTCCTATACTTTCATATTTATTAGCAATACAAGAATGTCACAAAGCATATTTAAAAAACACAAAAGAATCAAGACCCCAAATCCCCAAACTATGTATCCGTTTGAAATTAAGGGAAAGCATTAAAGCTGAAGAGTTACCTGACTAGCAAAGCCTGAAGACAGTAAAGAACCTAATCCACAATCAGAGACCTGCACTTCCAACTTGTCATTGAGGAGTACATTAGCAGATGTAAAGTTTCGGTGCACAATAGGTGGCTGAAAGTACTCATGCAAATACCTAATTTATGAGAAGAAAGGAGATGATCAAAATTAATGTTGTCAAGAAAATGACAACACTACCTTAACCTATTGTTAACAGTCTAAAGCATGACTTCTTTATATGTGGATATGGAGATCCAACTTGCCTTTATTTCTTAAAAACCACCTAGCAAGGATTGTACATATTGCATGACTTAATATTATTTTGAATACATGACATAAAAATATGTTTGCAACCTCCATAAAAGACGAGCATTGTTCATTAATCAATATTGAATTTATTAAGTTACATGAAAGAGTTAATGATTTTGTGACTAAATGCTAAACTTACTCTAAAGCTCTTGCCGCTCCAAGTGACACTTTAATGCGATCATCCCATGAAAGGTTAATCCGAAGTTTATCATCTGTATGCAATGCATCATGAAGGGTGCCATTACTGCAATACTCATATACAAGTAGGTGTATGCTATACTCGGCACAGTAGCCCATAAGCTTTACAATATTAGCATGTTGAATTTTGGAGACACTGGAAACTAATTGAAGAAACTGTTCGTGATTTTGCCCCATAGAAGCAGTAGCATTCAGCTTTCTAACTCCCAGTAACTACAGTGAAGATAATTTGAATGATGAGCATATGAAGCTCCACTTGAATAAATGAAACAACTAAAATAATTAGCAACTGATCATGTCAAGTGAGCACAACAGAAAAAATCTTAAAAAATCACAAGATCAGATTCATTACAAAAAATAATGTCTGTCAAGTATGAAACTGCGATATATCTTTGAGACAATGGAAGATTGAACTAACTACCAAGGATCTCCAAGCATGTCTCTATTTCGACATTGAGAGGGAAAGAAAAGCACTTTAAACTGATCTTCTGAATTTATTCACCGTAGTAGAGGAAAAGAAATACTGTTCGAACTATTAAGAGTAAGCAAAAAAGATGAACAAATATCTGGTGTTTTCCTATAATTTTAAATAATGTTGTTTAAAAAAATAAAAAATTAAATCAAAATTGAAAAGTTAACTCTTCTTCCCTTTCACTCCATTGAAATCAAGGCTAAGTTATCAAAGAAATTAACTTAAGAATGCCCAATTACGATAAACTAGAAGAGCATTACCTTTCCATCAGGGAGTTCAGCCCTATAAACAGGGCCAAGCATGCCTTCCCCAATATAATTTTCTTGGGAAAAACTATTTGTGTACTGCTGAAGTGATGCAACAGTATAAACTTTGATGGAATTTGTTACAATTTGTCTTTTGGTTGCTTTACCAAATATAGCTGGATTAATGATTAAATTCTCTTCAGGAATGATTGGGAGTTGATATGGTGGTGCTGGCTGCAAGGGTGGAAGTTTTGAATCCCATCCTGCATTGTTTAATACATAAATGTTATCGCATTCTGAAATTAAAGAAATTCTTTTGCCATGTACTAATTGCAAATAGAATTTAAGAAGTTATATTACAACTGGTAACACACTAAAAGAATAGAAGATTCATCATCTGATTTTACCTTTCTCCTCGTCATCAGTTGCTTCAAAAGTGGACTCACTGCTTGTACGTTTATGCAAAGATCTTCTATACACATTCATGTTGTGTTTCTTATAACTCTTGTTCTCTGGTCTTCTCTTAAAGCACCACAAAATTAGAAGACAAACTCCTAATGCAATAAATATTAAAAAGCCTGCACCAGCAATCCAAACTAATTTCTTAGTTCTGAAAGACCTCTCAGCAATTGCAGGTATTGGTGCTTTTAAGGTGGTAGCAGAGGGATTATTTGCCACTTTCCAAGGTGATATTTCTGGGGAAGGAGACATAGCAACAGGAGCAGGGGAAGCAGCCGGAGGTGATGGAATGATAGTAGTATTAAACGGATTCCCATCTTTTCTGCAAGGTAAATACTACTATAACTAACTTGTATAATGGGGATATGGATGAATTTATTTGACCACAATGCCTTATGCAAAGAAACTAAGCCAAAAATAAAATGCTCCTATAATCTGGTAAAGGATAATCTTAGCATATGGCTTTATATTTTATGGTTATAAAACTAAAGTAGAAAATTTCGAATGTAACATCTCCATGAAGAACAAAATAATAATACTTGAACAAAGGTTTCAATTTAACAAGAGAAAAAGGAGTTTGACTAAAAACTCTATGTTAGAACAGAAAAAGATATAGCCAAAGTGTAAGCCATGACTAACCTGAAATTGGGGATACTCAACAACTCTGGAGGAATTGGCCCAGAGAATATATTGTTCTCTATATTCCTACATCATTTTAAATTCACAGTTTAACTTAAACGCACTTTAAACTTCTTAAGCATAAATAACAACAGTCATTTGACTCATTTATATGTCTATAAAGAGACTATGGTTTCTGAGAAATATACAGATCCTGAAGAGGGAGGTCCTGCAAAACAAAAAGGGTCCCAGAAAGTTGATTGTTCTGCAAATGTCTGCGAAAAATAAAATTTTAAAAACATATGTTCATTTCATTTAGCAAGTAGGAAAACACAACCTTTTAGTTGCTAAGAGTTTTACTCACAATGTGATAAGAGATGACAAATTCCCCATTGAGGGAGGCAGCTGACCACTCAAGTTGTTGCCAGACAGATCCCTGCAGCAATGCGCAGGATTTGTCATGGTAGAAAAAAATAAAGACACTGAAATATCAATGTGACTTAACGACATTTTCTTACATATTCAACAAACCAGTGAACTGTAGAAATGCATCTGGAATTTGTCCGTTCAGATGGTTATCTTTTAATGACCTAAAGGTGGCAGCACATTCTCATTCAAAATGAAAAAACAGATTTTGGAAAAATAGAACAACTTAGCACGAAGACAAGGCAATGCTATAAACTCACAAGTCTGACAATTGAGTTAATGAGGACAAGGCATCTGGAATGCTTCCATTTAATTGATTAGCTGCGAGTGACCTAAATTTATAAAAAGAAACATAGAAACTAGCATAAGGATAATCAATTATGGATAAGAATACAAATTATTTAGCAATAGCCAGTACAGTAAAACAAGTCATAAATTTGGTGATTAAAGAAAACTTACAAGTTCTTTAAAGTAGGGGACAAAGTGGATGGAATGGCCCCTCCAATATGGTTGTTGCTAAGATCCCTGCCCAATTGAGGAATAGAAAGCTTCTTGAGGTTTTCATGAAAATGAAAGCACAATTACAGAACCAAAATAAAAATTACATAAAAGAAACGCAATAATTTTCAATATGCCATGTGTGACATCATGCAATGCACAACAAAGTTATTGCTTCTTAGTCAAGAGCTATAATAGATCTGATTGGACTGGATAAGAGTTGGAATACACAGCTTCTTAACAGAATTTTACCCTGTTAAGAAGTCCAAAGAATCAAAATTTTACTTCCTCCTTCAACAGAGGCTACTAAAGATAAAAAGATTTGGGCAGGCAACAAAAAAAAGAAATTTACAGTAGGCTTACAAAATGATAAATAATTTTCATAATTTGCAGATTAATGATGTTAGGAACAAAATTTGGAGAATTAAAGCACCTGAGATGAGAGAATTAAATTTTTTATTTGGCAGATCACACAAGATAGAATTCTTACTAATCTACATATCTTAATGGGGAGCAACAAACTCAGCATACCAACATTGTTAATAAATGGAGGAGACAACTTTACATGCTTTCAGAGATTGTCCCACAGCTTCTCACATATGGTACCACCTCATAGATGCAGAAAATAGGAGCAGGATTTTAACTACTAAGTTGCAGAATTGGATAAAATTAAATATGGCCCATGAACACTAGCCAGCTGGATGACTTGAAAAGTACTTGGATGTTGCAAGCGACATCAATTGTTCTACGGCTGATGTCAGTTGGGCCAAGTCACAATCGAATATTAGTGTTTGGGCTGCTGAACTCCTAACTAGAAAGAGTTGCACTCAAACTATCAGCTATAGCTTTTAGCCTAGTGGTAAACGCTCAATCCAACAATTGATATCAAGAGCCAAGGTCAGGAGTTCAATTTCCAGTTGAGCAATTGTTTAAGGGGAGATTGTTGCACAATTATCCTGTGACGTAGGTTAGGTGGACTGAGTCACAATCCAAGAGTTCAATTCCTAGTGGCACAATAGTTGATGGGGAGATTGTTGTAACTGGCATCACTTGTCCTATGATGGAGGTCAAGTGGCCAAATTGTAGCGCTTGGACTACTGCGCTCTTAAGTAGAAATAATTGCACCTTGACTACCAGCATTAACTTTGGTCTAGTAGTAAGCATTTGATCCAACATTAGACACACAACTACTACTATATTAAATGGTTTGGCAAAGATGTGTTGGAGTTATAAGGGATGAACAAGTTAGGTGGGTGGTTAGTTATGCAAAAAAGATAGAGAGAGCTTCAACTTTTGTGGAAGAATTATGGAAAGTTTATTTGGAATTATGTTTAGCAAAGGAACTCAAACTATAGAGGTCTAAGCTGATTCTGAGGTTACCCGCTTGATAAGGTCTGAGACAAGCTTTGTTGCATGTTGTATCTCAAAGTTGAAAAGTTACATTCAAAGATATTTACGGATAATCCAACCATTTTGGTCATGTCTTAGCAAACAAAGCAAGGAAAATGGGCGTGGCATACAAAAGTTCAGAATTTCAACGGTTAGCAGGGGAAAATAAAAAAAAAAATGATACCGTGGATTACCCCATTCAAATATATAATAACACTGAATTCATTGGTTTTGAAATAAATGATAATGGCCTCTACCGTTTCTTGAAAATTCAAACACACTTACAATTCTATGATGGATGGGAAATCCAAATTACTTCCCAGTTGTCCACTTAAACTCATGCCTCCCAGTCGCCTGTCAACCCAAATATAAATTTTAGAGGGCCATATCCCAAGGGATCACATCCACCTTCATCAATTAAACAATTCAAGAACACCATATAACAGATAAAAACAGTGTAGTTTTTAAGAAAATAGAACAGAAAACAAGACTAAACAACCGACAATAGTTTAAGGAAGAGAGGAAAGACATACAAAGCAGTTATGTTGGAGAAGACACAACTCACACCTTCCCATTGTTCCAAGCATGGATCTCCTCCTAAGGCTTTCCACCCCTCGAGGGGTGGTGAGCCAAGAGCCACATACAAACTATTGATTGCCGCAACTGTGAAATGTGAACAATAATCACATTTAAAGAAAACTTTTAGCTAACATGCAAACAGAATACGGATGATGCTTTAGTCTTACAGAAACAGAGCATCATAAAATTAGAAACGAAACTACAAAATCAGAACCCTGAATTATTATTCTATACCATCAAGTGGATCAGTGTCCCCAACACAGAAAGTTGCACTGAAAGTCAACATTGAAAAGATGAAAATTTGCAAATTCAAGTCTGAATTCCAGCAACCCATTTCTTCCAAAGAAACTGTCTTCTTCTACTAACAGCACCTTTTCCACAGCCTTCAGACACACAGGTCTAAAAAACGTTACTAAACTAAGAATTGAAAATCGAAACAACAGAGTAAGCTAAAGGCATAGACTTTGATGAGAATGAGGGTAATTATGAAAAACGAAACATACCCTTTGGCAATCAGAGGCAAATAAAGCTAAAGTGAGGGAAGGTTAGAAGATGGTTGTTGAGAGTGTAAAAAGAAGAGATGGTTCCAATTGTCCAAAGTGCATACAGATGGAGACAGAAACACTCTGTTCTGCTGCTTTGTTCTTCTTTCCAAAAGTATGAGCTTTCAACTACTACAACGACAGCACTAACACTGTTTTTGGTTTGAACGTTCGATTCAAATACTCTTTAAATTAAAAGAATAAAAATTCAATTCTTGGGTCCACCAACGTTCCTTTTATGCTCACTCACTGCTCATGGTAATTCTATGTCCTTGCAGTTCAAACAGAATTATAATAAGAGGATTTTTAATTATATAATAATAATTTGATATAACTATCTAATTTATAATAATAATTTAATTTTTCTAATCAGTTTAAAGTTTTTAGAATCCGCACAAAACTTGTATATAAAATGTGTTGTATTTTTTTGTCAAGAGTCGTTTTAGTTTAGCGTTTATTTAGAAATATAAACTTTTTTTTAATAATTTTTGGAAATTGAAAATAGGAAGTCATTAGATCGGTTTCACCACTGTCAATATATAATATTGCATTATTTAATGCAATATAAAAATATGTTTTTTAATAATTTTTGGAAATTGAAAATAGGAGTTATTACATCGTTTTCACCATTGTATATCGATAATATTGCACTATTTAACGGGCACAAATTTTAAATGTGAAATTTTAATTTCATAATTAATAACATCTTTATTTTTCTAATTTTTGTGGTTACTGTTTTCTTTCAAACCGAATTATGTGTATTTTATGTTTTATTTGTGTTCATGATTCTCTTATTCACTAGGAAGAAGAGAGAGGACATGAGGTGGTCAAATATTATTTATTTTCCTAAATTTGTGAATAAAACAAAAGTAAAAAAAAAGTTGTGGGGTCCACCAGTCTCTTTCTCTTTCAAAGACATGTTCTGTATTTGAAGTGTTGTAAATTTGGTGTAGCTGCCCTCAATCAAAAGCATTACTTTGCTGCCACCAGCATAATATAATGTTGTGGCCAAAGAGCCATTGAGCAAAATTGGCTCTTGTTAAATACATGTAAACATGCCCATCAAACAAATCACATTTGTCTAGTTCTTTTGATTAACCAAAATCTTAATAATTTTCTTCATTGTATTTGATAAATGTGTCACTATCACCTAACTCTTGATTGTTGCACACCTTATAGTTTTCCCTTTTTGTAAGTGGCTGTGATGGTTAGTATTGAAAATTGAGTAAAATAATTTTCTTGAAAGCAAAAGTTGTCAACAACAAAAAGTGAGTTCATTACACAGTTAGAAGAGTGTTCATTTGTATAACTTGGTGTGTAGTTGGAAAAAGAGCATGATGTTGGAATTGTGATTAATTTTTTAATATAACTCATGTTAGGTAGCATGTACCATTCCATGAAAAATAGTATACAAATAAAAAAAAATGGGGGACTAGATTGTTGGGTTGGGCTCACTTTCTATGTGGAGGTCTATGTGGAGGTCCAGCCCAATATTAATCATCTAGGTTTTTTTTGGAATAAAGAGAGTTGTTAGCATAGAGAGGGAGAGAAAAGAAAAGGAGAAAAGAGTGAAGAGAGGAAGTTCTGTCCAACAACTTTCAACTGATGCCGATGTTTTCTTCACCGTTGGATCGGGCTGAGATTTTGTCAGCTAGTTCATAACTTGTGGTACTTCAATTTGACCGTTTGGATTGTTGAAAAATCACCGAAACAATGACCTATAAACCGCGTAAAGTAGCTACAAATTTTGTGAATTTTCTGGTTTCTTGTTCTCTGTTTCATCTCTGTTATCTTGTTATTTGACTGATTATTAAGCACAATTTGTTTTGTGATTTGAGACTCTCTTGTAACCTTAATTTTGATCATAGTGAAGCTTAATTGACTAGCTTGTGCCTGTGGTTTTTACTTCTCACATTGAGAAGGTTTTCCATGCTAAAATTTGTGTGTCCTCTTTCCGTGTGTTTTTGTTGCTGTCATTCTTTGTTATTGTTCCTCACAGATTCCAATCAAATGGACCTAATTTCAGCAATCGTAATAAAATCATATGATATTGTTGCACATTACTATCATTACTTTTTCTTAGGTTGACCTGTCTTGGAGGTCATCTTATCTACTTTCACTCCAACTTTAGGAGGACATCTCGGTCTCCTAGAGTTTTAAACAAATTCATCATCTTCTAAGAACTTTGAGATCAAATTGATTTCTTCTAAGAAAATACATGTCAAGGTAGATTCAACTGTATCTACTGATAAGATGTCGGACATGACAATGGAACCTCTTGTTCCTCACCCGAAAGAGATTCAAACTAATTTTACAAAACTAAATCTTAAAAAACATATTTAGAAGTAATTTGTTTGACAACAACTAATTTAGGACTTATTGAATTAGTTGTAGATTTTAGATGAGAGAATCCTTCTAAAAGACCAAAATTTTCAAGAGGTAAGGAATTCCTTTTTTTTTATAGAAAATAATTTGATTCATGAACATTTTCCAAAGAAGGCATATCAACAAAAATATCATCCTAAGATCCTGAACCAGCTCTTATATCTTCAGTCGATTTCTTAAACTTTTGACCAATAAGATATTCGTTTTCCGCTTGGGAATAACAACTTTAATAAGGTATAAAGATTAATAACAACTCCCTCAACTTTGACCATCCTTGCATTACGAACATGTACATCATATATTTGTGTCTCTACCCATAATTTTGTTTCTCTGTGACACCAATCGCTTCCTTGTGAGGAACATCATTAGTTTAATTAGTTTAATTAGTTTAATTGGTCTGGTTAATCACAAGTTTATATTGTACAACAATAGTAGCATCCAGTTGACCGTGTTATTAAGGTTATCATGATTTCATTTGCATCTAGAGAAATTATGCCCTGTCATTTTGCATGAAAAGCATAATGGAGTCAACTTTTCAAATTCAATATTTGCAATAAAAGAAAAACTAAGTCTTTCCACCAAAATTTGAATAGGCAAAGCAGATAGGATATCAATATCAACTAACATTCTAGCAAACAAACCTTTAGATTTACTCATGGTGAAATCATCAAGAGAAAAAGGAGTATCAATTCCTTTCGCTATAGAGAAAATTGCTTTTGATTGTCAATATTTCATAAGAAGATCGTGAATCCTAATCCAACATTGAGCTTTGATGAGCTTCATGTAAGATGTCATAGAGTCTTCGGTCCAAGCAAACTCTCAAGATACCCGAATTAAGATTTCAAAACCTCACTACTAGGACATTTCTCATGTCTTCAAAGGAAGAAAAAACAAATTTGTAAAACCTTTTTCCCAGAAGAATAACTTCCCATGATCCCAGAGATTTCCAAGCAAAATCTAGCTTTTTGCATACGTCCATATGAGTAAGAGGTTTGTCACATTTGGATAGTATTAATTTTCAATTGAGGTGATTTTTAGGGTGTAATCTGAATTGAAGTTTTAGTAATAAATGAAGGAAAAATTTTGTTTGTTCAAGGAAATTGCAATTATGTTGGGATTCTTATATCTTAACTCTTATTATTAAATTCATAGTTTATATATATATATATATATATATATATATATATATATATATATTCTGTGAAGATAAAGTCTGAAAATTGAAAAGTAATTTAAAAAAATTAAAAAAAAATATGTTATGACTAAATAAATAAAAATGAAAAACAGTTTATAAATTTAAAGTTATTAATTAATTACGAAAATATAATATTTAATTTTTAAAAATAACTATATAAAAGAACCTTCTTATGATAAGAAGGAATAAAATAAATAATAAATAAATATAATATAAAAAATAATAAGAATTTTTTTTAATTATATAAATTATTAGAGAGAGAGAGAGATTTGGAGTTAGGTTTTGAAGAATACTTATAAGTAATTTATCAAAAAGGGATTTTTAAGGTGTTTTATATATACATTTTGTTTTACTAATTTTATATGCATTTTTATATACATATATGGTATTTTTAGTGAAAAAGAAAACACTTTCTATATTTGTGTATTTCAATATATAAGTATTTATATTTTTCAAGAATATCATAAATTAAATATCTTAAAATTATTTGTGATTATGATTTTAATAACACATTTTGAATTTAAACAAGTTAGATATTGTATGTAAGAGTGTGTGAGATTTTGTATGAGATTATTCATCCGTTGAACATTGAAAGATAAACGAGTTGAAAGGCTTTGTCTGAGGTTATTTATTTACGATGGTGGTTAATTATGAAAAAAAGTCTAACTACTCTCTAAGAACATGATTAAATGAGCATTGGACCTACATGGGTCTAAAATGACCTCCTTATATGTAGGGATCCATGACAAAAACTATAAATAGGTGAATGCTCCAAAAATGAAATGTAATGAATGTTTAACCCTAAACACAATTATAACATCACCACATCTGACTTAGCGTTAAAGTATTTTTGTAGAGACTTTGCTTCGGACAGAAAGACAATTTATATTTTGAAAGACAAAAAATTACAAGACTTAAAAGTAAATGATAAAAGATATTCAATCTTGTAAAAATTATTTGTTTCCTAGATTAAATTAAGTTAATATAATAGACTATTTACAAAACTGAGATCCTATCTTATTTATTATAATCTAAGGACCAAATAGAGGATCAAACTTCTAGAAATACTATAGAAAAATAATAACTTATTTTCTATATGCAAAAACATCGATTTATATACTAATTTCAAATATTTTCTTCAAACTCCATTTGTCATCTTTGTAATAATCCTTCCTTTCTACGTGGTTGTTATACTTTTTTTTATTTGTTTATTAGATTTAACTCTAGTAGTAACTCTCTCCAATTTCTTAGATGGTTTCATCTTCCTTCATTATCAATGATTAAAACTTCGGCAATCCCTAAAAAAACACAAGTGACCATAACAATTTTGGGTTTATAGATAAGAAACAGATAACAAAAAAGACACAGTAGTTTAAATTTTCAAAGGCATCTCATACATTTTGAAGAGAATGGTATATTAATTTTATGTTTAAGGATATTTTGATTTGACCTACTTTTAGAACATGAATCAGTTTTCACATAACCTTAATTATTACAATTGATGAAGATCTCTTGCTTAAAGAAAAAAATGAAAAATTCTTATAAACCCAAAAAAAAAAAAAAAAAAAGCAGCTCAAATGTAAAAGAAAGGAAAAGCAAAAAGAAAAGAAAGTGCAAATTCTTATTCAGAAAGTAAAGTACATCAATGTATATATAAAAAAAAACAAAAACTAAAGCCTAACAAAAAAAATAATAAGGAAAGTTGAGAAAAAAAACTAATAAAACCCAATAACTTAAAATAGAAAGTAAATATGTTAACATTAATCTTTTTAATTTTTTTTATCAAAATTATGATTGATTTTAGAATTCTTAGTTTTGGAGTATTGCATTCCACAAAGAGTAATTTTCAAATATGATGATGAAATGTGAAATCTGAAAAAAAAAAATTATAAATAATTTCTAGAATTTATATTTTGAAATATAAAATAAATAATATATTTCGAAATGTGATTTTTAAATAGAAAAAATATATTTTGAAACGTATAGTTTAAAATATAAAATATTATTTTTAATGTTTTAAAATGTATAATACAAAAACATCATCTGAAACTGCGCAAATGAAAACCTTTAGATAAATAGTTTTTACGGGAGTGAAACTTGAATTGAACTGTTCTTACTTAGGGTGTGTTTGGATTGGGGAGTGGATGTGTGAGGATTTGAGGGGGTGGATGTCTGAGGATGTGAGAAGAAAGTGAGGCTGTTTGGAATGAGGTATGTTAGAGTGGATGTGTGAAAAAAATTTATGGGAATTTGTGATTGATGGAATGGTTGTGAGGAAATTTTGATTTTTTTTAAAAGTGTAAATTGTAAGTTTACAAATTTATCCTTGTCTTTAAAAATATTTGAATAATGAAATATGAAATATTTTTTTGTGAATTTGAGTTAATTACAATTTTGTAAATTATTTTCAATATCAATAATAATTATTTTAAAAAAAACATTAGTTTCTTATCATTCTTTGAACATGAAATTTTTTCATAAATATAATAAGTTTGTAAATGATACGACGAGTATGATTGAAATTTTAATTTTTTTAATTAATAAAATATTAAGATCACAAATTTATTATTATATTTTAAATAATTAATTAATATATTTATTTAAAATTAAATAATAATAATATAAATATTAAAGTATTAAAATAATAATAATATTTAAAAAATTAATTTATAGAAATTATATACATAATCAAATATATATTATTAATAATTGATTATATATTTTATTATAATTATATTTAATACTTTTATTTTTATTATAAATATACTTAATATTTTTGTTTTGTAATATGATTTTATCTTTACTTTTTTTATTTGTTTTCTTATCCCATATTTTTTTTTTTTGCCTTCAGCATGTCAAAACAAAATTTGGAGTAAATTGGGAAAATCACCAATACTGACGTGTCTTTCCACAACAATCTCTGCATATAAAAGGAATATGATTTTCACTGTTCATGCGGATATCCTTCCTCACACTTCCGCGCACATCACTGGATCCAAATAGAGGATATCACTGCACTTTCATCCTTGTGAACAGTACTTCCTTTGAAACAAAACAGACCCTTAATCCGTTTTTGTTTGATTCTGTGCCGTTGAAAATTTAGGCCTAACAAATAATTGTTGATGAATATTTCGGTATAAAAGTTTTATAAATCCAAAATGTCTTTTAAACAATAATTTTTTTCGGATGGAAAGTTGATTCTTCATTACTCAAGTACCAAGTCAAATAATAACTACGTATGATAATATGTAATTTGTTATTTTAAAAACTTTTTGCGATTATTATTAATCTTGCTATATACACGTTCTTTCCAGATCTGATGGCGTCGTTGTTTTCATAAACATGATGAGTACAGAAGAAAAAGAAGAATTATTAGTCTGGTCCATGTCCTTCTCAGATCGGAGGTGATAATTAATTCTTAATTTCTACGAAACCAGATTCTAATACACAGGATTTAGCAGTAAAATTCAGATGAGATTTTTAAATGTCATGTTTGTCTAAGATTGAGGATGGTGAGGGTAACAAAACTTCATACATAATATATTTATTTATTATTTATTATTTATATATATATATATATATATATATATATATATTCAAATTCGAGAAACATCGCTAGATCAATCATCGCATTCGAGATATTGTCTACTTTGGAGTTTAGTGCTTATCACAGTTTTGTCCTTAAAAGATATCTTAAAAATGAAGGGAAGAACATGTATTTAAACTGCTCTTGACTTCGACTCCTAAATAATGTGAGACTATATTGATAGTATATACCATTTAATTAAGAAAAAATAAATAAAAAATGTAAGAAAAAAATAAAAAAAATAAAAATCAATTATAATCCATTTTATTCATTTTATTCGTACTAATTTCATTTTCAAGGACTACAACATTCTTAAAATATTACCCTTAATTTATTTAATCTTTCATCTTTATTGATAAAAAAAATATTAATTTCATTTTCAAACACATCCTTTCATTTTTAGAGTATAATAAATTATGTTTTTTTCATATTTCACTACCAAATCAACATTATTTCTTCTTTTCTTTCTTTTTTTTCTCTCTCTTTTTTTTTCATCCAAACTCAACATTTTTCTATAGAATATGTAACTTTTTGAAATTCTTAAAATTTGTAATAATTAATTCTAATAAATGCAAGCGAAAATGCATAAGAAAAAGTTGTTTTACTTTTTCTGCACGAGCATAGGCTCTCTTTTTCTTCATGTTTTGCATTAAACTAGAATAATTTATCCATAACCTTTGAACAAAGAGAAATTCTACTGTGAACAAATATACTTTAATAGAGAAATTCTAAAATAAAGAAGAAAACCTTCTGGTTTGTATTGAAAGTGTCATAGATTTATGGTTACAGGCATGGCCAACCGAAAACTCTGACATAAAACATTGGCACTTTTGTTCTTCATTGGCCCTAGAATGCATCTTTGTCCGGTTATGAAATTCCTTGTTACTACAGTCTGCAGGCAAACACATGCAAAATGTGTCATGCTGTTTTCTTCCTCCAAGAATCCAATGCATGAATCACTTGTGATGTTTTCTGGTTGGAACTGTGTATCATGTCACTTCTATAGTAGCAGATAGGTTTTTACTTATTCAGGAACTCACAGACCATGTTTAATGGTAATTATATTAAAAACTATATTAATATCAAAATTAAAGTATGCTTTTAATTAACTAGCTAAAATTTATAAGATTTATTAGAAAAAAATTTATTATACTTATAATTTTAATATGCTCTTTAATAAAAACTTATTACTTTTAAGTATTTAAAATTAGTCCATGAGATAGAGATGTTAATGAAACTAAATGAAATTTATAGTGATTTTGTTTCTCTTAAACATCTATCATATATAGGTATTTCCCATAAGGGTTTAATTCTAAATTATTTTAAAATAAAATTAAGAATTAATTATTCATTTTGTCTAGTTTTTTAAAAATTAGTTTTAATACTTAACATTATCTTTTTGTCTTTGATTTTTTAAAATTTCTTTTGATATAATACTCAAATTAACACTAAAAAATAAAAAATAAATACATATGGAAACTTAAAAAATTATTTTATGTAAAAAAACTAAAATAAATGTTTTCTGACACATGAATTAATAGGAAATTAAATCTAAAATAATTTATTTTAAGCTAAGACAATCTTCTTTTTAACCACTACACAGATGTATATAATTAACTTCTGAAATTTAGAGTGAGTTCACATTTATGCTAGTATTAGTTACATTAACTTTAAATTCTTATTACAAATTTAAAAGTAAAAATAAATGAAATATTTTTTTAGAGTAGGGACTAATGTCTCCACCTCTATTGCAATATCAGTCTTAAAATAATCATTATTTTTTCATTTTAAATTTAGTATAATATAATTTTAAGGGAAAAATTTTTGTTGACAAAAAAAAAACATAGATAAACCATCATAATAATATTTTATACTAAAAAATAAATTAAATATTATTAAAATATTAATTTATTTATTTGTTAATTGCATGTTGTGTCAACATATCATATGTTAAGTTAAAAACATTTACCTCACAAAGTAATAAAATAATATTTAATTATTTATTTTATATTTTAATTTTAAATATTATTATATTATTATAATGTAGTGTGAAAGTATATATTTTTTAGTGTAAAAAAATCTTTTCCAAATAATAACTAGTATAACTGAACTCACTCAGACCTTTAACATATTACACTACATCTCATGCCTCAACATAATCGGCACCTAATACAAAATTGCAGGGCACAGATGGGGCATAGATCACCAATCATCCCATGCAAGAGCTTTTATTCTCTCTTTCCCAATATTTGTGTACAATTTCATGAAAGCAGGGACGAATATCACACACAAAACGACATAGTTGCCACCCCATCCCTAATCCATTAGAACACACTCCGTTAGTTTGTTGCCTGAATGAATCTACCCTATTTCATCTGCATTTTAACTTTTCCTCGTTGCTTCTTGTCTTTTGCTATTAATTATTTTTTGCATATCCCCACATTAAATGCACACCCTCACTTTCACCCCAACAATTTACTCGGTTCCTTAACTAACATTAGCTGTGAAACACCAAGCTCACTCATGGAACCCCCAAAAAAACCTTTGAGCCTTCCCTCAACAATGTTTCTCCTTTGAAGGAAACCAAAAACTTGGTTTCCCACGTAGAAATGGGTTGTTGTGTCAGTTGTAGTCACAAAACCTCGACCTCGCCACTAAGAAACTTCCATGCTTCACCACAACCGCTTACTTACCGAGAGAATCCTTTAGAAAGCAGCAGAGCAACAGAGGAAGAAAGTGAAACAGTGAAGCAAGTGCTCTTGGAAGGCCCCAAATGGAACCCAACAACCTTTGCCAAACCAAAACCTCAGAAGCCACTCCAAGACAAGTTCAAAGATGAACAGAGCAAAGTTCAGAAAAAGCCATTGTCCATTCATAGAGCCGAAGACCCCACAGAAGAAGTTTGCAGCTTGAGCGAAACCATGTCCACAACTACTTCAATCACCGAGCACAGAGAAGAAACGTGCAAAAGGGTCGATATATCTCAGGCCAAATTGCAGAAAAATCGTTCCTTTCCCGGTGAGAGAAGAGAGAGAACAGTGCATGGTGCAAGGAACAACCTTAAGTCTATGAGGCTAGTTCAGTGCAGAGACCAAACGGCTCAGAAAACAGGCAGCGTTGGAACACTTCGCCGGCAAGATCCGGCTGAGAAATCTTTCCGGCAGTCAAGGTCGCCGGCCACCGGTGCCAAAACCGGAGGATCTAAGTCCGTCGTGGGTCGGAGCCCATCTGTGAGAAAAACTAACCGGTACCCAGCTAGGGTAACGACAAGCACAACGGGAAACGGTTGCCGGAAAAATGATAATCCGGCGACGGCGAGGAAATGGATTTCTGGCGGCGAGTCACTGGAGAATCCACTTGTGTCATTGGAATGCTTCATCTTTTTATAGGACTTTGTGAATGAGCAGCGATGGTGGTGGGTGGCGCCACCAGTGAGCCACCGTTGAGTGGGTGAGCTTAGTGTGAAATGATATTATGAGTAACTCGTCATTTATTATTTATGTACTTTCTTCGATCTTCTTAATTGCTTATGCAGTTTAGGTATAAATATGGTAAGTCAAAGGTGTGAAATAGGACATTGTCTTAACTTTTGAATTGCATCAATGGCATTGGTAAAATAAAAAACAAAAAGGGTAAAAAAATCTTGAGAAAATGTAAAAGAAATTAATAAAAAAAAACTAACAAAAGGCTTTCTTTCTAAATTTGTTGGTGAATAGAGCCAAAGCAATGCATACTGGAGTGGCAGATTTTGGAAATTATCCTCTGCAACAAGATTTTGGAAATTGTTTGATAAGATGGAGGAAGAGTTTGAATGGTTGCAACAGGTGTATTTATTTGGTGATGGCACTTATATTATACCAGAAAATCGAAGATGTTTTCCACAGGTGCCAGAGCCTCTTCATTATTAGATGGAAAACAAAATTAAACAACAATATGTAAAACTAAAATTGAAAAATATCGTATTTAAATGTAAATTTTACGAATTTCAGATTTGAGAATTAGAAAGATGGCTAATAAATTTTTTTTTTTTTTTACTTTTATTGATAAATGACAACTTTTAGTTTTTATATAATATTTTTTGACCATGTCATTATTTAACCCAGCAAAATAAGGTAGCTACTTAGATAGCTTTTTTTATAAAAAAAAAAATTATCAGAATTAGTTTAAAATATGACATAAAATAAACAGTATGAAAAAAGGTATATTAGTTGAAAGTAAAAATATAATTAAAACGATTATCTATAAATAAAAATCATAATAGTTTTAAATTAATTGAAAACTAAAATTATAAATACTCTAAAATATATTTTCAGCAAAATGAAATTGAAATTTATATAAAAATATCATATAAACAAGTTAATTTTATAATTTTCAACTATAAACTTTCTATAATACGTTTGTAATGTTATACTAACACTTTTGTATTATTTGGTAATTGATATATTTGATATGCATGATATGGCAACTTTGTAATATTTGTGATATTACTGTTAGAAAATTATTAAATATAAATTAATTTTAGAAATTAAAAATAATTACTTCTTATATTGACAAAATTAGATATTATTTTAGAGACTAAAAAAATTATTGTATCTAAATTAGTTTTTATAAATAGTTTTTAAATTGATATTTAATTATCTACCTTAGTTTTAGCTACCAATTATTTAGATTTTAAAGTTCGTATCTAAAATTTTGGTATTAGTAGTTTAGAAATTATTTATTAATAGAAACTAATTTAGATACCAATAATTTTTTTAGTCTATAAAAATAGTATTTAATTTTGTCAATATAACAATTAATTATTTTTTGTCTCTAAAAATAATTTTTATTTAATAATTTTCTTGTAGTGTAGGAACTAATAATATTATTTTTTATAAATAAAAAGATAAAATATATTTTTTTTTTAAAAAAAACTTCAACAAATATTTAAAAATTATAGTAAGGTTTTAGATAAATTTAGGGTATTTTTGTATCTTTATTTTTAAGACAATCTCTTAAAATATAAGTAATAACAAGAGAACAACTAAAAGATAAGGAGATTTAAAAAAAAAAATACTACAATGAGAAGCTTATTTTTAGTTCAAAAGGTTTAACTAAGTTCACTTTTAAAATTCTAACCCATAACAAAGCGTTCACACCTATATATCCAAATTTTTTATTTTTATCATTATTATATATTAAATAATGAATAAAAATAAATTTATGATACATATATTTATAACATTTAAATATTTTTATAATTTATATTATCTTAGTATTTTTTATTATATATTAAATAATAAATACATATAAATTTATGATAAAAATAAAAAAATATAAATAGACATGCATTACAAATTATATTTAATTTTTCATATGAAATCTTGTTACTCACTCTCAATATATGTGGATTTCTAACCATAACACTAATTTAGTGTTTATTTTTATGATATTTTTTATGATAAACCTAATGGAAAGAGTGAAATAAAAAAATATTTATTTTAAAAACAAATTGATTCTGTACAAATAATTATATTAACATGTTATATAAATATTAATATTTAAAAATATTTTTATTAATCAAAGATATATTTGAAATTATTTATAATATTTAAGGTACGCTTTTTCATATTTTTAATATTTATAAATATAGTTATATATTGAAAATGCGTGTGCGGATAAGTTGGTTAATTTAAAATTTATTCATATAAAATCATTTCATTTGTATAATAGGTTTCCATCTAATCTGTTCTTATAATCCCTTTATGAATATGTATAGTCTACCTATATATTGTTTTCGTTAATATATGGGTTTGGTCTACTCTCCCCATATTTTTGTATTTTCTTTCTTTTTTTTAATAATATTTTTTTCATGTGATGATAGATGATTGTTGTTCATTGAGGTATAAGTCTAGCTGAGATGTCAAGTTGCATAGTGATGTCTAACATGAAAGTTTTTATAAAAAATATATAGTTATATATCAATATAAGAGGTTACGGGTTACCTCAGTGCACCACAATATTTTAACTCATTATTTCGAACAATTTTTCTGCTTGTGCTTTAATAAAGAGGGTAATAGCTTGTGAAAAAGTTTGTGGGTCTTTGTGATTTGGTGTATTTGGAACATAGAAACAAGATTATTTTTAATCAATCAAAGATAAATGCAGAGGAAATCCTTACAATGGCACAAATTCAATCTTAACCATGAATGAAACATAAAGTAAGAAATGTCAACTTCTCATTTTCTGATTAGATATATCTCCCTCTATTTGCATTAAGATGATAACAAAATAAGAATGTGGGCATAAAAGCTTTACTTGCCTTATTTTGTTTAGCTTTCTGTTTTTTGGCAATGCTGGAATTGAATTTAAAAATATGTAATTTGAGTCATTTGGTTTAACTTTGATTACCTTCTTGAGATGGCTAAGAGGTGTGGAAGGTCGTTCTTTTTAGTGCGGGTAGTTTTTGTTTGGTAGTAGGATGCTTATTTCGGGTAGGGAACCTTTGGGGCAGCCTAAAACCACATATTTCTAGTTTAGGAAAATATGATGTTTTTTGGGCTGTGTGGAGTGCATACAGTTTATAATCATATGTAGCTATTCTGGTATTTATGTAGAATAATTACAATATTATGTGGAGATAATTGATATGTCTCTTACTCTAGGAAGGGAAAGGTTTTACTTTTGGTGCAGGTATTGTTTCTAATTTGAAGCTAAATAAATATGTAGCTCACGGAAAATTGTAAATTGGTGAGGAGGAAGTGTAAGTGCAGGTTGAAAAACCAGTCATCAAGAGATTGGAAGGAACAAGAACATCAATTCATTTTTGTTAAGAGATATTTGGAAGATGTTGTTGGAATATTGCATGAGACCACAAAGTTTTGTATGGAGGTTGTATTAGATTATTGATATAAAACGGTTGGACCACTTTTAAAATGTTGTTTTTAATTTTATTAATTATTTGTTAAAAAAAATTATTTAAATATAAATAATGTTAAAGAAGTCATATAAATTGTATATATTACATTAAAAAAACTTAATTATATTATTAGGTAGTGCTATGTACTTTTAATTCATATAGATTAGTGATTTATTTTTATTATTTTTTATTTATTACTATGTATGTAACAAAGTAATAATTCAAAATATTGAAAATTTAAAATATAATTAAGGATATAATATATATATATATATAATAGAGATATGTTGATTATATATATATATATATGTCTATTTTTATGTAAGTTTTTATCTTTTATTTTATTTATTAGTTTCACTTTGATTTTTTATATTTTTTTAGTGTTATGTTAAAATATTTTCAAATATATATATATATATATATAGAGAGAGAGAGAGAGATTAAGTGTACAAATTCTATGTCTTGTTTTGTATAAATTATACTCTAATATAGAATATAGTTTATAAAACAAACTAAAATATGAATCATTTAATTATTTTGTTATTGTTTTTTAATTTTAACAAAATTTAAAATAATATTTATGAGAACATAAAATTATAATTTACCAGTTGGATTAACAAAATCTACTTTTATGTAAAGTTATTAATGATATAATATTATTTCACTCTTTCCATTACTAATAATGTTAAAGTATATTACATCCTTTATACACATCAGGACTATTTCAATTTCAATTTTAATTAACCATATTATGTTCTTTATTGTTCAATGACAAACTAATTTTATTGTCCAACCCTAAACAAGAACAAAAAAATAATAATATACCTTTTACTAATATATGTATTTGATACTTAATCATTTGAAGAATTAGCCACACATTAACTACTAATAACTACAACCCAACTTTCAATGCGAAATATAAATCCGCTTAATACTTATTCATACAAATTATTTATAAATCAATAAATAAAAATCTGTTTGAAATTATAATGAAGTTGTATTAAAATTAATAGTAGATTTTTTTCAATATTCTTCAGCTAATATTTGAAGTATAGTTGTTAATATATTTTTTATTTGTCCATTTTGATTTTCCTCCCAAACTTTATCTTTGGATCAAAGTTTCATCCTAAAACTAAAGTGAGTTATGCACATGGTTTTGCATCTCGAGGCCTGCTAACCCCAATGGTTCACTTTGATAACAATTTTTATAGCACACCACCAACAACATTAATTGCATAGACCATGCAACAACACTTTTACAAGCAACTATCCACAAACTTTATAAAGTTCTTGAACTTTGTGTCGTTAAAACTTTCTTACAACAAAGTATGTAATAGAGAAGCAAAAAATTGTTGCATGTTGTGTTTGTTTTAGCAATGTGATAAGAGTATTCAAATCATTTTTGTTAATAATTGAGCTAGGTCTAGGTGCTATGTGCAATGGTTGAAAACTTATAAAAAAACATCAAGAGTGCATTAACTATATCCAATGCTACATCTTTTAATAAAAAACAGTTATGATTCTAATTCTTTATTTTCATTTATTAATGAAATGGCTAGAAAAAGCATATTGAATTTGATTTGAGAAAGGAGGGAAACCCATTATAATGGTTGCCTTTATCTCTAGGACAATGTAGATAACTTCATCCATAGTGATAGTGGTCCTCATTTTTTTATTCTAGAAATTATTTTATGGTGCTATGGATATATGAACCATTTTGGACACTTTTTTAGGTTTCATCCTCTCAAGCACAAGAGACAAAGAGCAACAAAGTGAAGAAGGGATGACATGGTTATGAAGAAGGAAGGTGTAAAGGTCCAAATTTCAAAATTCAACCCTAAAGAGAAGCAAAGTGATTCCATGATGATCAATAAAAGAATTATTTAACATATTTCAGTGCTTTCAGGATTCTTCAATATCTGCCTCCACTGAAATTCAAAAGGGTCAGGTTTTTATTTCTCTTTGAAATGCACCCCAAGACAATAGAAATGCTTTGAATAAACTTTTTTTTGTGAGTACCTAAAAATGAGAAGAATAAAAGAAATTGTAAGTTAAAATTAATTTATACATAAATTTAAAAAATAGAGAAATCAAGTAAGAGATATAAACTAATTTTTTACATGATTTGATTAACACTTTTTTGGAAATAAACCAATTGAGACATAGTTTAAGGTATTTGGATATTAATATGATTTAACTTTCAATAATCTATGTATCTCAAGCTATCAAATATATATTCTTCATTTATAGCTTTAGATACTATTCTTTCAAAAAAAAATATTACTATCATTTCGCAAAAAACATCTTTAAGTTCTCTTTTAGTGCTTATGTGGTGTAAAATCAATCAAATTAAATTACAATTACACTTTTAAAGAAAAAGTGCATATCCACCTCAACGTGTTTATTTTGAACTTAAGTATGATAATGAACTATCTTTATGATAGATTTATTATTATCATAAAGTTTCATTAGCGTATTCCATTTATCTTTCAAATCTTCTAAACCAAAGTAGTTCGAAGATACCTATTATATTTTTTTTTCATTAAAAAAAATACTGCAATCCCTATTAGAAAAATAACTTTTAATAATAGTTGAAAAAAATATATAATAAAAGGTTTAGAATTATTATCATTAATAATTCAGTCATTGTTAAAATTCACACAATATACCATCACAATTATAATTGTCAATTGTTTCATTCACATACAATTCCTCATGATAGTTGTTATGTCTCGTGTAGTTATATATTTTTTTTTACTTTTGGAGCAACTTTAGATAATAGTTGAAGATTTGTACCATAATCATTCGTAGTATGTATTTTTTTTATTTTATTTTATTTATATATTTCTAAACATATGCATTCAAAAAAATATTTCTAAACATATAAGTAATTATAAATCACAATTTTCATAACAAAAAATTATACTCAAATGGTCCAACACCATTTGAAATTAAAACATAATTAAAGATGTGACTCACTATCAAACAAGTTATCAATGAAAAAAAGTTATAGATAGTACAAAATAATATCACATGAAACTGGAAAGATTTATTAACAAACTCATCAAAGACTTCAAACTTTCCATCCCATAATACCTTCAAATCTTCAATCAACAAACTCATTACATTTATTTCATCTCTTGGTTGTCTCTTGATCATAGGTCATCTTAAAGAACATAATGCATTAGTCTTCATACATCATTATAGACAAAAATTATAAATAACTAGTAAAATAATTCATAACTATGATTAATACCTAAATTATCAAACAAATTCATTCCATTTGTAACTAGTACAAGTCTAAGATTTCTTGTCAATGGTTGACTCGCCAACATCATCAATTTGATTCATGCTTGGCAAATTCAACAATTCACTATATTATATTTATATTGTATAATTTTTAAGAAATTCATCACAAAGAAAATACTCATTAATTTCATCAATATGCAATCACTACAAGGAAATAACAATTTAGTCATCGAATTTAGCGACCGAAAATTAGTGGTCGCAATTTGCAACTGAAATAGCCACCAAATACCCGTAGTGTCAGATCTGCAACCGAAATAATGACCGACTGAATTATTTATCATGTTAGTTAGTTTTGCAACCGAATCCGCGACCGAATATGAGAGTGACAAAACCATTGGTCGCTAAAGTGGTGGCTGTTTCGAATAAATTGGGAAAAATATATCTGCAACCGAATTAGCGACCGAATATGTTTATTTTTTAGCCACCGATTTTATTTCGG
>Ga0123342_1003765_pt1 | contig 23896 bp, 11 predicted proteins | sample Turbeawhitnodule_FD_89960 | JGI IMG/M metagenome (GOLD analysis project Ga0123342, IMG submission 89960) | Root nodule microbial communities of legume samples collected from Mexico - Turtle bean Mexico white nodule | ecosystem: Host-associated > Plants > Roots > Nodule | place: Mexico: Nepantla... | reverse complement strand
GTATATAAAGTTTACAATATAATTAATTATAATATAATATAATAATAATATAAATATATAAAGAATAATATTAATTAAAATAATTTTTTTAAATAATGATAATAAATATAAATTAAAAATAAAAATAATTAAATAAATTTATTAAATAATAGTATTATTAATAATAATTTATTTTATTTTATTTTATCAAATATTTAATAATAATAATAATAATTTATATAATTATCAAATATTATTAATAATTATTATTATTATTATTAAAAATAAATATAGTTATTTATATAAAAATAAATTTATATAATATTATAATTATTATTAATTATAAAAAATAAATATATAAATTAATTAATTACTTTTTTTAAATATAAGAATAAATTTATAGTCTTAATCTTTTATTAATTAAAGAAATTAAAATTTTAATCACACTCATCATATCACTCACAAATTTATTATTTTTATGAAAAAATTTCGTGTTCTAAGAATGATAAGAAACTCGTGCCTTTTTTAAATAATCATTCAACTGTATTGAAAACAATTTACAAAATTTTAATTAACTCAAATCTACATAAAAATGTTTCATATTTCATTATTCAAATATTTTTAAAGTTAATGGTAAATTTGTAAACTTACATTTTATACTTTAAAAAAAAAAAATCCTCACAATCATCTCATCACTCACAAACTTCAATAAATTTGTCTCACACATCCGATAATAAGATGACACCTGAATATTTTAATATTAAAATGAAAAAAACATATAAATAATAAAAAAATCAGTTATTTAGGTTTCATTTTAAAAGAACCACTCTCTCTCTCTAAGTTTTATTTTTTCCTTTCCTCTCACTTCCCTCTAAGATTCTGACTTCCTCGCTCGTTAGTTGGACGATCAAAGTTCGCTATTAGACTCTTGGTAGCGAATACTACAAGACTGTCTGATCAGAATCTCTGATAGAGTAAGTTCATTTTTGCTTTTCTCTTTGAGTCAAATTTTGAACTTGTTAGGTTTGCCTAAGTCTAGGTTTTGCATGTGACTCTTTTAGCTTCGAGATTAGTCTCTGTTAGCTCAGAGTTTTAGTGCTATAGTTAGATTTTTTATTAGAACCCTGTGGTGTAGGTTAAACTACCCTTGAGCTTTTGGTAGGTTTGGAGCTCTTAGTGAGCATCTGCTCAAACTCAGGTAAGGGAAACTAGTTTTAAATTTCCAACAGAACCTTAGGCTAGAAAATCTGGATGTGGGAGTGATGTGGTCACCAGTTTCAAAATTTTTTGGAGAATTTTTTGTTTTTTAGTAGATTGGAATTTGATTGAGATTGAAATGTGAAATTGTAGATATGGTAGATGTTGTAGAATGTACATGAGTTTGGAATTGAATGAGTTAATGAATGTATTTGAAGAGTTTGTTGAATCAATTCAAATGTAATGTTTAAAGAGAATTAGTTATTTGATTTTAGATGATTTTGGTTTAGAAATTACATATATGTATAAATTGACATAATAAATCAATGACTCAATATGAGTGCTTGAATAATTATGAGCAAAAACTATCAATGTAATGTGTAGATTTATAAAATTATGAATTGAATGAAATGTTGGTTCAGAAATATTACAGGTATAACAAGTTTTTGCAGATTTTTCTGCATATCTCGCTTAGGCGAGATAATTCTCACTCAAGTGAGAATAGAATAAAACATGAGGTGCTATCGGGTTCGTTTTCGCCCAAGCGAGAAAAAATATCGCTCAGGCGATGCTGGGGATGAATTCTGGGTAGTCTCTGGTTGAATCTCGCTCAAGCAAGAGAATTTTAGCGTGGGCGATACTCATTGTCGCTCAAGCAAGCAATTTTTGCTCAAGGTAGCCTGTAAAAAAAAACTTAAATTTTTTTATTTTTGCTTTTGAAAGCCTAGATTATTAATGCTTATTTTTTTAAGTGGAAATTTTAAATGTTATTTAAAAATATGATTAAAGGAACTTAGTTATGTGTTTAAGTAAATTTTGATATATATTTGGATTGTTTAGAAAAGTTTAAAAAATGATGTGATTGAATAGTGTATTGATATATAAAATGAAGTATGCAATGATGTGAAAGCATGATTAAAACATAGAATTTTCAGGAAAGGAAATACCTTGTTGAGATTGTTATTAGGGTGTATTGATTTGTTAGGTCCCGCTGGTTAGACAATCCTAACTCTATTGATATAATGGAATCACATAGATGAGGTTATTCAGTTAGTGAGAGTCGCAGGAGGTTCATATGACTTTGTCTGCGGTTTGAAATATAATCGGTCTTTCAGGTCATATGAATTTACCCTGTCATATGAAATGATGAGACAATGAGATATTGAGATATTGAGATGTTTATGCGCATGGTTGTGTGGATTCACAATGAATAATATGACAAGTGCAAGTCTCATAATGCTAATGTTAATACACGAGTCTTATGGAAGTAGAGTCAGGTGTCTATGTGTTGTGAGTTAATAGAAGTCTGACATGTGAAAAATGAATTATGAATTTTAATAGACACTTGATTGTTTGAGAAATTGTATGAGACTTGATGAATTATGTTTATTAGATTGAAATTGAAATTATATAAAAAGTTTTATATAGCTAGCTTACCCTATTGTTTGTTGTGTTTTGTTTTCTTTATCTATGATGATTGTGTATTTTTACATGAGAACATATGAGGTTGTATATATTAAAATCCTTAAGAAGAGAGATATATTTTGAGATACAATATGAGAAAGTAGTATATGTTTATATGTTAATTAGATATTGCATGCATAATATATTATCAAATATGAGTAAAAATAGGGTTATTACACATCCATCCTAACACACCTCGATCCAAATACATTCATGCTACAAAACTATGCACTTTGTGGTATTGACAATATATATTGTGTAGTATAGGATAATTATAAAGATATACTTAAGTATGAAAGATAAAATATGATTGTGATAATTTAAAGAAAATATAGGTGAAATTTAAACCTAACTCAACATCATACAACCGGCTTAAAAGGTGAAATTTGCGCCCACTTATATACTATGAAATGTCTTAATTTCTAATCGATGTGAGATCTCTAACCATTAGTCTATTTAATTTATTTTAAATCTAGTGTTGAATATATGATGGTATGATATTTTTTATATTGAATTTTAGCGTTAAAAGAAATCTATCCTTATAATTAATTAAAGTTTTAGAAAATCATATGATACAAATTTTATGCCCATATGTAAATTGAGAAAATTTAACTATCTGATGAATTATTATTTACAAATTAAGTAATATTACTCTTTTACTACTTTCGAAGTTTATCTAAATATTTTGAAAAAAATAACTATATTTAATATTTTATATAAATAAAGTTAAATTTTTATGCATTATCAATAATCATACTTAAGATTAGATTATGAAAATAATATGTTCTTTCAGTTAAAATAATTTTATACTAATTTTATTTCAGAGTCTATTAATAAATTTTAAAAATATTATCTATTTATTCAATTACGAAAATTAATTTAAATTGTGTTATAAAATTAAAATAATTTGGGGCGTCACTGATAGGATATTAAAAAATATTGATTCAAATCCTTTCTTGTGAGGTTGGGCTATGTTATAAGAATACCATTTTTTTTAAGAAATAAAAAATAAATAAATGATCATAATATAGTATAAAGTTACGACTAAGTTGTTTCAATTATGTGAATTGGTTGGTATTTTATGTTTTAGAATTAGGTTGTTCTTGTTTGAACTAACTACAAAATATTTTAGTTGGTGGGTATAGATATGTTATTTATTACAAAACTTATCCGAATTAGTAATCATTTCAACTAAAAAAGGCAACTTTTCACACGTGTCGGTGATATAAGGAATTTATTTCAAAATAATAAACACTCTTATAAAATATTAAACGATAGTATAAGAAACAATTTTACATTTTAGAAAGCTAAAAAAGTAAAATACAGTTAAATTATAATAATTTTGTAAAAAAAACGTTTTAAAATTAATTTTAAGCCTACGTAAATATTAGTGTGGTAAAGTCAGAGAAAATTCACATTATTTAACTATATAAAATTTGATTGAATTAAAAAAAAGAAAAAAGGATACTGTATAGGTGAAGATAACACCAATCTAGAATCCTACGTGGTCCCACGACAAGGATAATAACATCTTGAAAGGTTTTATTTATATGAACTTTTTAGATAGCCACCTCAATGCCCATCCCTGACAATCACACTAAGAAAACAAAGCAAAAATGATGAGTGAGTGAGTGGAACTTTGTCATCTTCCTTCTACTTCTAACCCTTTCATCTCGATCTTTCTTCACTCATAACAGCAATGGCATCGTGGTTCTTGCAAAGGTCTAGAATCTTCTTCTCTACTCATCAACACAGCAAGCCATTCTTCTTACTACCATTTCTTAACAACACCTCTTCTTCCTTCTCTAGACCAAGAACACTGCCTCACAAAAACTCACCTACCCTTTTCTCCTTCTCACGTCATGAATCAACCAAAGCTGATGCACAACTGGAACTGGAGCATGATTTCACCCAGGATCACACTAATCAGGTAATTGCTTTCTGTCAACCAAACACTATCAAACTTTGAAGTTGGTATGTCTATTGAGTTATGGAGTCTGTGAGACCTTTGGATCTATGGATAAACTCTTTAGTTTCATTCTTAGTGAAATTTTAAGTTTCTCAAATATTCACCATTTTCTCACTTCACTTCAACTTCTATTTATTTTTGCTTTTAAATTATTCTCTCAAAAATATATATATTTTTTATTTTCTGTAATTTTTTAAAATTAAAAGGGAGAGTTTAAGCTTAATTCAACTCTCTGTAAAAAAAATATAAAACTTTCATATTTTAAGAGATCAGATAAGACTAGTTTAAAGGTGATATTTATGATAATTATTATTATAAGTGTAATATAACAAACTTACTGTGCATAGTAGTATGTAATTATCGATTTACGCCCTTAGTTGAAGGATTGTTTTTGCATTAAAAAATTGGTAATGTGTAAGAAAAAAGGACAACAAATTTGAAAATAAACATAGTTATAAAATATTCCACTTGAAAAAAATGAACAAAAGGTAAAAGAAGAAGTCATGTTTTTTGAGAGATGAAGAGATACGTTATAGTCGTTTGTTTCCAAACTTAAAATAGAAAACATGTGAGGTTATCAATAAGATTTATTGTGTGTGAGAATAAAACACAAAAAAAACGAGGTACTAAAACACACACCAAAAATGAAAAACACAAACAGAAAAAACGAAAAACCAAAAGGGTTCCGTGCTTAAAAAACCTTTCGTTCTTAAAACTTTATATTTTTCAATTAAAAAATATAATTTCAAATTACATTATTTACGTAATTTTTCTCTTATACTTTTTTTGGCATTTTATCATCAAATCATATCAAATGAAAACAATAAATCATCTCAAATGAAAACAATACATAAGATGTTCTTACCAAAAAGGTGAATGGTGTTTAGGACTGTGGATGATGTAATGAAAAATTATTTCATTTGGAATGTACTTTTATTAATAATTTAAAATTTCAATAATTTATGATTCTGGAACAAGGATATAATAAAATATTACCTCTTTATTTACTAATTTAAACTTCTAATAATTAATTCATTACGTATTACTAAATTTCTTTTCTAATATAATTAATTGAACGTGATTTTCTACAAAATTCCACCAAGATCAATTTATGTAATACGGATTTGAAGTTTTCTTTTGTGCTTATAATTTTGATTTGATTTGAATTCATTCAGACTGTCTCTACATTGTAGTGTTTGGAAGTACATGAATTGACGTGGCTAATTAATGTTTGCTTCACGTCTAGATCACCATTATTATCTTTTTCAACTTTTATTTCACAAACTGTACATTAAAAACACTATTGAACCCATGATGAAGACAGCAGGTTTGCATACACAAAAATAAAATATATTTTCTTTTATTTGATTAGAGCTAAAATAAACAAATACATTTTAAAATTTTATAAATTCAAAACTATTTTTTTTCTTCAACTTAATTTTTTTTTCTTTCTATCTATCCATTCATAATAATTTGTTTACATTCAATATAACCCTATTTATTATAAATTAAAATATATAATTTAGAAAACAAACATTTTATTTTCTCAACCAAATATTTTCATTTTAAATATATATTTCAGGCAATACTAAAATTTGTCTCTATGTTAGTGTCACTTTATCATCATATTTTTTACTTTTTTGTTCTTTTATATCTAAAATGGTTAGGAGTATTTTTTTTTAAAATTAATTGTATATTAATGTTAATTTATAAAAAACACGTGTAGTAATTATTAAAGATGAAATGAGTGCTCAATTTTATTATAATACTAACTCAAATTGAACCCACTTATTTAATTTACAATCTAATATATGAAGGCAGTTGATCTAGGAACCACTAACAATAATTTTTTCATCATAATAAATTCAAACTTATTTTTTTTAAATATAATACTAATAGGTGGGTTGAGTTGATTTTACTGAAATAAATATATAAAATAATTGAAAGAATAAAATATATTTAAAGAAATAAATACTAGTAAAATATATTTAAATAAGTTAATATTAATTCAAATCAGGTTAACAAATTTCTCCCAAAAAAAGGTTTAAAATTGAGTTCATAGAATTTACTTCAATAACTAAAGAACAAACCTCTGTCAGTGACGTAGGCTCAATTTTGAAAGTTCTTACAGTGGGTCCTTCTGCACGACCTCTGATTTATTGTACTCCTCTCATTGTCCAAGTAAAAATAAATATAGAACCCCATTAATTTATTAATTTTATCATTCCACTAGCAAATTATTAAAGCAATGCATTATTTCAAAAAACACGTGATAAAAGTTAAACTTAGATTTATATTTTATTTACAGTAAATTATATGGAAAGATCACATTTACTGTTCAGGTATTATATAAATTTTAAAATTGATATAAATCAATTACAAGAACTATTTAAAATTCATAATTTTAAATTTTACATAAATAAGTAAAAAAGTGAATGCTCCTATTACATTGAAGTACACCTAACTAAAAAATTAGGTTGAATAAACAACCTGTATTGTATACATACCTAACAGCTGGACTTAAAACTTGTCATGTATCACAATAAGATAAAGACGAATTTGGTATGGACGTGCACTTTTAAAACTTTCAATTTTTTTAAAATTGAAAATTAAATCTGAAATGTAAAAAAAAAAATATTTTGAAAAAGAAATCTGAAACATAATCTGAAAACATATTTAAAAATAAAATAAAATTCAGAAATATGTTCTGGAAATTAAAATTTAAAATATATTTAAAAAGCATTTTAAAAATATTTTTTTTATCTATATTCTCTTTTAATTTAAGGCTATTTTCATAATTTTTCAGGAGTATTTTCATATTTTACTGAAAAATGGGTTTCATGTTCAAATTAATTAATATGGTGTAGGAAGAATTTGCATATGATAACCCTATAATTTTTGTACTAATATATAAAATAATCCAAAAGGCCTTTTTTCTAGTACCCTACCAAATGTATAATTTTATGGATACAAAGATATTTCAATTTAATTATTAATTATGATTTCGAATAATACGCAAATAAATCATTATCTATAATAATTTCACTTAACTCGAAATAAGATTACCTTAAATAGAACACACCATTTTCTAAAGAAAACAAATATAGATGGTTGTAATACTTATCTAAAGAATATTTGTTTTTAAAATAATAAAGACATAAAAAAAAGACAATAGTATACAATACTGAATATTGCCAAATTCTTGGTGTGTCAGGAGATTGATTTTCCTGGAGGGAAAGTTGGATTTACTTCTGAAATGAGATTCATTTCCAAGTCTGCTTCCAAAAGGGTGCCGTGTTATCGTGTTCTTGATGACAATGGTGAGCTGGTTAAAGACAGCAACTATGTGCAGGTATCTCAGTTCACCACCATTAGCCATTACTAATCCAATTTGATTTACATTTTGAATAATGGGTGGACAATGATAACTGAACAGGTTAGCAAGGAAATGGGTGTGAAGATGTATTCTGACATGGTCACTCTTCAAACTATGGACAACATATTCCATGAAGTGCAGAGGCAAGGTAGAATTTCCTTCTACGTCACCCAAATGGGGGAAGAAGCAGTTAACATTGCATCTGCAGCTGCACTTGCTCCCGATGATATCATATTGCCTCAGTACCGAGAACCTGGAGTTCTACTGTGGCGTGGTTTTACACTGCAACAATTTGTTCATCAGTGCTTTGGAAACACTCATGATCTGGGGAAAGGCAGGCAGATGCCTATACATTATGGATCAAACCAGCACAATTACTTCACAATCTCATCCCCCATAGCGTAAGATGCACTCCACAATATGTTTAAATAATTGAAATTGATTAAATTGTTCATTGGTGACATGATCTCTGAACAAGTTGATATTGTTTGGCAAGAAATCCAGAACTCAACTTCCTCAAGCTGTGGGAGCTGCTTATTCTCTTAAAATGGATGGCAAGAGTGCATGTGCAGTCACTTATTGTGGGGATGGTGGGACCAGTGAGGTTAGTGGTGATGAACCATGGTAACTAGTACCAAAATGGAACACCACCATGTTTATTGCTATTAACTGACTGCATCATTAATTGCAGGGAGATTTTCATGCTGGCATGAATTTTGCAGCAGTGATGGACGCCCCTGTTATTTTTATCTGTCGAAACAATGGGTGGGCCATCAGTACACCAGTAGAAGAACAATTTCGAAGTAAAATTAATTAAATTCATTATATAAATTAAAAACATTAAACTTTTCATTTTCTTCCTTCATATAAGTATTTATTGTGTATCCAAGTATGTTGTTTTTACTTGATCAAATGTTTCAAGTTCAAGTATTTGATTTATTTCAGATGGAAAAAATGTTTTTCCCTGTTTGGTTAGGTGATGGAGTTGTAGTGAAAGGTAAAGCTTATGGCATCTGGGGTATCAGAGTAGATGGAAATGATGCTCTTGCAGTTTATAGTGCAGTTCACACTGCTAGAGAAATCGCTATAAGAGAAAAAAGGCCTGTTTTAATTGAGGTATTAAGCTCCATTCAAGCTTAAGATAATCATTGTTTGATACCACAACACAACCTTTTTTATTGTCCACCAGTCTTATGATAATGGTATATAACTTTCAGGCTCTCACTTATAGAGTAGGGCATCACTCTACATCTGATGATTCAACTAAGTACCGGGCAATTGATGAGATTGAATATTGGAAGATGAGAAGGAATCCTGTGAGTAGATTCAAGAGATGGGTGGAAAAGAATGGTTGGTGGAGTGACAAGGAAGAATTGGAGCTTAGAAGCAGTATTAGGAAGCAGGTTATTAGTTTAATTTTGCATATTGAAATTTAGTCCCATTTGCACTCTCCAACTTTTTCTCACATTTTTGTTTTGTTTTGGGATTTATGCTACTATTGTACAGCTATTACATGCGATTGAGGTGGCAGAGAAAGCACAAAAACCTCCACTTGAGGACATGTTTAATGATGTCTATGACAAACTGCCACCAAACCTTGAGGAGCAAGAGAGATTACTTAGGAAATCCATCAAGAAGCATCCCAAAGACTACCCTTCTGATGTTCCTTTGTAGATACGGCCAATTCAAACAAGGAATTGTATTCTAAATCTTACTGTCAAAATGTAAAATAAAGACTCCATTACATCTTTTCAAACACCTGTCAAATATACTTTTAAGTCAAATATAATTTTAAGTTTAATATATGAAATTTTCAATATAAGTTTTCAACTCAATAAAAAAAAATGAACATAACATTATCGTTGAAGATAAACTTACGATTCATAAGGAGGTAAACTTACGTTGTAAACGGACATGAGTCATTATGTCATTGTAGATAAGCATTAAGAATCAAAATCCCTAGTGTGAGATATAGAGGTAATACTATCTTAAAATCAGTAAATCTAGTGGAGGAAGTTGGATGTTGATGCTATACAAATTCCATATACTTCTTAGTTATATATAAGAAAAAGAAGATTTCTTGGGCTATTTATTTGTTCATCCATTGATGATCTAGTTTTCATTAATTATTGTCTAAAAATAAAGTATAAAAATATAAGAAAATAGTAAAGAATGGTAAGAAAGTTATAGTAAATAAAATGAAATAATATTTTCGTTCTAATATTATAAAATTCATTTATTTAAAAAAAAAAATAAGTTTAAACTTATAATGAGTGACTCAAAATCATAAAAAATAATGAAAACAAAATAATAATTTAGGATGTTGGTTATATTTTTAAGCAAATCATATTCTAATAAAAACATCATTCGTATTAAGATGCTAAGAAAAAAAAGGTAAGCATGTGAAACAAGCTAAAATATTTTAGATTATCATCCAATAAAAAAGTACTATATGAAATAAAACTGTTAAATTTCATAATAATTCTTTTTTAAATCTTAAATTGATGATTCTTTTAATAAAAATACAACAAAAAAAAAATATATTAACAAAAATACAAATTAAACTTTAAAAACAATTATAAGTGGGTGGGTGCAAATCTCAACTTGTAAAATAAGGTTGAGTTAGACTTAAAGTCTATTTTTTTAATATGGTATAGAGTCATTTATAGTCTACCATAACAAGGTTTGTGATGCTTATCCGGTCACGCGCTATCGATCACCTATAAATATATAACATACACACGAGTTGAAAGATCCCGGCGAGAGAGAATTGTGTTGAAGATCTCATATCAACTATAAGAATATTTCATAGTACATAAGTGAGGGTAAACTTCACCTTATAAGCTAATTTTGTAAGGTTAAATTAGATTTAAAGTTTATTTTTTACACATTTCTTATATAGTTCATGTTGGTTATAGAATTAAAAATGCAATTATTATTATTATTATTATGTTTAATAGTGTTTTTAGTGCTTTTATTTGTCCATTTTTTTCAATTCAATTTTAAAGATATTAATTTGATTTCAATTTTATTTAGAAATAGTTAATGCAGTCCATTTTCTTAATGTCATTACATTGGCTAATGAGTAAGAGAATGTGTCATGATAATGATTTAACATTGTTTATTGAGGTATTAATTAGGCATTTGACAATGCTTTTTTAATTGAACATTAATTACACATTGAAAGTAGATTGTGAGGGGCAAACAATGGGTGAAGTTGGTTGCTGAGATTTGGAGTCGTGATTTTGGGAGAATACAATGGTGGTCGTTGCTCGAAGTTTGAGATTGTGTTTTAATCGTGTGGATTGGTGGAGTTCACTAGTTCTACCTTTACTTCATAAAGTCAGTGACATTTCGTAATTAACTGAGTAATGTTGTGGTGTTTGTTTAGTGTTTAACGATGTGATTAAAATCTTGTGTGGGTAGATTTTTGTTTGTTTTGAGATGTAGTTTATGATTTGTGCATTTTGTGACATAATTAGGATTGTGGTCCACACATAAATGTTTTTTGGTTAGTGTCTCACTATTTGTGTTGTTAGTGTATGTGTCATTGGTTTTGTTTCTAATATTTGTAGTTTATTTGAACATTTTCATATTTGATAAGGTTATTTAGTTATTGTTGGCAATTTAAGATAGATTTTTTTGAAGTTGTGGTCTACCATGGAAAAGTTTGTAATATGAACATAATGAAAGATGATGGTGAGACATCTACATGTTCTTGTGATCGAGATAAATGGATTTATTTTGAAACATTAGGGATTCTTAAAGAAATGGAGTATGTTTCAGCAATGAATTTGTGATATCTATTGATGGAGATGTGTCACAATATAGGTTGCAGTTGTTGGTTAATGACAAAGTGCAATAAATATCATATGCTGAGATTGGGAATGAGCCTTTGCAAGGTCATATAATGAAGAAGATGTTAATGAGCCTATGGATTCAGATTACATTATTTTATTAGAGAACTATATGGCATTAGAAATTAGTAATGGGTCAGAACCAGTGAATTTAGCTAAGGTGGGTTTAGGTGATGTGGATTTAGATAATGTGGGGTGAGTTTAGGAGATGATGGTGTAGTTAATGTGTGTTTAATTGGTGATGATTTAGGTGATTTCCAAATGAGTGATGAGACTTTAGCTGGTGAGACCGGTGTGTTGATGAGACTAGACAAGGGTCTTTGGTGGAGATGATGAGGTTGAACAATGTTTTACTAAAAATCCGAATGAGAAAAGGAAAGCGAACCAAGTAAGAGTGTTAAGATTTATGAAGATTTTCCTTAGACAGGGGATCCTAATAACTTATCAAATTATGATCCACTTGAGAATCCTATATTGTATGTGAATAACTTTATGATGAAGATACAAAATTAACAAAGAATTATAAGTGGTGTGTAAATTGCCGATTTGCTTGATAGAGAATTGAATGACGTGAAAAGTGATTACAAAAGAAAAAGGAGAAAGGGTGGGAGAATCCCTAAAGCAAATGTTAAAAATTATGAACTATTGTAAAGATGATCTAAAATATTTGGGATTCTTAAAAAGATAACTAATTTCATTAATATATTTGAAACTAAAATTTATTATCATTTGCCATGTTACCTTGACTTTTTAAAAAATAAAATTAGAACTAAATTCAACTTTAAAAATAACGAGATTAAAGTGAAAAAAAAATATTATTGAAATAGGTAAAACTATAATAACTTTTTATTGGATAAATAGTAGATTTTTTATAATAAACCCACGTAATAATTATTAAATATTAAATACATTTTCAATTAACTCAACTGCTAACAAAATTGAAATAAAATTAATAAAATTAAAGTTTTTATATTAAGGCTATAACTTTCTTATTATATTAAAATAAAATATAAGAATACTTGTTTTACTTTTTTTTTATTTGTTTAATACCCGTTTATGTTCGTTGGTTTTCTATAAATGAATGCTGATTGTATCAACTAAGAAGAGGACAGGAATAGGGATTAGTATAAAGCTGAGAAATTAGATATTCAAATAGTTTACAAGTGAAGAAAGTGGAGAATCTAGAATCTTGTAAAGCATGTCCAAGCAAACAGTAAACACATTCTGTTTTCAAGTTCCTCGTACTCTTCCCCATGTTGGCACTGTCCAAGGCGGCATAGTATCATTATATTCATCTCTCTCTCCGAATATGCTCAAGCATATTATCTTGGTATTGTCTCAACCTTCACAGTGAGAGAAAGATTACTGGTGCTGCTATTTTGGACAGACAAGGCTTGAGAATGCTTCTGTCTTGATTAATTGGACGATAGTTTCTTCAATTCCACTTATCATGTTATTAAGTATGTGTTTTTCTGCATCACCACATTTCGTGTCAAACTTCAAGGTTCAACATCAATCATCACAGTGCTGCTTAGGGAATAGAATAATAGTTTGAGTATGGATAGCCCTCCTATTCCATCTTACGTCGTGGTTGCATGTGATGCCACAAGGGACCGCACTGAACACGAGATCAAACTCGTTGTTGATCATGTTCGGTCCAGTGGTGTCTTTCTCTCAAATGGTGACAAGCTGCTTGTGCTTTGTGTATTGCACAAAGTCTCTCACCCTAGTAAGTGTTAAGATTGCATATTTTTCAATCAGTTTGAGAAAGAGAATGGATCTACTAATGTGTTGAAGATATTATCTCGTTTTATTTCTTCATTCATTTGTTGATCTGCATCAGTTTGTGTGTATATATAGATTGTTCCTTCAATGTGCTGATTACTCATTGCATGACTATTGTGTTCCTCCTTTTGGATTAATAGTGGGGTACCAGACGTTAGCATGTCCCGAGTCTTTTGCTGGAACCAACTTTCGTACAATGGAGGAAGAAGTCAAAAAGAAAGTTGATACATATGCTAGTGAGCTTTTATCAAGTTATGAAGATTTTCAAAGTGAAGGGGTACATTATTAAATGTTCTACACTGAGCTTCCAAAGTACTCTTAACAAATGCATGCTTGTAATTAGTAGCATAACTATACGCAATTGGAACAATGTTTCCAATATTGTTTTCTAGATTGAAGTATATAATAACTACACAATTCATGTGCAGGCTACAATTGAAGTTAAAGTCACCGCAGGATTTCCAATTAAACAGGTTGTTTTACAGGAGATTACAAACTACAATGCATCTTGGATAATACTTGACAGGTATTATTATTCTTTGCTCGTGAATAACCGTTATCCTGCATTTGACAGATTGATGATTTCCATCAGTTAATGGGGATATTAACAAATAAAATTGTCCTATCCTAATGTGGCTATAGGAATATCTAGTAGAGCATAGGTTTACATTTGAAACTAAAAAAAAGATCAGTTTACTTAGTTTCCTGCTTATTTTCCTCTGATGACTTTCAACTTTATTGGGTAAATTCGAACAGACATCTTCGGCGCGACCTGAGATACCACCTTAACAAGTTGCCATGTAAGGTTGCATTGCTTAAAGATGACTTGTCTCTGGAGATTTTGAAATCTCATTATACACAAGACACAAAGGTCACAGCAACAAAATTTGTATTTTCTTTATCAAAGTTTGTGTCGCTATCAGATTGTCATAGCATTGAAGACATTGAGCACTCTATTGTCTCTTACAAAAGCTATCCCCATTCTATAGTTTCTTCTGATACCAGTGGTACGATTAGGAGCTTTACGAAGCATTCAAGTGGTAACAGGTCGCGCGATTACAATTTCGTATCAGAATTTGGATCCTCTTCTAAGCAAGAAAGATCAGGTGATCAGGAAGCCTGTTTAATTTTTTCAAGCCTGCCTTACAAGTTTTAGGAATTATGCATGCAATCGTTTCTTGTAGTGGTATGGAATCATAGTGTTTGAAAATGAGCATTTTTCACTGGCTCTCTGGAAAATTGATCATCATAAAATTCTTTCTGAAAGTCTTTTTTACACTCCTTGTTGAATATTTTAATATGCTGTTTGGTTGCTTGGGATGGTGTGGAATGGAACGACATGGAGTGATATACATGACACGGGGTGAATCTTGCTGAGAAGTGGATAGAAAGATGAATAATAAATTAATAGCATGTCATACTCCTAAACTGGGGAAAGAAAATTACAACTGTTTGAAATTGAGATTGTTTCAGCTATATATCAGATTAAATGTCAATGCAATTTATGATTTCCTGTAGTAATTAGTCGTGGACTAATCATTCTTATTTTTGTAGCTTAAGTATGATTACTTTTTGTTTTGTTCAATAGAAACTTATAATTTGTGTATTTTTATGTTTAGTAACCATGTTACAATTGGTACAGAGTATTTCTCCAATTTGTTAATCTAGAAGATTTGAACCTAAAACCTTATCTATCAAGACAGATTCCAATACCAAATGAACCAACTTGTTGGTTTGTTTTAAGTTCGTTGTACCATTTTAAATCTCGTGTAAAAGTTGAATATAGAAGAGATCGGTGTTTTTGCTGGTTAAATTATTTTTTTCCTACCGCATTTATGGTCTATGATGTTTCAAGTTAGTTCTTTGAAATAAATAGGAGTTTTAACTGTGATGCAGACATAAGCACTAAAGGAGAATATAGGTATCTCACTAGTTCTCAGATTGACCAAAAGCAAAACCAAAGTGGCTTTCTGCCAAAACATTCAGATGCACCGCTTCTTTGTACTGGCTGTGGGACAAGAACAGAGTTATCTATCAAAGAGTCAATGAAGTTTAGCTACTCTGACGTACAACTTGCAACAAATGATTTTTCAAAGGATAACTTATTAGGTGAAGGTGGCTATGGTCACGTATACAAGGGCGTGCTTAAAGATGGACAGCAAATTGCGGCAAAGGTAAGGAAAGAAGAAAGTTCACAAGGATTTTCTGAATTTCATTCTGAGGTGTACGTCTTAAGTTTTGCTCGACACAAGAATATAGTGATGCTGTTGGGTTATTGTTGCAAAGAAAAGAAAAACATCCTCATTTATGAATATATTTGCAACAAGTCTCTCCATTGGCATTTATTTGGTAAGTTTGTATCTTACTCTGAGTCTCAAAAATATATTCTATACCCTGAGGTTTAATTTTTATGAGAACATTTTTGTAGAAAATGATGCAGCAGTTCTTGAGTGGCACCAGAGGTATGCTATTGCCATTGGAATTGCAAAGGGATTGCGTTTTCTACATGAGGAATGCCGTGGTGGTCCTATTATTCATCGGGACATGCGACCAAGCAATATACTTCTCACCCACGATATTGTTCCCATGGTAACACCATATAAGGGAAGGTTCATGGATAGTGTATAAAAAGTTTTGGTTTCACAACATCCACATAACTCAGTAATTCCATATTTTATCATTTCTATAAGAGGCTTCCTTTTGGTATTCACATTAAAGTGGCATGTTGACTGAAAATGCTTTGATGGCATGAGCTTTCAATTAAGTGGTGTGTTGACTATAAATGCAGCTAGGTGACTTTGGGCTTGCTAAATGGAAGACTGGTAATGAAAGTCCTCAAACAATGATAATGGGCACATTAGGGTGAGAATTTGTTCAAGTTTTTGTTTACTATAACTTCGTTGACCATATGCTTCTGAATTCAAAACATAAAAAATAAAAGAAAGAATGCTTTTTGTGATTGTAGATACCTTGCTCCTGAGTATGCTGAGGATGGTATTGTTTCTGAGGGAACAGATGTGTATTCTTATGGCATTATCCTGTTACAATTGATATCGGGACGCCAGGTTGGGAATTCCAACAATCCAGAACAACAACAATCTCTCCGACAATGGGTATCTTTGATTGTTTACGTCTTTAGATATATTCAAAACCATTGAAAGAAACTTTACATGTTTGCAGTATCAATATCAACATCAATCACTGACCTTGATAAATAATATTACGTGTGGAAACATTAGGCTGAGCCAATGATAGAGAAGTTGGCCTTACATGAACTGATTGACACTCGTCTAGGGGAATCTTATGACACGTATGAACTCTACCTCATTGCTAAAGCAGCATACTTCTGTGTGCAAAGGAAGCCTGAGATGCGTCCATCAATGGGAGAGGTACTTAATTCAACCTCGTTATTACTTTCACCAACTTTTTTGTTTTTATTTACAACATCAACATCTAACATTAATGTTCATAAGAGAGGAGGATCTGCACACTCTTTCAAATATATTGCAAATTACAATAAATATCAGCTTGTTCTTCATCAGGTTGTGCGACTTCTTGAGGGAGAAAGTAGCCACTTCCACTCCTTGGAAGAACAATTTGTACCTAATTTTAACGGCTAAGCTCATCTGCATACTGTGTTTGTAGTCACTTTATTCTCTTTTTCTTTTTGTGTACTTTGCAGAAACTTTGGTTTGGTTTCTCCCATTTTTTTGTGCTTCGGAGATATTTAATGCGCCAGTTTAATGTCTTTTATTTATTGGTGGTGTGTTTAATTCGTCTCATTTACCTTACAACTCATTTTATTAATTTTATAATCAATACTTTAATTCAATAACTTATTAATTTAATATTTTATTATTATTTAAGATAACAATTTTTCCATAATAATAATAATAAAAAAAAAGAACCATTTTTAACTGATGTCATCCATTATTTTGAGAGATAGAAAGAAGGTATCCCACTTCTTATATGATCTAATATTATATAAAAAATTATATTTTCAAATTTTATACTGAATAAATACTCACTTCACAGTTTTATTTTAATAATGTATATCAAGAATTTAATTTAAAAAAATAGAAAAATATAATTAAAATTTTATTATAACTGTTTATCAAATTGTTGTTTTCTTATAATGGGTTGTGAAATTATCAATGCTCTTATTATATATACCAAGAGAGCTTTCTTTACTCCATGGGTTGGTCACTTGAAAAACATAAGTGCATAGGATACTAACCTCTAGACAGCACATTTTAGAGAGACAAGATACTTTGACCTCTGCACTACACATATAAAGAGACAAAACATTTTGATTGTGATTATATTTCATATCAAATATTTCGTTCTCATTCGATTCTTGACCCAAGTTTGTAAGAATATGTTGTAATCTCACAAGGGAAGAGAAACTTTTGGTAGAGTGGTTAAAACAAAAACGTTTATTGATTAATTATCTGATTAGAAATGAAGATGAGGTTCTATATAAGTCAAATGACAGAGAAACAAAAACTAGTTATTATTTGGTTCGTTCAGTCACTTTGGCAGGAAGATGAGAATGAAATTGTAATTATTAATAATATTATTATAATTTTTATGGAGATAAATATGAGCTCTAAGGAGAGTTGGAATGGGAGAAGTTGTAGGATTTGGAAGAGTGTTGGCATAGTGGAAGGAGAAGTGTGAAAATTGACTAGATCAAAAGTTACAAACATTTGGGAATAATTTGTGGATTCCATTATCAACATTGATGCAATTGCTTTCACGGAACATCGTCTATTAGGATTGGTGGAGGGAGATGGTACTGTAGAAAGTTGAATCAACTACCCCCAAACACCAAACCCAATTATGATTCTTGTGATGGACAGCTTCTTCCTCGAACTCCATATTTGGGTTTGATTCTTGTGATGGAGACCTTCTTCCTCCAACTCCATAATTTCAATGAAAGTGAATTTGAGAGAGGATTTGAGCGCAGTCGATGTGACGAGAGTATTTGTATAATACTAGTGCAAATACCACTTTTTACAACTGACATATTAGGTTGATTAAATAAGTATTGGTATAAATAAAAATACAATGATGTTTTTTTAAAAAAATATTTGACAAATATTACATCAGTTATCGGTTGGACTATCTAACCGGTATAATATGTCCTGTTCAGAGAATATTTTTTTTAAGAATTTTATCTTTGGGATTATATATAACATTTAGAGTAAAAAAAGATTTAAGTTAATAAAAAGATATATTACACTAGTTATTACTCATAATCGGTGTCATATATGTTTTTACCCTATTTTCTTGGCTCGCTCCCTTACTCTCTATTTGTGTTATTCTAAGTTTTCTTGCTCAAGAGTTCATTTTGCTTCTGCCAGTCGCTACCTCCTCCGCTCCCCCCACTACTTCTCTCTTATTTCAATCTCTTCGTCGTGAGAGCATCCACACCGAACATAATTCTTCCATTCACGTTTCTATGTTATTTTGTTGCCACTCTTGTCGTCGCTCTTGTTGTCTTTGTCATCGCCACAACTCCGTTAATGTTCACGCTCTAGGTTAGTCCTTTATTTTTAAATATTTTAATTTTAATTTTAATTATTATTTGGTTTACAATTATTTATATAGATAATTAGTTTTATTATATTGTATTTGGAATATATTGTATTATGTTTTAAATTGGATAATTATGATATGTTGAACGTCTTGGTATTGGGTCCGGGGGTAATCGACCCTCAACAATGTGTATTATGTTTGAAATATAATATATTATATTTTAGTTTTTGAATTGTTCTTTTAATTTTTATATGTTGAACTCTTTGGTATTGGGTTTAGGTTTTAGGGTTTAATATTGGGTTTAGGGTTTAATATGTGACTCTAGAGCACATATTTTTAAATATTTTATTCAGATTTTGGTACATATCAGAACAATTTTTATAACCGGTGCTATGTGTAATTGACATTTTACATCGCTGAGATTTACATTAGTGATGGAATGAGCGTTATATGTCTCCTAGAACCAGTGTTATTATATGCGTTTTCTACACTAGTGTAAGAGTAGGTAAGCTAAGTTTTTTGTTTTTTAAATCTCATTTTCGCACCTTATTTTCACACCATCATTTTTGGACCTTATGTAAAAAAAAATTGTGTTGTGTTGTGTTGAAGTCAAACTCTATAAACTGAAAATATAACGTTGTTGAGAAACATACCCGTTTGCACAATTTGGTATGATTTTTCTTTAAACAAACTAGATTGTACACCTCATTTTTTGAAACACATACTGAATTGGTCCATTCGGTATACAAAATTGGATCCAGTATTGTATATCTAATAATACAATTTGGTATGTAAATTTACAACACATACCAGATTGATCCATTCAGTTTACAATACTAGATTTAGTTTTGTATGTCGAATGGACCAATCCAGTATGTGCTTCAAAAAGTGAGGTGTATATAATAACAAAATGAAAATAAAAAAGAAAACGGAAACCATTAACTCACATTCACCTCCAACCACCAAGAACCACCCACAAACACCATTGAAACAGAACCTTCAAAGAACAACTCCCCACTTAAACAAAACCCTAAGATATATTGTCAAGGGTATGTTTGACATTTCAACATTTTATGGAGATAAAGGAAGAAACCATTGAGGTGTAGGGAGAATTTGCCAAAAATAAATAGGCAGCTTCTTCCTTCACCTCAATGTTTTCTTATGTACCTCCATGGGAGTTGTGAAATTATCATCTGACCCTTAATAAAAAAAAACCTGCAACACCCGACCGTCTCTTCCCTTCTCCGCTTTCTCCATGCACAAAAAGTCCCACCATCCAAAACTCAGTCACGGCGGTGGCGAGCAAGATTGACAGACAAGTGAAGGTGAGGGAAAGTGTTGTGGTGGTTGTTGAAGATGATCAAGGAGGTTGTAGAAGGTTGCGTGCGAAGGTCACTTCCTAAAGACCCAAAGCGCATTCACTTGAAGTCACTGAAAACTCAACTTTCGAATTCTAAATACATTTTGAAATCTAGAATTTAGAATACAAAATGTATTACAAATTCTAAAGTTCGAAATAGAATTTGAAAATACCTTCCAAACTTTAGAATTCGAGATAGAAAATTGTATTCCAAAAATTCTAGAGTTTGAAATGTATTTTTTGGATTTGAAAACACCTTCAGATCTTTAGAATTTCCAAAAATACCTTTTGAACTCTAGAATTCAGAATACACAAAATTGTAATCCAAATTCTAGAGTTCATAATGTATTTTTTGGATTTAAAAATATCTTTCAAACTCTAGAATTTGAAAGATCTACAAATTATATAAATCGAAAATAAAAAAATAAACCCTGCATATTTTACCAAAGGGTAGTTTTTAAAATAAAAGATTTATGGAGGTGTGAGAAAAATTATGGAGGTAGAAAAAGAAATTGACAAATAAACATTGCTATGACTTTTGCCTATATAAACCCAACTTTCTCATTACCCACTATAGTGTGTTTGGAAACAAATTTGATCAATGAACAAAAAGTTTATTCTCTTTTGATCAATACATAATGTATGAGTAATTAAGATAAGTATTGAATAAGTGTAAGGCGAGTTTATATGAGTTCAATTGATATTCAAATAGGCATAATTTGCATCAAATAAACTGTGACTAAAAAATCCAAAAAGTTGAGTAAGTAGGCACCATGCTATCGTGCCAAATTAGTTCTCTTGAAGACAATTTTGACCCCACCTTATATTATTTAAGATTTTTTTTTACGGAATCTTATTTAAGAATTAATAATGCTTTGCTTTTGGCATGATATTTAAACCAGTTTGTAATTGATTTTACTACTTAGTTATAAGCTGGACTCATGACCGAATAAAAAAGTTTTTTCATATGAAATTGAAGGTAACTTATTTGACTAAGTTTGTTTAATTAAAAGAAAAGTACTTGCTTACGGTAATTTATATTTGACAGCTTATTTTTAAACATATTATTAAAATAAATTCATTTTTTATTTTTTGTTTTATTTTTATCATTTACATCAGGTTTTAAATCGATTTCCTTTTACCTTTAAAAAAAATATCTTCCTGCGTTGTTATCTCATTCTCTAAGCCTAATAATTGATGTTAGTGCCAACCAGAGCCATTACTAACTTCTAGCAAATTTTATTTTTTATTTGCATGGAAGAATCTTTCAATTTCTTTTTAATTTGCATTAAGAATATACATAAGGAATAATAGGATACTAATTTATTTTATAGGTTAATAATTAGGACGTAACTGATTAGAATGAAAATGGTGTCACAATCATTCCAAAAGGCATGTGCACGTAAGCGAGACTGATGAACAACATCCTTAAAAAAAAGAGGGAACATGAGTGAACACAAGTTGGGCATAAATAGAAGAGGAATCGTTAGTCTTCTGTCTTGATCCAAGATTGTGAAGATAGCGACACACACTTCTGGTTTATTCTTGAACCATTGGAAGTCTCTCTTTTCCTCCTTCTCCCCTCATCTCTACCCTTGAAAACGACATCACCATCTTCCCTTCCCCAGAGAAAACAAAAACCTAAACCCCAAATTTCTCGTTTACCTTAATCAATTATTCCATAAAAAACAATAGCAGTTCATTACAAATCTAGATATTGATTCATAATATTTCTTGTTTCACTCTTGTGTAAGTATTCACCATGGAACTAAGAATGACAAATAATTGTGTACATCTTGAATCATTAATCTAATGTAAAAAACTAATATGGCAGAGTTCATACTAAAGATTAAAAGTAATATGTTGAGTTCTTTTCAAGGGAAACTGTTAAACTGGTCATCAATGAACTATGAATACCAAAAATAGCCATTACTTCCAATTCAAAAATTTAATACATTATGTTTATAATTAAACATAATTTTTTTTCTCGTATGCCTCATTATAAGAAAATTGTATGTAAGAAGATGGAAAGAAGAAATAAGATGTTTTTATTCTTTTGTGTGTATTTACATAACTTCATGTACAAGAATAAATAGACTTTCTCTCTCCATTACAAACTAATTAGGTAGGGATCCACTAATAATGTGATTCTATCATTATTACATTAATTGCATATAATTGGGTACAAATATCGTACAATGCAATATCCAGATACTGATCTCCAAATTGTCTGACAACCTCCCAGTCTGAGTCGCAATAAGCTGTCAATGTCAAATTGTTCTCGGATGGCAATAACAATCCTTGTCCCGGTGATCATTTGATGTACTTTAGAACTCGAATTGCGGCATCCCAATTAGGTTTCCGTGGAGCCTGTATATATTGACTTAGGGTCCGAATCGAAAATGCTATGTCAGGTCGAGTAACCGTGAGGTATATAAGTCGTCCCACGAGTCGCCTGTATTAGACTGGGTCCTTTAATAATTCTCCATCGTTTGGTGTGAGTTTTAGGTATTGCTCCATTGGAAATTTGTCTGGACGAGCACATGTGAGTCTTATATCCTGCAAAATATCAAACGCATATTTTCTTTGTGACATGTAAATACCAGCTTTGGAACGGGAAAATTCAATCCTTAGAAAATATTGTAAGTCTCCAAGATCTTTAATGCAAAATTGTTGTAATAGACCGTATTTAACACGTTGGATTTCTGTCAAATCATTTCCTATCAAAAAATATCATCCACATAAATCAAAAGGGCAATAAATGATGAGTTATTTTGTTTTTGTGAATAGAGAGTAGTTTGTCTTGGACGGTTGAAATCCTAGTTATCTTACTAACAAACATGAAATTTAGATTAAAAGAAGGAACAAAGAACTTCTTTGATAGTGATATTGTCATTGAATTCAATTGTGCCCGCAGATGAGATGGGCGCAGTTGAGCGGGCAGATTAACATTTGAAATAAATGATGATGAAGTGTGGGTGAAAAATGGTGAATCAGATGCAATATGATTGGTTGCTCTGCTATCCAAAATCCATGGTTTGTAAAAGCTAAATTAATAGAACAATTATCGAGTACAATAAACGTTAAATATAAAAATAGAACAATTAGAAGAGTTTTAAATTAATTATGTTGGCACTGATCAATAAGAAAACAGAAAAATAATTAGTTGTTTCAATTGGAAAAATAAGGATTAGTTTCATCTCTCTCAGTCTCAAGTATTTTGATTAGCATGTCAATATTGAGTTTTTGATTGAAATTGATGCCCGTATAAAAATAATTTATATCGATTCCTCGCATATAAAATCCTTAAGAATGTCCCCTAACTATCGATCCCTCGCATAATTATAAGAACAACTTAGAACGAAGCT